>JAEEGL015526217.1_pt1 | contig 10275 bp, 9 predicted proteins | sample 9134231 | NCBI WGS metagenome assembly JAEEGL01 (sample SAMN16246548, study PRJNA631951) | gut metagenome | biome: gut microbiome; feature: rumen; material: fiber-attached | host: Bos | place: Iran: Karaj | collected 2018-10
CCGTTTGTAGCCGCTCTCATCGGATTGTCAGCTTTTTCATCGCTTTCCGCACTTTTCGGAATGTATCCGCCTACTGCGGATCTGAACACTGTGGCAGGATGGGCGCTCCTCGTGTTCGTAATGATCACATATTACAAAATCAAGGCTAACGGATTCGGGGGCTATCTCAAAGGATACACAAAGCCTTTCGCGCTATTCACACCGTTCAATATTCTTTCGGAATTGGGAACGCCCGTTTCCATGGCGTTCCGTCATTTTGGAAATATCGTTTCGGGCACCGTAATCTCAGCGCTTATATACTCGGCGCTTGCCGCACTAAGCACGGCTGTCCTCGGGTGGCTGCCGGGTGTGCTTGGAAAGATACCATTTCTTCAGGTCGGTATTCCGGCAGTGCTGTCAATATATTTTGATGTGTTCACATCATGCATGCAGGCATTCATTTTTGCAATGCTGACCATGCTGTACATAGCCAGCGCAGCTCAGCCTGACGACGAAGGCTGACAAAAAAAGAATCTAATCATCAGGAGAATAAAAAATGGAAATCGCAAAAGCAATCATAATGGCCGGATGTGCGGTCGGAGCAGGACTTTCCCTTATCGCGGGTATAGGCCCCGGTATCGGTGAAGGATACGCAGTAGGAAAAGCATGTGAGGCAATCGGAAGACAGCCAGAAAGCAAATCATCCGTTACATCAACAATGATAATGGGTTGTGCTATTGCAGAGACCACGGGAATTTACGGCTTTGTAATGGGCCTTCTTCTCATGATTCTCGCCCCGAATCTTTTTATAGGCAAACTTTAATCAAAAAATTCTTATAAGAGGTTAAATATATGGAAATCGCAAAAGCAATCATAATGGCCGGATGCGCGGTCGGAGCAGGACTTTCCCTTATCGCAGGTATAGGCCCCGGTATCGGTGAAGGATACGCAGTAGGAAAAGCATGTGAGGCAATCGGAAGACAGCCCGAAAGCAAATCATCTGTTACATCAACGATGATAATGGGTTGTGCTATTGCAGAGACCACGGGTATCTACGGCTTTGTAATGGGCCTTCTTCTCATGATTCTTGCCCCGAACCTTTTCATAGGCAAACTTTGATTTTTATAACTACAAATCCTTTCAGGAGACATAAAAATGGGTGATAATCTAGAGCTGATATCGCTGAATATATGGCATATCATTGCGACGATTGCAAACCTTCTCATCCTTTTCTTCATTCTCAAGAAGTTTCTGTGGAAGCCCGTCAAAAAGGTAATGGCAGAAAGACAGGGTCAGGTGGATGAGATATATAAAAATGCCGAGGAATCGGCAGCAATCGCCGAAAGAGATAAGCAGCTTTATGCTGAAAAGCTGAATAACGCGCAGGCTGAGGCGGAGAACATAATAAAAACCGCAGCAGTCCGCGCTGACAGGATCAGTGACGGTATAATCGCAGATGCCAAGGAAAAAGCTGACCAGACTCTCAAGAAAGCCGAAAGCGATATAGAACTTGAAAAGAAAAAAGCCATGAATGACCTGAAAAATGAAATTTCAGGCATATCGATGGAGATAGCTAAAAACGTTGTCGGACGAGAAATCAACGAAAAAGACCACAAGGATCTTATAGATAGCTTTATAGAAAATATCGGAAGCGGTGAATCATTATGAACAGCGCGGTAGATAAGGAATATGGTCATGCTCTTTATTCTCTGGCGGAAGAAGAGCACGCGGAAGTCGAGATTTTAAATGAAATCAGGGCTATCAGGGAGTTTCTGACACCTGAGTATGTTTATCTGCTTTCAGACCCGGCCATTCCAAAAGATGAAAGAATCGGATTTGTTTCCGAAGCGTTTGACGGTAAGATCAACAAATACCTGGCAAATTTTCTTAAGCTGATGACTGAAAGAAACAAGGCATATGATATCAAAGGGTGCTTCAGGGAATATGAAAACATCTATTACGATGCCTTCGGGATTGTTCGTGTCAAAGCTGAAAGTGCTGTTGAATTAAATGAGGAACAGAGAACAAAACTCCAGGCTAAACTTGAGGCATATACCGGAAAGATAGTCGAGATCGAATACATCGTAAGAAAAGACCTTGTTGGCGGAATGAGACTTCAGTTTGCCGGCAGAAGGATCGACGAGACCATAAAGAAAAAGTTCAGGGATATAGAAAGCCGGCTTATTCACACGGTTGTGTGATCCCTGTATTTTCAATTTGACAGAATGAGGAGCACTTCTAATGAGTGTTAATTTGCGCCCTGATGAGATCAGCGGCATCATAAAAAATCAAATCAAAACATACGAAAATAAAACGAGGGAAGCAGAAACCGGAACGGTAATAACATGCGGCGACGGCATCGTAAGGGCGTTCGGACTGGACAACTGCATGGCCAATGAGCTCGTTAAATTCGAAAACGGGAAATACGGCATGGCTATGAACCTCGAAGAGCAGACTGTGTCCATCATTATGCTTGACGACACAGAGGAGATCAGAGAGGGGACAAGAGTGAGAAGGACCGGAAACGTTGTTTCCGTTCCCGTGGGTGAAGGCCTTATAGGACGCATTGTGAATGCGCTCGGCAATCCGATTGACGGAAGGGGGCCGACAGGCTGCACAGAGCTGCGCCCCATTGAAAGAGATGCACCCGGAATAATCAAGAGAAAAAGCGTCAGTGTGCCGCTCCAGACAGGTATCAAGGCTATCGATTCAATGATCCCGATAGGAAGAGGTCAGAGAGAGCTCATAGTCGGCGACCGTCAGACCGGAAAAACCACCATAGCCATAGACACGATCCTCAATCAGAAGGGAACCGGTGTCATCTGCGTTTATGTAGCGATCGGCCAGAAGAACTCAACGATTGCGACCATAGCCGAAACACTGAAAAAATCCGGAGCCGATGCCTATACCATAGTTGTTGACGCATCCGCATCCGAAGCTGCGCCGCTTCAGTACATTGCTCCGTACTCAGGCTGTGCCATAGCCGAATATTTCATGGATCAGGGAAAAGATGTGCTGATAGTGTACGATGACCTCTCAAAGCATGCCGTCGCATACAGAGCTCTGTCACTGCTGATCAGAAGACCGCCGGGACGTGAAGCTTATCCCGGAGATGTATTCTACCTGCATTCAAGACTTCTTGAAAGAGCAGCAAGAGTCGCTCCTGAATACGGCGGAGGATCCATCACTGCTCTTCCCATTATCGAAACACAGGCAGGAGATGTTTCGGCATATATTCCAACGAATGTTATCTCAATCACAGACGGACAGATATTCCTTGAAACCGAACTGTTCCATTCCGGAATCATTCCGGCAGTCAACCCCGGCATATCCGTTTCAAGGGTCGGAGGATCAGCTCAGACCAAGGCACTCAAAAAAGTATCCGGGCCGATGAAGCTTCTTTATTCACAGTACAGAGAACTTCAGACTTTCGCACAGTTTGGCTCCGATCTTGATGCCGACACCAAAAAGAGACTTGCGCTTGGCGAAAGGATAGTCGAAGTACTCAAGCAGGACAAGAACTCTCCTGTCCAGATGGAATATCAGGTCGCTATTATTTTTGCTGTCGTCAACGGTTATCTGAACAATATAAAAGTAGAAGATGTCAGCGAATATGAAAAAGAGCTGTATGAGTATCTGAGGACAGACCACGACGAGCTTATGAAGCGTCTGGCTGATACCGGAGAGCTCACGGATGATGATCAGAATAAGCTGTCTGCAGCCCTGACCAGATTCGAGGAAAAATTCACCGAAGAAAAATACGGAAAAAAGATTGATTAACGGCGGGTAATATGGGAACGGCTAATGTAAAGGCTATTCGAAACCGCATAAAAAGTGTTGATTCAACAAAACACATTACCAAAGCCATGGAGCTTGTTGCCTCTTCCAAAATCAGGAGAGCAAGCGAAAGAATGGAGAAATCCAGGGAGTACAGGGAAATAATGCTTGACGCCTTCGCAGAACTGTCGGGTGAGGAGAGCGTTTACTCGGTAAAAAGGGACGAATCCCTGCCATGCGTATACATCGTCATTGCAGGAGACAGAGGACTTGCCGGAGGCTATAACAATAATATTTTCAGAACATCGATGTCCGTATTGAAAGAGAATGATATTGTTATTCCGATAGGTAAAAGAGCCCTGGACTATTATTCCAAAAGGAATTACAGGCAGCTTCCGGAATTGTGTTGTGGTTCCGTCGAACACTTTACCTCTGTTGAGGGGGCAAAAATAGCCGATTTAATAAAAGAACTTTACGACAATAATCAGATATGCAAGGTATGTCTGATATCGACAAGGTTTAATACCATGCTGTCACAGACTGCGGAAACAACAACGCTGCTTCCTCTTGGTGAGCTTGCTGACGAAAGAAAGTCTGAAAACACGGTTGAGTCGATCAGACCTGAGTATGAGCCCAGCCTGGAAGAGATTCAGGCAGCATTGATACGCGAGTATATATCCGGTGTTCTCTGTTCTTATGTAGCCGAGGCGTACGCTTCCGAACTTGCTGCAAGAAGGTCTGCGATGGATACGGCGACCAAGAACGCTGACGAGATGCTGGAGAATCTGAGCATTACATACAACAGGGCAAGACAGGGCGCGATTACACAGGAAATCACGGAAATTGTCGCGGGGGCCAATGCATAACCAAAGTAATTTATGAAATCAAAATGGAGATAAAAAGATGGCAAACGGTATTCACATCGGTAAAGTAACCCAGGTAATAGGACCTGTCATCGACATCAGATATGATGACGGAGAAATGCCTGACATACTCAATGCCATAGAGATCAAGCATGAGGGACGAAGAATAGTGGCAGAAGTAGCCGCGCACATCGGTGACAATCTTGTGCGCTGCATAGCCATGAATGCGACTGACGGTATATGCCGCGGTATAGAGGCAGTCGATACGGGCGCGAAAATCAAGATTCCCGTAGGAAACGAGACACTTGGACGTATTTTCAACGTTCTCGGAGATACAATCGATGAGCTCGGACCGGTTGAAACCGAAGAAAAATGGGAAATTCACAGACCGGCGCCGACATATGAAAACCAGTCAGTTGAAACCGAGATACTCGAAACGGGCATCAAAGTCGTAGACCTGATATGTCCCTATACCAAGGGAGGAAAAGTCGGACTTTTCGGAGGCGCCGGAGTAGGGAAAACAGTCCTGATTCAGGAACTTATCCACAATGTCGCTACCGAGCACGGCGGATATTCTGTTTTTACCGGTGTAGGTGAGCGTTCCAGAGAGGGAAATGACCTGTATAACGAAATGAAGGCATCGGGAGTTCTCAAGAAGACCGCACTTGTTTACGGTCAGATGAACGAACCGCCGGGAGCAAGAATGAGAGTCGGACTTGCCGGACTGACCATGGCCGAATATTTCAGAGACCGTGAAAATCAGGACGTGCTTCTGTTTATAGACAACATCTTCAGATTTACACAGGCCGGATCAGAAGTATCAGCTCTTCTGGGAAGAATGCCTTCAGCGGTTGGATATCAGCCTACGCTTGCTACCGAAATGGGAGAACTTCAGGAGAGAATTACATCCACCAAACGCGGTTCAATAACCTCGATACAGGCAGTATATGTTCCTGCGGATGACTATACCGACCCGGCGCCGGCAACGACGTTTGCTCATCTTGACGCAACGACTGCACTCAGCAGATCTATAGCATCTCAGGGTATTTATCCGGCAGTTGATCCGCTTGAATCGAGTTCAAGGATCCTAACTCCCGAAATTGTTGGCGAGGAGCATTACAGAGTCGCGCGTGAAGTGCAGAGAATACTCCAGAGATACAAGGAGCTTCAGGACATTATTGCCATAATGGGTATGGACGAACTTTCTGAAGAGGACAAGCTCACCGTAACAAGAGCCAGAAAAGTCCAGAGATTCATGTCCCAGCCGCTGCATGTAGCAGAAGCATTCAACGGACTCGCAGGCAGATATGTAACCATAAAGGAAACTATAAGAGGATTCTCGGAAATAATATCCGGCAGCTGTGATGATCTGCCGGAAAGTGCATTCCTGTATGCCGGTTCAATAGACGAAGTTTATGAAAAAGCAAAAGGGAACAAAGGAGTGAACTGATGAAAGAGTTCCCTTTAAAAATAGCATCTCCCGAAGGACTTCTGTTTGACGGCAATGCCGTACAGCTGTCTGTCCGCGGAATATCCGGCGAACTCGCGATCCTTGCCGGACACATTCCTTTTGTTACAGCCCTCAAAGAAAGCGAATGCAGGATATACATCGGAAATGACGGAAAAGAAATACGCCGTGCCCATGTGACCGGAGGAATGCTGATTGTGACAAAGGACTGTGTCAGAATGCTGTCGTCAGGTTTTACATGGGAAGAAGACAATAAAAAGCAGATATAACACGAAAAATCGTAATTTGAGCAACTGACAGTTTTTTCTATATAAGTTGGAGGAAACCATGTTACGTAAAACCGGATTTTTCCTTAAGTTTATCTCCTCAGTACTGGCAGTGGTAATGCTGCTTGGTTTATTTGCGTGTGACAGTTCCGAGAAACCGGAGCCTGAAGATACTGCAAATGTCTCGGAATCGGATGATCAGCCTGTCCCGGAAACTGACCCGCTTGATGGCCTCAATTATAAGGGAGAAGTTTTCACTATCCATACATCCACAAATGTAATCGGGAGTCTGACCAATTCCTTTAAATCCTCAAACTACCTCATCCAGGGAGAAGAGGAGATGCAGTCTGACAAGGCTGCAAACTCTGCATATAAACGGAACAAACTCGTTGAAGAAAAGCTCAATATCAAGCTCAACTACATCGAATCAAACTATGAATACAACGAGGTCACGACGAATGTTCGTGAGCTTATAAAATCCGGCGCGGATGATATAGGCCTTATAATCAATGATATAAGGACCATAGTCCTGGCGACAGAAGGACTTCTTCACGATGCCAGATACGGATCATATTTTGACTTCTCAAAGCCATACTGGTATGATGACCTTATGGCCAGTGCCTGTCTCAATGATAACACAAGATTTGCCCTTATGGGCGATTACTTCATTGACATTCTGAGATACACGAACTGTCTTCTTTTCAACAAAGATCTGTATACAAGATTCGGATGTGACGGCGAGAGCATTTACGATATCGTCAGAGACGGAGATTGGACTTTTGATACCATGATGGCCATGCTTCAGGGCGGAGAAGGATATCCTTATACATCTACATACATAGATGCAACCGGAAACAGGAAACGTGACCGACGAGATACGTACGGACTTGTCATGCATGACTGGTGGGGGCCGATGATTCCGTTTATGACAGCTGCCGATCCTGGGTATATTTCAAGAAATGAGGAAGGATATCCGGAAATTACCACATACAATGAAAGGACCATATCTCTTCACGACAAGATGATGAAGATGCTGTATCTCGATGAGACCGGCATAGGTAAAGTCTTTAATTTTGATAATGATGACACAATACTAGCGTTTGTCGAAGACAGGGCCCTGATTCTCGGCGGCGAGATGGTAGGCTCTCTCGAATCAAGCGTATATGCGGATTCGGAAGTCAACTTTGCAATCCTCCCGTATCCTAAGCTTGATGACATGCAAAAAGATTACATATCACCGATACATGACACCGCGGAAATAGGTTTTATACCCGCAACACTGTCAATAGAAAATCTTCAGGTGGCATCAGCCGTGATCGAAGCTCTCTCAAGAGAGACCGTGAATACGGTAATTCCCGATTACTATGAGTCAACACTCAAGATACGCTATGCAAGAGAATCTGCAAATGCTGAAATGCTTGAACTCATACACGATCATTACAATTCCGCGTTCGTTGTTGCATGGACAGTCTCCGTGAACAATTACTTCCTTGAGGGAATATACAGCTCAGTCTATCAGAACTCAAATACGTTCACATCTTATTGCAGAATGTATGAGTCTGCGGCACAGGAAACACTCAGGGAGCTTATATTCAATCAGGAACTGGTAATCGAACAAATGGAAGACCAATACGGAAAACTGACAAATTAAAAATACGGGACAGCGGTGTAGAAGCCTCTGTCCTTTGCTGTATTATTACATGTTTTGCGCAATATTGAAATGACAGGAAAAATATGTTAAAATTTCTCGATACACGAAAACATTTTCTAAAACGGACATGATCCGGGGGGACATATTTTGGATAACAACCGTGAAGATTTGGTGCCGGAAACAAATGGCTATGAAACACCGGATGCTGAAAATACAGCATATAACATACTGGAAAAAGCAGCAGACACTGCAGTAACTGAACAGGCGCCTGAGAGTGCCGCTTTGGATGAAGCGGAAGATGACTCAGTAAGTGAACGTGATGTTCAGACAGATACAGACGAATCAGGAGATAATTCGGATTATTTGACTGAAGAGGAAACTCCGGAAGAAGAGACTGAAGAGGTGGGACATGTCGTATTCTCGGACGAAGAGAGGGAAGAGCAGATAGCGCCACCGTCGGACGGAGAGCAGAACGACGGGCTTACGGATGCCGAACGCGCGATCCGCGACTATTTTATGAAGCAGGAGCCCGATGAGGACATGGAAGAGGTGGCAGAGAGGATTACGGGTGCCCGTCATTCCAGAGCTTCGACCGCCGCTCCTATAAAGACGAGGTCCCCTGAGCAAAACAGGAATGTGACAAACGGGATTCCGACAAGAAAATCGTCTGTAACTGACACGCCGCAGACAAGCGAAACCGTTCAGCATTCAAAAGTCTCCGAATCAGAGACGAAAAGCGAAAAAGAAAAGAAGAAAAAGGTGCCTGTAACACTCATCACAATGATGGCAGTTTTTGCAGTGCTGGCTATTATCATAACCTCATTGGCACTTTCAAAAAATTCTCATCCTGACATCATTTTACAGGAAGAACTGATGCATGATATTTCCTCGGAAAGCGTAAGATCCATTCCTGCACCGGTCGATACCGAAGCAGCAGTCCCGAAACAATTTTCGGTTTCAATAGATTTCTTCGACAGAAACGATATTGATGTCTCGACAACCGAGATTACTTTATCTGAACTGTTGTCAGATCTCGGAATCGTTCTGTATGAGGGAGAAGTGACGTCTGTGCCGCTTGAGAGCACAATTAACGAAGACATGGTTATTACCGTAGACAGGTATACATATGAAACGATATCCGTTGAAGAGGATATACCTTTTGAGACTGAGGTCATTGAGACCGATCTTATCGTCCGTGGAACAGTCAATTACCTGCAGAACGGTGAAACGGGAGTCAAAAAAACCGATTACCTTGTTGAATACAAAAACGGTGTTGAAAACTCGAGAACAGAGACTGGCACCGAGATCACAAAATATCCGGTTACTGAAAGATACGAATACGGAGTTGGCGGTACATTCGTAGGAGGTGACGGAGTAACATACACATATTATCTCAGAAAAGTCGTTCCTGCCACATATTACAATATTCCGGGACTTACATATCTGGGATATGAAGCAGACGAGTCTGTGATTGCTGTAGACATGAATGTCGTTCCGCTAGGAACAAAGCTATATGTGAAAAATGCAAAATATGATTTCGGACTGCGGACTGCAGCTGATATAGGCGGAGGAGTAAAAGGCGATCTTATCGATATTTGGATAGGAGCAGATAATCCTCAGCTTGCCTCTTTTGCATTTATCGGCTATCACTACGATATGGAAATCTATTATGTCGATCTGTACTGACAATGAGATTTGATAAACTAAGAAAATTTCAGGATGAGCTTACGTCAGGCACGATACCCGGAAATGACTGTATTATAAAGGAAAACAATAAAACAATATACAGGTACACTTCCGGATATGCCGATGTTGAAGACAAAAGGCGCGTAGAAGGGAACGAGCTTTACTTTCTTTGGTCCGCTACGAAAACAGTAACTACCGCATTGGGGCTTAAGCTGTATGAGGACGGAAAGCTCAGTATGGATACGCCTCTTGCGTATTATCTTCCGGAATACGAAAAAATGACCAAGAAAATACAAGTTTCCGGAAAAGAAGAAATAGTTCCAGCTAAAAATGAAATTCTGATAAAACATCTTTTCACCATGACATCGGGAATGTGTTATGATTTTAAAACCGATTCCATACTTCGTGTCGGCAGAGAAACACATGGAGACTACGATACGGTCAAAGTCGCAAGGGCTGTTGCCGATACGCCTCTTCTTTCGGAGCCGGGCGAGTTCTGGTGCTATGGAATGTCTCATGATGTTTTGGCAGCCGTAATAGAGCTGGTAACCGGAAAAAGGCTGAGAGACCATGCACAGGAAGTCC
>JAEEGL016359491.1_pt1 | contig 10275 bp, 14 predicted proteins | sample 9134231 | NCBI WGS metagenome assembly JAEEGL01 (sample SAMN16246548, study PRJNA631951) | gut metagenome | biome: gut microbiome; feature: rumen; material: fiber-attached | host: Bos | place: Iran: Karaj | collected 2018-10
CATTCGTTTTGGTACGTGATACACTAACCCCTACTTCGCCAGTTTGTAGATTAAGTGAACGTGTATAACCATTCTCTGAATAATATTTAATAAATGCATCATATTGGCTATCGTATTTTAATTGCTGACCATTTTCGTCGTAATAAGTTTTTTCTCCATTTTCGGTGCAGTATTCATACATGCCACCATATTTTTTCATACCTGGCACGTAGTCTGGTTCAATGATTTTGTCATTATCGTCAATTTTATGATGTAAATTACCTTCAGCATCATAATACAATTCCGACGTTACAAAACCTTGATTACCTTCCTTAATTCTACCTGTTTTAATATTATTTTTAGAACAATAATTCTTTAACAATGGGTAGCCACCCATTTCATACTTGCTAGCACTTAACGTATCAGTTTTTTGTACTAATGCTATTTTAATTACATTACTCTTTCGATACCAACTACGCTTAAAACCATCAGAATCTTTACCATTTAACAAATCATGACTAGAAACGCCTACACCGTCCCACTCAACTTCTTCACAAATATCCCCCATATTCGGGTTGGCAAAATATGAAATTTCTCCTGTTTTTGAACAGAACTTATAGATATCATAAATACCATAACCCTGTTGTATTGAGGTATGACCAACTAAAGTAAAGCCAGGTACAAAATCAGGTTTAACATGTATATTTTTTGTGCTTCCATCTTGGTAAGTATAACTGTGAATTAGTTCACCTTTGTTGTTGTAATGAATTTGTTCGTCAATAACTTCAGGATTTGAACCGATGGGATTATTTTTTAATTCTTGGTCTAATAAAGAAACAATGTTTTCTTCTTGACGTACATTTAGTTCTTGCGGTCTTTCAATACTTTGCGGTTCTTTTAGATTATTTTGTATTTGACAGCTTGTCGTTGAAACAGCCCCCATCAACGCAAGACCACCCAAGGCACCAACAGCACCTTTCTTGATTGTTTGCGTAATTTTTTCAAAATGAGTTTTATTTTCTAGTTTATTGTTATTCTCTGTCATAATTAAAATTATACTATTCTTTTTGAAATAAAGCAATGTTTTACATTAAATAATTTAATATTAACATAGTTCAAACAAAAAATAGCTCGCGTTGGAGCCATCTTGCGTTTCTTGATTACATAATGCGGTCGGCGTCTTTACCCATCACTCGCGCAAATTGACGTTCAACAGCGAGACTGGTTTCAACTTGGTTAAAAAATGTGTGGCGCTTCATAGTTTCAATTTCATTCGGATTAAAAGCATCTGAATACAAATCCTTACGACGATTTAATTTATTTTGGCTTAAATCATCACGCGCATTTTTGCGTAATTGATGATACGCGGGTTGCAAACTAGTCAGTTGATCAATTATTGATAACAATGTTTGTTGTTCATTACCACATTGTTGGTGATTAATAGCAATCGGATTACCAGCCAAAATGCGACCATAGGTTTCATTCCATAACTGTTGAAATTGATTAAGTTCGGCTTGACGTAAGGTTAACCATTGGTTAAGCACAGGATTTTTCGCGATTTTTTCAAAAGCCATACCACGATGAAATTTTGTTTTGTCTATTTTTTTTAATGTTTTACCCATCATTTGTGATTCCTTATGGGCGTCATGATAGCACACTTGCTAAGTAAAAGCAAGACAAAAACTATTAATAGTTTCAAAAAGCAGTGTTACCTGCCCGTAATTAATAACCGTTTTCCAAGCCTTTGTTAGCAAAATTATCAATCACATTGGATTCGATTCCGCGAACACTTTGCTCCAAGGCTTTGTCCCAAGTTTTACGCGGTCCGTACTTTTGTTCATATAAACGAATTAACTCATTTACTTTGTCGACAACTTCTGCTTTTGGTACTCGCCCCGAAGAAATCTGATTCAAAATATAAGCTATTTTGCTGTCAATCATTTGCATACTAAAACCTGTTAACATATGCGTATTCCCCTTTTCGAATTTATTTTAACATACTACCACCCAAGAAAGCAAGACTCCGCCCGATTTTTATCGTTCGCTTTAGCAAGAAATATGATAAAATACATTATGATGGCAAAAGTTTTTACGAATAAAGCCGACGAAGTGGAAAACAGTATCTGTAAAAAGTTCCACAAGACTTTGTTGGCAAAATTCTGCCGTGCCATTTGTGAATATGATTTAATCCAACCAAACGATAAAATCGCTGTTTGTATTTCGGGTGGTAAAGATAGTATGTTAATGGCAAAACTTTTTCAAGAGTTGAAACGCCACAACAAAATTCCATTTGAATTAGTTTTCATGGTCATGGATCCGGGCTACAGTCCAGAAAACCGTGCCATAATTGAACGTAACGCCCAAATGTTGTCGATTCCTATTAACATCTTTGAAACTGACATTTTTGACAATGTTTTCAAAGTAGAGAAATCCCCCTGCTACCTTTGTGCGCGCATGCGTCGTGGTCATTTGTACCACCAAGCCAAACTGCTCGGTTGTAATAAAATTGCTTTGGGACACCATTACGACGATGTGATTGAAACCATTTTAATGGGCATGCTTTATGGCGGACAAATCCAAACCATGATGCCAAAGCTCCACAGTACGAATTTCGCCGGCATGCAATTAATCCGCCCCATGTACCTAATTCGTGAACAAGACATCATCCGTTGGCGCGACGAAAACCAATTAACTTTCATTCAGTGTGCTTGTAAGTTTACCGCCGAAAATCACCAGACTGACAATTTAAGTTCAAAACGCAAAGCGGTAAAGCAGTTGATTGCACGTCTTAAGGAAACCGACCCACAAATTGAACGCAATATTTTCCGCAGTATGGAAAACGTTAATTTAGCCACCGTCATTACTTACAAAGACAAAGACGGGCATTATCACAATTTCAAAGATGATTATCGCCCCAAGAAAATTAAAGACTGAAATTTTTAATCGCGTTGATTAAAATTATATGTTATAATTAAAATATGAAACATGTATTTAATATCATTTTTTATGTCATTGCCAGCGTGGCTTTGGGTTTAGCCATTGGTACTTATTTGGGAAACAACAACCAATTAATGTTGATTATCAGTGCCAGCGTGGCGGGAACTTTTTATTTGTTTGCCTTGATTTTATCGGGTATCATTATCCGCGCTAACAAACGTCAAAAAGATAGTAGCGTAAACTTACAAAAAAAGGATTTTGTACTACAAGCTGGTAAAACCTACACAGTGGCGAAACACAGTAAATTACGTCCAGGCGAATACAAAGTAATGGCAACCGAAGAAAACAATAAAACTTTTAATTTACGTGTCAATGATTATGTTAAGGAATACCAACATAACACGACTTTGGTTTTAACCGAAGGTGATACCATTTCGGCACGTTCTGGCAATGTTATCTTACGTTAAAAATTTGCATAAATTGATATTCATTGCGAAAGTTCTATAATATAATAGAGAATAAATGAAAAAATTAGGAGCTTTACTGTGTATTGTTTTGGTGGCAATTTCCTTGTCGGCTTGTCGCACTTTTCGTGATGACTCTACCCAAAATTATTCACAAAGTAATCCCTTTACTGCGACAGTCTTTTTACAAGTTAAAAACTTACCCGATGGTTCTAACGTGGCGGATGCATTATCCGCTTGGCAAGGTGAGGTTCGCATTCATAATGCGACAAACCCCGACGACCAACCCAAAATTACCGCGATTGAACCAACTGGTGCGGAAGATAACGGCACATATGCGTTTGCACTAACCATTCAAAATGTACCTGACTCCACCATGCGCAAACAAGTTAGCCCTTTCAAAATTATTTACACACAAACAGTCTTTAACCCGATTGTATTACTACCAGACAGTGCTGTCTTCGGTTACATTGTAGGTTACTCGGCTGAGCGTCGCCACAGTGCTGCTAGTACCACACAAATTGTTACCACTGATAATGGTGAATACATTTACCTTTGGACGACACCGGAAACCATTCAATTCGTTGACGTTTATCCCAACCGACCATTGTATTATTTATTTGTTGTCTTGGGTGCTACGGCTTTTGGGGTAGTTGTTTATTTTGTCAGCCGATATTATGATTGTAAAAAACAAAAAAAGCCGTTATAATATCTATTATGGCTATTGCAGTATTTGGTGATATTCATGGCAATCTGGAAGCTTTGGAAGCAATTTTGAAAGATATCAAACGCAACCGTAAAATTACCGCAACCTATTATTTAGGCGACGCAATTGTGTTTGGTCCCGATAGTGCCGCTTGTTTACGTTTATTAAAAAAATACAATGTGAACTGTGTTTTAGGTAATCATGAACAACGCGTAACTAAATATGATGAATCAGCAACCGCAATTACATTTGCCAATAAAAAATTAATCGAAGCTACTTTCGCGACATTAAGTCGTGAAGATTTAGCTTTTATTTCTCAAATGCCGTTAGAAATTAAAATTAACTACAAGGGTTTTGATATTTTGTTTACTCATTACTGCCACGATGAAAACGGCAAGGTTATTGATACGCAATTAGAATTCAACGAAAAAGATTTACGCAAATATTTCAAGAATAAAAAATGCGATGTTGTCTTCTTTGGTCATTTACACAAACGCAAAATCTTAATCGACGAAGAAAAACATTCTTATATTCTACAAGGTAGTTCAGGGTGTGTTAAAACTGACAAAACTTTTTATACTTTGTTTGATGTGGTTGACGATTACGGCGATGGCAAGAATTTCGACATTTACCGTGTTGATGTGAAATACAACCGCAAACGCTTTGTAGCCAAAATGCAAGCTGCTGACTTACCTGACAAGGAAGTTTACGCACCATTCTGTTTTGGTATTGAATTTAACCAACTAAATCATAAGGAGCAAACCAATGAATAACATTAAAGAAATTGCTGAAAAATTTTTAGCCGAGGAAAAAATTCCGACCAAGACCGCCATTTTAATGGCTAGTTTGGGTTTAAACAAAAGTGCTGGCGACATTGCTGACATTGCTTATGGTGTGAATTTCAACCAACATCCTTACAATGAGGAACGCCAACAACAAATGATTGAATACTTGGGTTATGCCATGTTGAATTGGCAAATCTTGGCTTTAAGTACGGGCTTATCGGCTGACGAAATCGCCAAACGCTTTGAAGCAGAGTGGCTGACTAAACATACGGGCAAAGCTTCCATTAAAGATTTATTAAAACATTTGAAACCAACAGCCCGTTCTTTAGAAGTAACCACACCGACCAAAACAGCCTCAGCTATCCAAACCGAAAAACCCATGGTCGATTTAATTAAGAAAGCACGCGAAACTTTGAAAACTGATTACACCAAAACATTTTAATTATCACCACCAACGACCAAGTAATAGCCCACCACCTAATAGCAACAAATAAAACGCGAACCACCGCAAATCAATTTTGCGGGTAATTTTTAACATTAATTGAATTGCGGTAATTCCCGCCATAAATGCCGTAACAAAAGCCAACACAAGATTACCGACACCCAAACTTTGAACACTGCCACCACGCACTAACTCGTAAACTAACGAAGCTAAAATAATCGGAATGGACATTAAAAACGAAAAGTCCGTTGCTGTTGTTGATGACATACCACTTAAACGTCCCGTGGTAATGGTTAGACCACTACGCGATAATCCTGGTACCACTGCGACACCCTGAGCAATCCCCATGACAATGGGTTGCAACCAAAACCGTAATTTATTTGTTTCGTTTGATTTTACTTGGCTACGTCGCAAAAAAATGTTTGGTAACAATAAATACATTCCCGCCAGTAAAAAAGCGTACGGTAAAGTGGCGATAGTGAAACATTGGTCAATGACGTCGTGAAATAACACTACCAGCAAGCAAGTAATCACGGTAGCTAAACCCAAACGCACTGTTTCAGCCTGCCAAGGATGGCGTAGTAAATGCCACAAACGATGACGATAGACTACTACTACCGCTAAGAGCGTAGCTAAATGTAACAGCAAGGTTAATAATAACCCGCCGTCGCTGACACCAAATAAATGTTCAAACAACAATAAATGCCCACTGGACGAAATTGGCAAAAATTCCGCTAAGCCTTGAACCAAGCCCAAAAAGATTGCTGTATACCATGCCATAATTATGTCTATGTTTTTGTTTTGCGAAAAATGGCTGGCAGTGTTATGATTAATTATCATGCAAAAAGAAGATTTAATTAAACGTCTCCGTTTGTTTGCGACAATTACCACAACTTTGTTTGTCGTTTTGATTGTAACACTTTTAATCCAGTTCGGCTTTATTGCATATTACCGTAACGAAATTAACCGCTTGCACGAAAGCAACGAAGAATTAACCAAAACCGTAGAAGATTTAGAGCAAAACCTTAACAACTATTATCAAAGCGGTGGATATGAAGAGAGACTGCTAAATCATTAAGGTTGAACCATATGCAAGCAACGAAAATAAAATTAAACTCCCAAATCCATGCTGGTCGTCGTAAAAAATTACGCGAACGTTTTGTTACCAACGGGCTCGACCATTTTAATGAGTGTGAAGTTTTGGAGTTTGCTTTGGGTTTTTGTATTCCACGACAAGATACAAATCCAGCGGCACACAGTTTAATTGAACATTTTGGCACTTTGCAAGCGGTCATGGACGCCACACCCAGTGATTTAGCCAAAGCCTACGGGATTGGCGAAAGAGCTGCTGTCTTCCTGCACTTCTTAAAAGAATTGACAACGTACCTTGCCAAACACCGCGCCAACAAAGTTAAAATTTTAACCCCAGATGACGCCGTAAAGCACCTTGCACCCATCATGCGTTCTTACACCGTCGAACAATTTATGGTCGTTTGCTTGGATTCCGCCGGCAACGTCATTAAAATCCATAACATGACCAACCATGAACTTGACATGGTCCATGTTAGTGTGCGTGAAATTATTGCGATAGTTACCGCCAATAAAACGGCGCAGGTTGTTTTAGCACATAACCACTTAAACGAAAACCCCGAACCGTCCATGGACGATATGCAACTCACCCGTCGACTACTACTGACTTTTCAAAATCTCGGCATTAAATTTTTGGACCACGTTATTTTTGCGGAAGACACACACTATTCATTCCATTGCAGTGGCTTACTGGAAATTTTGAAGACTGGTGTTCCAAAGTAAATTAGAACTGCGCATAAATTAGCAAAGACAAACAAATTGATACATACACCCAAAAAGAGAACATAGTTAAAATATTGACAAAAAAGCCAAAGACGATAATAATAAAGACAATGGGGAAAAAGTTTGTTGGTCAAGAGTACATGGCTGCTACCAACGGCAAGGGCTTGCACCAGCAATCCAAAGGTAACCGTGTGTTATCACGTTTAACCATGATTGGCTCGGTCTTCATTACCGTGGTATCCGTTTTCATTGTCGCATTTTGTTTGTTTTTCCAAATGTGTCCCGTCAACGGAACCTCTATGATGACAACTCTGAACGCGACTGGTGAAAAGAACAAAGAAGATAAAGTATTGACCTGTTCACTTGGAAAGCCAAAAAACGGCGATATTGTCGTAATGAAACTTTATGCGCATGACGTAGCAGAATACGCCGATTTAGCTGCAGCAGCCAAAGGCGACCAAACTGCCCTAAACAAATTACACATAACCCAACAAGCCGCAATTAATACTTTACTCAATGACCGTTTTTCCGAGTATGATGGTAACGGCTACTATGAATTAATTATTAAACGTTTAATCGGACAACCCGGCGACTGCATTAGTATGCGTTGCATTGATGATGAATACTTTATTTACTTAAACGGAGAAAAGTTAAACGAAACTTATCTTGACCCCATGGTTGCCAGCCACGACAAAGAAACCTTAAATTTCAAACGACTTTGGCGCGTCTTACACAAAACGCCTGATGCTTATGACATTCGTAATTGGCCTAATTACACTAAATATTTGGCCGCTAATCAGGACTCTGTCGTTGACGGTATCGGTATTGCCAGTGATTATATGCTGATTATCCCTGATGGTTATTATTTCGTGGTCGGCGATAACCGTGGCAGCAATTCCCACTACCCTGAAAGTTGGGACTCGATTCGTTTTGGACCATTACCAATAACAAATTATTGTAGCAGTTGTGTTGACATTTTGGATCATAACACCACCATGCCGAAATACCTTTGGCAACAATTTGTTTATTACGTTTGTTTTGGTTGGGCATGGCAAAAATGAAACCAAAGATTGTGATTCTCAGTGGTTTAACTGCCAGTGGTAAAACTGCACTTTCCATTGCCTTAGCAAAACAATTTAACGCAGAAATTATTTCGGCTGACAGTCGTCAAGTTTACCGCGGCCTAGATATTGGTTCCGCCAAGATTACCCCTGCTGAAATGCAAGGGATTCCACACCATTGTTTAGACATTGTTGACCCTACCCAGAATACACATTATTCTGTGGGTGATTTTCAACGCGATGCTTACCGCACAATTGAACAAATTGTTGCCCGTGGCAAATTGCCTTTGCTGGTCGGTGGTACCGGACTCTACACGCGCGCAGTGGCGGAAGGTTACGGCTTCGGGGACGAACCCAACACTCCGCACTATGCGGTCTTGCAAATTTGTTTAGTGCCACCTAATACAATATTAGCACCTAAAGTTAAGCAACGTAATCTAGAACGTGTATCACAAGGTATGTTTGCTGAAACACGCGCGCTATTAAGCGCTGGCGTGCCCAGTGATTTTTTATACAAATTAGGTTTGGAATACCGTTTGAACGTCCGTTATTTACAAGGCGAAATTAATTTAGATACCTATTATACTGAACTGTACCACCAAACCATGCAATTCATTAAACGCCAACGTACCTGGTACCGCAAAGAGAATGCAACCTACACGCACTACCTCACCGACCCCACCAGTTACTTACAAGATGCTACTAATTTAGTTAGTAATTTTCTTAACTAGAACTTGCAATGTATTTTTCAACTATGTTATCATTAATCTATGAGTAAGGATAAATGCATCATTATTTACGGACCACAAATGAAGTTAAACCATTTTGTGATGCGTAGATTTAAGAAAAGAGATTTAGCGGTTGACGATTTAACTGTTATTGATGAAAAAACTATTCAGAAAAATCAAACTACCAAACACCACCCAGTCATTAAAAAAGTTCTTCCCTTTGTTGTTTTAAGTGCCATAGGTTTAACCGTACTCAGTCAAAAACTTAATCATCCTGTTAAAGTTACTCAAGCCGACATCCAACAAGAAATTATTAACGAAGATACAACTACCTGGCAAAAACCCGCCGTCGCAATTTTTTATGCTAGAAACGGCGACGTTTACCTGCAGATAAACAATGAAACACTAACACTAGAAGAAGCTACAATTAAATATCCAGAACTTACCGCCGACATTAATGAATACATTACTGCTACCCATCAACCTACTAAAACAGACGATACAATGAGTAAATAAAAATTTTAATACTCGTGTTTTTAATTGTAAATCAATGGTGTACATGGTATCATGAAGTATGAAAATTCGTGATAATAATACTTTTCAAGGAATGTTTTTAATTTTGGCAGTGGCTGTATCGCTTGCCGGCAAAGGTTTGGATAAAAAATCTCCGGAAGCCCAATATCTGAGATCGCAAAGTTCCAAAGCAGCCGTTACTTATGACTTTGATGCTACCATGGACCTTGCCACTCAAAAACGTGATGTCATAAAAAACAAAGCCGAAGAGTTACTTGCGAAACTTGACATTCAAAATTTGCAAGATAAATCGGTTGAAGAACAAAAACAAGCCCTTTACAAAATAATGAAATACATTATTTACTCGACACATCATGTAGCAAGCACCGATAATCAAGAAAAAGCAACCACACCATCTGAGCAAGAACTTGATATGCTTTTCCAAAGGCTTTATACGGGTAATGCCAGTAATATTAGCACGGAAGCAAAAACTTTAACCCTTCTGTATAATATGTGCGGTATTGAAAGTGAATATCTTGGCTTTCCCAAAGAATACGATAAAATACCTTTTGAATATGGTGCGGTTACGGTCAAACTGGCAGATGGAAATCGATATTACCTTGACCCCATACAAACCAAACGCGTTGGTAAAAACTCCAAAGGACACGATGATTTTGGCAACGTTGTCATGACCAAAGAAACGTTTATACGTTATCATAAAAATTTCGGCAATCCAACCAACAAATACCCCATTACATTGGCTAACCTTCTGCAATCGGCCGAGCAAACACAAGCAACTAACCTTGGTACCGAAATGGGCCTTTAACCCAAACAAAAAAGCGGATTTA
>JAEEGL016876531.1_pt1 | contig 10275 bp, 8 predicted proteins | sample 9134231 | NCBI WGS metagenome assembly JAEEGL01 (sample SAMN16246548, study PRJNA631951) | gut metagenome | biome: gut microbiome; feature: rumen; material: fiber-attached | host: Bos | place: Iran: Karaj | collected 2018-10
GAACCTGTTTTGGGCTCGGTGTTAGACCATATTCGCCAACGTGGCGGTAAGCGAATGCGTCCAATCTTAACTTTGCTTACAGCCAAAAATTATGGTGAAATCAATGAGACCACGCATTATGCTGCCATGGGTCTTGAGTTGCTTCATACTGCCAGCCTTGTGCATGATGATGTGGTGGATGAAAGTTCTGAAAGGCGTGGCCAACCTTCTGTCAATGCCAGCTACAACAATAAGGTGGCTGTTTTAACGGGAGACTATATTCTTTCCACAGCACTTTTGAACGTTTCGAAATCAAAAAATATCCGCATTGTTGAGAGTCTTTCGCGATTGGGTCAGATTTTGGCAGCTGGTGAATTGCTCCAAATGAACAACTACACGGAAAATGGTATTTCTGAGAAAATATACTTTGATGTAATAGAGAAAAAGACAGCTTCTCTCTTTGCCAATTGCTCTGAGAACGGTGCCATTTCAGCCGGTGCTGACGATACTGAAATAGCTGCTTCCTATGATTTCGGTCTCTGTGTTGGCAAGATTTTCCAGATTCGTGACGATATTTTTGATTATTATGATTCAAAAGAGATTGGTAAACCGACCGGAAATGATATGCTTGAAGGCAAACTGACTCTGCCTATCATTTATGCTCTTAAAAATACCCCTCTTGAATCTATGTATACTTTGGCACGTAAGGTTAAAAACGGCACGATTAATCCCGATGAGGTGGCCGTTTTGGTTGAATATGCCAAAATGAGCGGGGGTATTCAATATGCCATAAGCAAAATGGATGAACTGTCTACAATTGCAATGGAGTATATCGATAGACATGTTCAAGATCCTGTCTTAAAGGATGCGTTTGTAGCCTATCTACAGTTCGTTTCCCAACGAAATTTATAACTTTTTACTTAACTTTTATATTAACAAAAAAGTCCAAATCACTTATGCGATTTGGGCTTTTTCTTTCCTTTTGATTTTCTTAGAAGAACTTGGTTTCTTTTCCCAGGACTTCACTCAGCAGCATGTTGGCGAGACGGCTTGTGCCCAGTCTGAGCCATTTGTTGGTAAGCCATTTTTCACCTAATACTTCTTTTACTATCGTGTAATAGATAATGGCGTCTCTTACAGTGTTCAGACCACCTGCCGGTTTGAATCCTATCTGTATGCCTGTCTTCTCATAGTATTCCTTGATAGCGGTACACATCACATAGGCAGCTTCTGGCGTGGCAGCGGGTGAGAGTTTGCCTGTGGATGTCTTGATGTAGTCAGCTCCGGCATACATGCTTAGAATCGAAGCTTTTTTGATGTTGCTTGCTGTTTTCAGACAGCCTGTTTCCAATATCACTTTCATTGCTTTATCACCACAAGCCTGTTTCAATTCGCTGATATCGTCGCAAACTCCCTCATAGTCGCCTGAAAAGAATTTTCCTACCGGCATCACTATGTCGATTTCTGTTGCGCCGTCTTTCACAGCCAATGCTGTTTCAGCCACTTTCACTTCAATCAATGCCTGGGATGACGGGAAGCTGCCCGATACACAGGCTATCTCCACACCGTCAACCTCAAGTGCCTGGCTCACGATTTTAGCAAAACAGGGGTACACGCAGATAGTGGCGACATGGGGTAGGGTGGGGTACTCCTCATCGAATTTGTTCACTTTTTCCGTAAATGCGAGAATTTTCTCGTCATTGTCCTGTGTGTTGAGTGAGGTTAATTCCACACTTCCCATCAAGAATTTTTTCACTTCTAAAGTGTCGTTTTCAGGCACTTTTTCTGCTATCAGTTTCTCAACGGCCTGTTTTACTTCCTCATCATTCAGATCCGTTGGATACATACTGAGCACTTGCTCATACTTGTTTTCGAACTTTTTTTCTTCCATAGTATTCCTATTATGTTATCAGTTTTTTGTTTTCTATATGTCTCAGCGAGTCACGTTGTGTCTTTTTCTCCATGGTTTTTCTGAATTCCTCTGTCAGGTCTACTCCCGTTTGGTTTGCCAAGCAGATGAGCACCCAGAGCACATCGGCCATCTCCTCGCCTAAATTCTCTTTCTCACCAGCCTTGAAACTTTGGTCGCCGTATTTACGTGCCATGACCCGGGCCAGTTCGCCTACTTCTTCAGTCAGACAAGCCATATTGGTAAGTTCGGAGAAATACCTCACTCCATACTTTTTTATCCAATTATCAACGGCCTTTTGTGCTTCTTTTATTGTCATTTTCAGTCGATGTTTTTGGTGTCTATGCAGATGGTGACCGGTCCGTCATTGATGAGTTCTACCTTCATGTCTGCGCCGAAAATGCCCGTCTTGATGGGTTTTTGCATTCTTTCCTCCATTTTCTTGCAGAAATTCTCGTAGAGAGGCACAGATATTTCAGGTTTGGCTGCTCTTATATATGACGGTCTGTTCCCTTTTTTGCAAGAGGCATATAATGTGAATTGACTTACCGCCAGTATTTCGCCGCCAGTATCTTCCACGCTTTTATTCATTACACCATTTTCGTCATCGAAGATGCGCAGTTGGGCAATTTTTTTCACTGCCCAGTTCAGATCCTCTTCATTGTCCTCATCGCAGAAACCCACCAATATCAGCATGCCTTTTCCTATGCTGCTGAATAGTTGGCCGTCTATGGTGACAGAAGCTCTGATGACTCTTTGTATGACTATTCTCATGTTTTTTCAAAGTATTTATACTTCTTTGCAAAGATATATTAAATCACGTTTACTTCAAAATTATTCTTTTGTTTTTTGAGAATCTTTATTTTGGAAATGCTCAATGAAAATTTTAGCTTTTGCCCGACCTATTTCTGTTGTCAGTTCCTCCATGCTTGCTTTTTTCAATCGGGCCATTGTTTTCCATTTGGCCAATAGTTTTTCTTTTGTCGCCTTTCCGATGCCTTTTATCTCATCCAGTTCAGAGTGGAGTGCTGCTTTACTGCGTTTGTCCCTGTGGAATGTGATGGCGTAGCGGTGCACCTCGTCTTGTATCTGGGTGAGAATCTTGAATAGTTCGCTGTTTGTTTTCATGCCTATCACCACAGGCGGAAAACCAAATAAGAGCTCGTTTGTTCTGTGGCGGTCATCTTTTGCCAGACCGGCAATTGGAATATGCAGTTGGAGTTCATCTTCTATCACTTGCCTTACTATTTCCATTTGTCCCTTTCCGCCATCGGTGATGATCAGGTCGGGTAGGGGAGTGTCTTCCTCCAGCATCCTTGTGTACCGGCGTCTCACCACTTCCTGCATTGAAGCATAGTCGTCTGGTCCCTCTACCGTTTTTATATTGAATTTTCGGTAGTCTTTTTTGCTGGGTTTCATTCCCTTGAACACCACGCATCCCGCCACCGCATTCGTGCCGCTGATGTTGGAGTTGTCGAAACATTCTATGTGATACGGCATTTTTTCCATTTGCAATGCGGTCTGCAGTTCTTTCATCAGTCTTGTCTGCTTTTGTTCCGGGTTGAGTTTCTCAGCCTGTTTCAGCCTGTCTACCTTATATTGTTTGCCGTTCATTTCCGACAGCTCCAACAGTCTTTTCTTCTCTCCCTTTTGCGGAACGATGAATTTCGCATCATCCATTTCCCATTCTATCTCGAAAGGTACAATGATTTCGCGTGCCTTACTGTTATACCTTTCTCTTATCTCCGCTATCGCCTCCAAAAGCAGGTCGGCATCGGTTTCATCCAGTTTCTTTTTGTACTCGAAGGTGAAGGCCTGGTTGATGCTTCCGTTCTTCACATGCATGTAGTTGACGTATGCGTTGCTGTCGATAGAGTCGTTTACTATTGAGAACACATCGATGTTGTTGATGGTGTGGCTTACCACCTCGCTCTTGGCGCAATAGCCTTCCAAAATGCCTATTTTGTTTTTAATCTCCTCAGCCTTTTCGAATTCCATTTTCTCGGCTCGTCTCATCATTTCTTCGCGCAGCGTGTCGAGCATCTCACGCGTGTTGCCCTTTAATATTTCCTTTGCCTGACAGATGTTCTCCTTGTATTCCTCCTGACTTATTTTGTTCACGCACGGTGCATCGCATCTTTTCAGATGGTATTTAAGACAGGGTTTATATTTGCCTTCTGCCACTTTCTCCGGCAGTATGGGCATGTGGCAAGTGCGCGGCTTGTAGAGTTTGTTTATCACATCGAGCATGGCATACATGGTGGAAATATGCGGGTAGGGCCCGAAATAGATTCCCCATTTCTTGTTGATGTTTCTGGTGTTGAAAATGCGCGGGTACGGTTCGTTTGTGATGCAGATGCTTGGGTAGGTCTTGCCGTCTTTTAGCAGCACGTTGTAGCGTGGGTTGTATTTTTTGATGAGGCTGTTTTCCAAGAGTAGTGCGTCTTCCTCTGTCTTCACCACAGTGTAGGTGATGTCGCGTATTTTGCTCACCAGCACCTTCGTCTTGTACCTGTCCACCTCCTTGTGGAAGTAGGAGCTTACTCTGCGTTTCAGGTTTTTCGCTTTCCCCACATAGATAATGGTGCCGTTCTCGTCATAGTATTGGTAGCTGCCCGGCTGCTCGGGCATGTTGCTCACTATGTTCTTGAGTTTGGTTTCCAGTTTTTTCTTTTCCTCGCCTGTCATTTTCTTTTTCTTTTTATGGTGTTCGTTCTTCTTGTGTGAAAGCGGTGTTCTCGTTTTTTTTGTGCTCTCTTTACAGCAAAGCCGTGTTTCACGTGAAACACGGCTTTGCGTTGTGGCTCTCCGTCTGGTTAGATTTGTATGAGAGAGGTGATTTCCACTTCGTCGCCGAATGCATCCCGGCCGTTGAGGCCCTCGTTCACCAGCTCGATGATGAAGTTCATGTAGATGGCTTTCGGGTGGAATTTCTTCACCAGTTCCAGCGCGGCCTTCATGGTTCCGCCCGTGGCCAGCAGGTCGTCGTGCAGCAGTATCACGTCGTCCTTGGTGATGGCGTCTTTGTGGATTTCGATGGTGTCCACTCCGTATTCCTTGGAGTACGACTCCTGCACGGTTTCGGCTGGCAGTTTGCCCGGCTTGCGGCACAGCACGATGCCTGCGCCCAGTTTCACGGCGAGAGCTGATGCCATGACGAATCCGCGGCTCTCTATTCCCACGATTTTCGTGATGCCCTTGTCCTTGTAGATTTCATACAGTTCGTTTTCCATCTCCTGCACACACTCGGCGCTCTTGAACAGGGTGGTCACGTCACGGAAGTTCACTCCCGGGATGGGGAAGTCGGGAATGCAGCGTAGGTTCTTCAGCAGTGTTTCGTTGTTCATGTTGTCTATATATGATTGTTGATTTACACTTTCCGTTCTCTTTCCAACAGGATTTTGTTTCACGTGAAACATAAAATTATTTTACAAATCTATCTTCCCAGCATGACCAGCAGCACGTTGATGTCGCTGGGCGACACACCCGGTATTCTGCTGGCCTGTGCCAGTGTCTCCGGGTCGATCTTGACGAGTTTTTGCCGTGCTTCTGTGGACAGCTGGTTGATATTGGGATAGTCGAACCGTCCCTTGATGCGGATGTCCTCCAGCCGGTGCATTTTGTCGGCTATCATTCGTTCTCGGTCCACATATCCTTTGTATTTCATCCTTATCTCTGCAGCCTCGGCTATTTCCTCTTGTCGGTTGGGTGCGTGGTGCAGTGTCTCCCTCATGCCGGGTATGAGTTCGCTGAGCACCTGCAGGTTGATTTGCGGCCGTCCAATCAGGTCGATTACTTTGCATCCTGCCCTGAGCGGTGTGGTGCCCAGAGCCTCGAGGCTTCCGTTTATCTCGGCCGCCTTCACCGGGGTGTCTTGGCAGAAACGGATGATGCGGTTGATTTCCTCTTCCTTTTCCTGCCACCACTCGTAGCGCTGTCGTGTGGCCAGTCCCATCTCGTACGATTTCCGGGTCAGTCGGGTGTCAGCGTCATCCTGTCTCAGCAGGATTCGGTATTCGGCTCTTGAGGTGAACATGCGGTAGGGTTCGTCGACACCTTTTGTCACCAGGTCGTCGATGAGCACGCCGATGTAGCTCTCGTCGCGGTGCATCACGAAGGTGCTGTTGCCAGAGCAGTGCAGTGCGGCGTTCACGCCGGCCACCAGTCCTTGTCCGCCGGCTTCCTCATATCCGGTGGTGCCGTTCACCTGTCCGGCGAAGAAGAGTCCGCCCACCACTTTCGATTCCAAGGTATGGGTGAGTTGAGTGGGGTCGAAGAAGTCGTATTCGATGGCGTAGCCCGGTCTGTAGACACGCACGTCGCGCAGTGCGGGAATCTTGCGCAGTGCGGCCACCTGCACGTCGGCGGGCATGCTCGAAGAGAATCCGTTCAGGTACATCTCGTTGGTGTCTTCGCCTTCCGGCTCCAGAAACAGCAGGTGCTGCTCCCGGTCGGGGAAGGTCACCAGTTTGGTCTCTATCGAGGGGCAGTATCTTGGGCCGATGCTTTCTATCTGTCCGTTGTAGAGCGGCGAGTCGGGTAGGGCGGCTGTCAGGATGGCGTGTGCCTCGGGGTTGGTGTAGCAGGTCCAGCAGGTGAGCGCTTTCAGCGCGCTCTTGCTGCCCATGAAGCTGAACTGGTGGAAGTCGTGCTCGCCCTCCTGTATCTCCATGTCTTCGAAGTGCACCGACCGTTTGTCAATGCGCACGGGTGTTCCCGTTTTCATGCGTGCCGACCTGATGCCGTGGCGTGTGATGCTTTCGGTGAAATGCTCCACGGCAGGCTCGGCGATGCGTCCGCCCGTCACTTTCTTGCGTCCTATGTGCAGGAGTCCGTTCAGGAAGGTGCCTGCCGTCACCACCACGCAGCGGGCATGGATGGTCATTCCCCAGATGGTGCGCACACCTGTCACCTGTCCCTGCTCGGTGAGCAGCTCCTCCACCTGGTCCTGGTAGATGTCCAGACGGTCGGTGCGGTCGAGCACGCTGCGCCACTGCCAGATGAACTTGCCGCGGTCGCATTGTGCACGTGGACTCCACATGGCCGGACCTTTCGAGCGGTTCAGCATACGGAACTGGATGGAGGTGGCGTCGGTCACCTGACCCATGTTTCCGCCCAGTGCGTCGATTTCGCGCACTATTTGTCCCTTGGCTATGCCGCCCACGGCGGGGTTGCAGCTCATCTGAGCTATCTTGTTCATGTCCATCGTCACGAGCAGCGTGCGTGCTCCCATGTTGGCGGCGGCTGTCGCGGCCTCGCAGCCGGCATGGCCTCCTCCTACCACCACCACATCGTAGGCCATGTGGCCGGCCGGCGGGATGATGGGAGCAGAAGTGGATGCTGGATTATAGGATGGTTTGTCGATTCCGTTCATTATGTCAAAACAGGGCATGTTGCCCAACTTTTCCGCAAAAGTAAACATTATTTTTTGATTTTTTATGGAAATGCTTTGATTTATCATCAGAAAATACTATTTTTGCAATCAAATAGTTAGTCCGCCCTACTTATTTGTAGGTAGGTGCGGGGGTTTCAAATTGTTAATCCAATCACTATCAACACACAGAAAAACATTCAATTTTTCAAATAATCAATTAAATCTCAATCATTTATGTGGTTAATCAATTCATCTATTGGTAGAAAAGTCGTGATGTCGGTCACCGGTGTCGCACTTATTCTTTTCTTGACGTTCCACTGCTGCATGAACATAGTGGCGCTGTTCTCGGGTGATGCATATAACATGATTTGTGAGTTGCTGGGTGCCAACTGGTACGCCGTTGTGGCTACCATCGGTCTGGCTGCCCTTGCAGTGATTCACATTGTTTATGCTTTTATCCTGACCGCTCAGAACCGCCGTGCACGTGGCAACGAGCGCTATGAAGTGACCAGCAAGCCCGAGAAAGTGGAATGGGCATCCCAAAACATGCTTGTGTTGGGTATCATCATCCTGCTGGGTCTGTTGCTCCACCTCTTCAACTTCTGGTACAACATGATGTTCGCCGAACTGCTGGGCTTTGAAGGACTGCATGGTCCTGGTGATGGCTTTGCCTGGATTATTGAAACCTTCTCCAACCCCATCTACGTGGTGCTCTACATCATTTGGCTTGTGGCCATATGGTTCCACCTCTCCCATGGTTTCTGGAGTGCTATGCATACCCTCGGATGGAACGGCAAGATCTGGTTCAACCGTTGGCGTGTGATAGGTCTTGTCTACACCACACTGCTTATGCTTGGCTTCCTCGTAGTAGTGCTCGCATTCGCATTCAAGTGTGCCCCCAGTCTTTGCTGTGGTCTTTAGTATCGAGTCATACCTTTAATCTTTGAAAAAACATAATTATTATGGCTAAGCATATAGATTCAAGAATTCCTGAAGGCCCAGTGGCCGAGAAATGGACCAATTATAAAGCTCACCAGCGCCTGGTGAACCCGAAGAACAAACTCAAGCTCGATGTCATCGTCGTGGGTACGGGTCTGGCAGGTGCCAGTGCTGCCGCCAGTCTTGGCGAGATGGGTTTCAATGTGATCAACCTCTGTATCCAGGACTCTCCGCGCCGTGCACACTCCATCGCCGCTCAGGGTGGTATCAACGCCGCCAAGTGCTATCAGAACGATGGTGACTCCGTGTACCGCCTTTTCTATGACACTGTAAAGGGTGGCGACTACCGTGCCCGTGAGGCCAACGTGTATCGTCTGGCCGAGGTGTCGAACAACATCATCGACCAGTGCGTGGCACAGGGTGTGCCTTTCGCACGTGAGTACGGCGGCATGCTCGCCAACCGTTCATTCGGTGGTGCTCAGGTGTCGCGTACCTTCTACGCCAAGGGACAGACCGGACAGCAGCTGCTGCTCGGTGCCTACTCTTCGCTCAGCGCACAGGTACATGCCGGCAAGGTGAAGCTCTATACCCGCTATGAGATGGAGGATGTGGTGATTGTCAACGGCCGCGCCCGTGGTATCATCGCCAAGAACCTCGTCACTGGCAAGCTGGAGCGCTTCTCCGCCAATGCCGTCGTCATCGCTACCGGTGGTTACGGCAACGCCTACTTCCTCAGCACAAACGCCATGGGTTGCAACTGCACCGCAGCCATCCAGTGCTACCGCAAGGGTGCCTATATGGCCAACCCCTCTTATGTGCAGATTCACCCCACCTGTATCCCCGTACACGGTGACAAGCAGTCGAAGCTGACCCTGATGTCGGAGTCGCTCCGTAACGACGGACGTATCTGGGTGCCCAAGAAGCTTGAGGATGCCAAAGCCCTCCAGGCCGGCACCAAGCAGGGTTGGGAGATTCCCGAGGAAGACCGCGACTACTATCTGGAGCGCCGCTATCCCGCCTTCGGTAACCTCGTTCCCCGTGACGTGGCCTCTCGTGCCGCTAAGGAGCGTTGCGACAAGGGCTTCGGCGTGAACAACACCGGTCTGGCTGTGTTCCTCGACTTCTCTGAGTCTATCAACCGTCTGGGTCTCGATGTCATCATGCAGCGTTATGGCAACCTCTTCGAGATGTATGAGGAGATTACCGACGTATTCCCTGGCGACGTGGCCAACGAGATCAACGGTGTGAAGTACTACAAGCCGATGATGATCTATCCCGCTATCCACTACACGATGGGTGGTATCTGGGTTGACTACGAGCTGCAGACCTCTATCCCTGGCCTGTTCGCTATTGGTGAGTGTAACTTCTCTGACCACGGTGCTAACCGTCTGGGTGCTTCTGCTCTGATGCAGGGTCTGGCTGATGGTTACTTCGTGCTGCCTTACACCATCCAGAACTATCTCGCCGACCAGAGCATCTGGGGCAAGGTTTCTACCGATCTGCCTGAGTTCGACGCTGCCGAGAAGGCCGTTGACGCAGAGCTCGATCGTCTGCTGAACATCAAGGGTAAGCGCTCCGTTGACTCTATCCACAAGGAACTCGGCCATATCATGTGGGAGTATGTGGGTATGGGTCGCACCGCTGAGGGCCTGAAGACAGGTCTGAAGAAGATGCACGAGTTGGAGAAAGAGTTCGACGAGAACCTCTTCGTTCCTGGTACTAAGGAAGGTCTGAATGTGGAGCTCGACAAGGCTATCCACCTGCGCGACTTCTTCACCATGGGTCAGCTCGTCGCTTTCGACGCCCTCTCTCGTAATGAGTCTTGCGGTGGTCACTTCCGCGAGGAGTATCAGACTGAGGAAGGCGAGGCTAAGCGCGACGATGAGAACTACTTCTACGTAGGCTGCTGGGAGTACAAGGGCAAGGGCAACGAACCTGAGCTCATTAAGGAGCCGCTGGAGTACGAGGCAATCAAGGTTCAAACCAGAAATTATAAGAATTAACAGATGACACTAAGAGAGCTTTTTTCCGAATGGAGCAATCCCAAAGAACTCTTTAAGGGTGCCCTCCTATC
>JAEEGL017248259.1_pt1 | contig 10275 bp, 10 predicted proteins | sample 9134231 | NCBI WGS metagenome assembly JAEEGL01 (sample SAMN16246548, study PRJNA631951) | gut metagenome | biome: gut microbiome; feature: rumen; material: fiber-attached | host: Bos | place: Iran: Karaj | collected 2018-10
CACAATTCTTCATCATGCATGAAGATGCCCCGCACCTTGATGGCCAATATGCCGCCTTCGGCAAGATCACTAAAGGCATTGAAACAGTTGATGAGATCGCCGATGTGAAGACTGATTTCCGCGATAAACCGCTTGAACCGCAGCGTATTAAGACGATTGAAATAATCTAAAAAATAAAGCATCATCTCCAAACTGGAAATGATGCTTTTTTAGTTTTCAAACTGGATCTGATAGAGACGATAATAGTAGCCGCGGTTTTTGAGCAATTGCTGGTGATTGCCCGATTCAACTATCCTGCCATTCTGCAGGACGATGATCTGATCGGCATGCTGGATCGTGGACAGACGGTGTGCCACCACCAGCATCGTTCCGATACTCTTCATCTTTTCTAAGGAACGCTGTATGAGAACTTCGGTCTCTGTATCGATGTTGGCCGTCGCTTCATCAAGGATCAGGATCTGTGGCTTATGAATAACAGTGCGGGCAAAGGACAGCAGCTGTCTTTGACCCTGGGAAAGATTTTCACCTTTTTCGATCATCTGTTCATTCAAGCCATCAGGCAGTTTATCAATGAAGGTATCGGCACTGACGTATTCACAGGCTCTTCTGATCTCCTGCTCACTGAAGCTGTCATCATAAAGTGTAATGTTGTCTTTGACTGTTCCTGAGAATAAGAAGACATCCTGCAGCATCTGTCCGATCGCTTTTCTTAAACTTGACAGTTCAATATCGTTGATATTGATATCATCGATCAGGATCTCCCCTTTCTGAACCTCATAGTTTCTCACGATCAGTGAGAGTATCGTCGTCTTGCCGGCTCCGGTCGCTCCAACAAAAGCACAGGTCTGTTTCGGATTGATCACAAAGGAAACATCCTTTAAGATCCAGTGCTCTTCCTTGTAGGCAAACCAGACATTTCTGAATTCGATCTTGCCTTTAAAGTGATCGATCTTCAAGGCGTCTTCCTTATCCAGGACATCCGGTTTGACATCCAGAAGATTGAAGATCCTTTCCGAAGCGGTCAGAGCTCTCTGCAGGGAATTGAGCTGATCAGCGAGATTCTGGATCGGATTGAAGAACTTGGACAGATACATATAGAAAGCTACGATCTCACCGGCTGAAAGCTGATACTGTATTCCCAAATAGAAACACAAAGCTATGGCTGCATTATAGATAAAGGAGATCAGCGGCCGATAGACACCGAAGGCTTTGGTGACATTGAAACGCTGTCTGCGCAGATTCTCATTCTTCTCGCAGAACTGTTCATCCTTGGCCTCTTCCTGATTGAAGACCTGTGTCAGTTTCATGCCGGCCAGATTCTCCGAAAGGAAAGTATTCAGATCAGAGATGCAGGCTCTTTCTTTCCTGAAGATCTCTCTGACAGTTTTAGAAAAGACATAGGAAACGATAAAGACGATCGCCACCACTCCCAATAAAGAGAAGGAAAGTTTTGGCGAGATATAGAACATGATCGCATAGACCCCAAAGATCGTCGTGAAATCTCTCAAAATCCTGACCAAGACACCGGTAAACATATCCGACATACTGGCAGTATAGGAAGTGACTCTGGTCACCAGAGAACCGACTGGCATCTCGTTGAACTGATTGAGAGACATGTTTTCAATATGTTCAAAGATCTCATTGCGCAGCCTGTAGATGATCCTTTGGCCACTGGCCTGTAAGATCCTCGATTCGATATATAAGAAGACCTGATTGATCACCATGATCACAAAAGAAAGCAATACCAGTCTGATGATCAGATTGATATTGATATTGTCTGTACTTAACAGATCAGTTATCCTGCTGGTGAATAAAGGCGAGATCGTATCCAGTACGACATTGAGCAGCAGCAAAAACAGCGACAGGATGAAGCTGAGCTTTTCCGTTGCGATATATTTAAGCGTCCTTCTGATGATGACAGATAGAGGAAGCTTTTTATCGCCCTTGAGTTTTTCCAGTTCGTCATTCATCTAAAGTTCACTCTCCAGTTTCTGCAGATAGACCATCTTGGCGTAAGTCGGTGAGATCTTTTCCAGTCTTTCCGGCGTATCAAAAGCTTCAACTTCTCCTTCTTTAAGTACCAGGATCTTATCAAGATGAGCGACCGTCGATACTCTTGAAGCGATGATGATCGTCGTCTTGCCTTTACGATTTTCATAGATATTATGCAAGATCGTCTCCTCCGTCTTCACATCGACAGCCGATACCGAATCATCCATGATCATGATCGGCGCATCCTTGATGTAAGCACGGGCGATCGAAATGCGCTGCTTCTGACCACCGGAAAGGGTTACGCCTCTTTCACCGGTCAAAGTCTCATAGCCATCTGAAAAGCCAAGGATGTTGTCATCGACATCCGCAAACTTTGCGGCATTGCGGATATCATTCATCGAAGCCTTGGAATTGGCGAAGGATATATTATTGCGGATATTATCCGAGAACAGGAAATTATCCTGCGGTACATAAGCGATATTTTCTCTTAATGAAGCGATCTTTATATCCATCAGATCGACATCATCAATATAGATCGTGCCTCTATCAATGTTGTATAAGTGCAAAAGTGAATTGACCAAAGTCGATTTGCCTGAACCGATCTTGCCGACGATGCCGACCATTTCTCCAGCCTTGATCTCAAAGCTGACATCCTTCAAAGAGTGTTCAGTCGAACCCGGGTAGGCAAAAGAGAAATGATCAAAAGTGATCTTGCCCTTGCAGTCAGCAAGTTCGATGGCATCTTCCTTATCAGAGATCTCTTCCTCCTGATCAAGGAAGGCATAGATCCTCTTGGTCGAAGCTTTGAAACGGGAGTGCATCTGCAAGATCTGTCCGATCGCAATCATTGGCCAGATCAGAGTATCGACATAGCCGATGAAGGTCACCAGCATGCCGGCACTTAACTCAATCGCATGCCCAAACATCGTAAATGGACTGCCGATCGAAGTCAGATAGACAAAATAAGAGCCAAAGCCCATCAGCAAGGTGATAGTCACACCGATGATAGCTTCAATGCAGACATCAAAACTGATGGAGAGATGAGCGAACTCCAGATTCTTATCGGCGTTTTCCTTGGCAATCTTGGAGAAAGTGTGCAGTTCCTGTTTTTCTTTGACGAAAGCCTTAATGACTCTGATGCCTGAAAAAGTCTCCTGCGTAAAGTCATAAAGACGGTCAAACTGTTTCTGTCTTTCTTCCCACTTATCCGACATGATCTTCTCAACCTTGTTGCCCCAGATGATCAGTCCAAACATCGGCAATAAAGCCAAAACACTCATTATAGGATCGAGCCTGATCATCTTGAATAAAGAAACACCGGTGAGAAACAGCGCATCAACACCCATGATCGCACCCCAGCCGGTAAACTCTTCCACCGCTTCAACATCGGATGAGAACCAGGACATGATCGTACCGATCTTGTTTTCGTGATAGTAACGCTGAGAAAGCCTTTCCGCTTTGCGGAACATATCGTGTCTGATCGAAGCTTCCGTAAGCTGGGAAGCTCTCATCAGTGTAAAACGCATCAAAGCCCGGCCAGCTGAAAGGATTGTCGCGATGATCAAGAGATTTCTGACCACCATGGCGATATCGGCAAAGACAACATGATCATGGGTAGAGACTATCTCGACGATCTGACCTAAAAACTCAGGCACAAAGGTCTGAAAGAAGTCAACGATGATATCAGCTGCTATGCCTATCAGGAAGAGCCACAGATATCTGATCACATAATCTTTAACCGTTTTTCTTTTATTCATCTGCAATACCTATATGATTATACAATTAAAAAATATGACAGCCACAATAAAGCTGTCATAAAAGATACTTGGAACTTTCTATTCTGACTATTCTGCTGGATTTTCTGTCACTTTGTTTTCGCTCAGGCTGCGGATATTGTCCTTGATCTGATCCATAACTCTGAAGAAAGCTTCTTTATCTGCTTCCGGGATATTGCCCTTGATCTGATCGTTAAACAGATTTTCTCTTTCTTTAAGCTGCTTGCGGAAGTTCAGAACTTTATCTGTCAGATAAATATAGTTCTTCCTGCGATCATCAGTTGAAGGCACTCTGATAACGGTACCCTTTTCCACCAGATTATCGATCGAACCGGTAATTGAGGCTTTCTTAAGACCTGTCTCTTTCTCGAGATCCTTCTGGCAGACCTTTTCACCATCGTGTCTCAACAGATAACCGATGATGTGATATTGCGTAAGATTATACTTGCCGGAACGCACGGCATCATTGCCAAGATAATCTTTCAAAAGCTGTTCAACTGATCTTAATTCCTGAATAATACTTCTTTCCATATGTTCACCTTTGTAATAGTTAGGAGATTAACTGTTCACTTATCTTAACATTATATTCTAATTATGTGAATAAAATAAAGGCTTTTTATTACAAATTGCATAAATTATTCTAATATTTTTCATCCTGCAAAATAAAAGGCCCTTGCGGGGCCGAAATAACAGTCTGCTTATTTCATGATCCTGCGATACAGGAAGATGACCAGGCAGGCACCAATAACAGAAACGATTGCCTGCGAGAGAAGTGAATGAGCGCTGAAACCGATTAGGCCAAATAAGATCGATCCAACTAAACCGCCAGCCATGCCGAGAAGAATGTAAATATACCACTTGCCGGCCAGGCCCATAAACTGTGCAGCGACAAAACCGATTGCTGCAGATAAAGCTAAAGATATAAGTAATGACATATTACGTACCTCCTTCTTAGATACATAAAATATTATAATATTTTCCTATTTACAATACCAAACTGATAAAACTAAGATAGAGTGTCAGACCATTGGCAAACATGGTATAGAGAATTGTTTTAAATTTATTCTGATTCTTGAACTTAAGCAGATAGACGATCAGTTCTATCACAAAGACGATAAACTCGCCGATCGGGAAAAGTATCATCCAGGTCCAGGCACCAGTCGAATATTCAAACAGGCTCATGAAGAGATTCAAAGTCACCTGTGTGATCAGATTGGTGATGATGATCGTTTGGATCTCCATCTTGCTGCGATAGCCAAGTATTATGCCTAAGACCAGTTCCACAAAGATCGTCACCAAGACTCTGAAGCCAAACAGCATCAGCCTTCTTTGTATCCTGATGTCTTCTGTGACCTTCATCCCGTCAGCATAGTCGACATCATAGTAAGCATCAAAAGCTTCTTTCTCTATCGCTTCCGATACCTTGAGCTGCTTGTCCTTGAGACTGTAGATCGCGATCCTGAAATTATCAGGCGGGTAATAGCTCCAGGAGAACTCACGATCACCGGAACATTCATCGACATAGTTCAACAGCCGGTAGCCTTCTTCATCACTGTATTCCAGAAAAGCCGCATAAGCTTCCTTGTCCTGCTCATCAGCGACGATGGCATCCATGTTTTCTTCATTCACAAAGCTCCACGGTCCATATTCTTCAAGCCCCAGTAAAGTCACATAATAAGTGCCCTCAGGAGGATTTGAGATATTGATCGTCACGGAAGGCTTAGGACCCATATCCGCATAAACAGGCCTGCTTGCCAGTCCTGTGATAAAGAAAACGGTGATAATAAGTATTACAAGTTTTTTCATTGCTAACCTTTATAGAAATAATAGATCATCGACATCAGAAAGGAACCCAGCAGATAGCTCAGGCTTGCCGCCAGAATAAAATAGAGGACCTGTCCCTGCATCACCTTGCCCTGTCTGATAAAGCGGTTGAAATCCAAAGCATTAAGTCCATAGAGACTTAACAGAAAGGAAAAGAAAAAGACCGCCACTCTGATATAGAACTCAAACATTTATAAAGTTTCCCCGTACATAGACATCTTTGATATTCAGATCATCATCCATGATGACCAGGTCGGCATACTTTCCTTTTTCCAGGGTGCCAAACTGATCTGACAGGCCATAGAAGCGGAAGGCATTGAGACTTGAATATAATAACAGATCGCAATACTTTACGCCAAGTTTCTGCATCAGCTTCATCTCGTCATTGATGGAGACTACACTGCCCGCATAATGGCCATCAAAGGAGATGAACTTCGTTCCTTTTTTGCAGCATTTCTTGGACATGAACTCATATTCTCCATCTTGCAGACCTCTGGCAGTTGAAGAATCCGTAACGAGAATGATCTTGTCTTTATCGATATTATTGATGACGAGTTTAAGAACATTTGGATCGACGTGGTTTCCATCGGCGATCAGTTCACAATACCATTTGTTCATGAAAGCACAGTTGACTAAGGTAATATCTCTGTGATGCAGACCGCGCATCGCGTTGAAAAGATGCGTGAAACCATCGACGTTTTCATCGAGATCTTCATACAAGGCATCCGAATGACCGCACATGACTTTCACCCCATGATCATGAAGATATCTGCCAACTTCCTTAGCACCATCAAGTTCATAGGCTATCGTCATCTGTCTTAAGCGTGAAGTCTTGGCCATGAACTCTTTGACCATCTGAAGATCAGGCATCAGAAACAGATCGGGATTGCCCACTCCAAGATGCTTCTTGGAAAGGAAAGGTCCTTCCATATGAATGCCTTCAAAACGGGCATATTTGCCTTCATAAGTTTCTAAAGCACACAGCTGATTATCAAAATCAGCGGGTGAAAGATCATAGGACAGCGTCGCCAGAAAACTCGTTGTCCCATCCAAGGCAAACTCATAGGAGATCCTGTCCATCTGCTGAAGATCTGCCTTATCAAAACCCATGCGCTTTATACCATGAGTATGGGTATCAAAAAAGCCAGGCATGACAATCAGACCATGCAGATCTATTTCCTGATATTCTGTAAAATCTCCTTTGAGCTTATTGCTCTGAAGGAAAACTTCACTGATCCTCTCCCCATCGATCAATAAGGCACCGTCAAGATATTCGCGGTTGCCATCGACGATCAGATGGGCGTGTTTAAGCAGATATTTCATTATTTAACGTTCAAGGCATTGATGATGCCTGGCAAAAGCTGTTTCTTGCGGGAAACCAGACCTTCCACAAAACCATCCTTATCGATATCAAAGGCACTCTTCACGACATTTCTTCTCGCTCCGGCAGACAGGATATATGATCCGGAACCGTTAGGGTTGGTGAGCATCGCTGCCATCAGATCATAGCCGCCGGTCTTGCAGGAATCTTCCAGATACTTGCCTAACGGTGATTTAAGAGCGTCATATTCTTCCTTGGACTTGCAGACTGCCTGCGTCAGGCCGACCTTATTGCCTTCGATGTTGAATTCCTTGAAGTCATTATAGACGATCTCGATATAGCGTTTATTCAGCAGTGATTCGGAATGCTCGATCAGTCCTTTCGAGATATCTTCCGCCTTGATACCGGAATATTCTTCCAGTTTTTTGGCCGTCTCGATATCAACACTGGTGGTAGTTGGTGAGCGGAAATTCATCGTATCCGAAACGATCGCTCCCAATAAGAGACCGGCCAGATTCCTGCTCATTTCGATATTTCTGTCCCAGAACTTATTCGCAATGATCGTCGCCGTAGCACCAACCGGCATCGTCGTGACATTGATCGGGTTGTCACTGTAGAAACCGCCAAAACGGTGATGGTCAACGATCTCAACAACGGTACCATCATCGATATCATCGACGGACTGTTTCTTTTCGTTGTGGTCAACTAAGATCAGCTGCTTCTTCTGATAGTTGAACAGATGGTAACGGGAGATGGCTCCCACGACTCTGCCTTCATTATCTAGAACCGGATAGGATCTGTGACGTGATTTGGCGATCTTTCGCGAAGCCTCATCAACTGTATCGTTGATATTGAAGTAATCGATCTTGTCTTTGGTGATCATGATATGTTCGATCGTCGGCGTCTGATAGATCAGACGGGTGATCGATAAAGGTGTGAGCTCAGTCGTGATGATCGAAGCTTCTGCATCCTTGGCCATCGACATGATCTTTCTGGAAATCGGTGATGAGGTACACACTACCAGCATCGTCGCTCCCAACTCCAGGCAATACTGCAGTTTGTCGTCTTCATTTCTAAGCAGGACGATCGAGTCATCTTCAACATTTGATTTCAGGCTTGGGAACATATGCATCTTGCCTGATAGTTCATGTGTGCCTCTTAAAACCAGGGTTCCATTCAAAGTGCGGACGATATCATCGATCATGATCGTTTTGATGATCGAAGAGAGTTCTTCATCAGTTTTGGTCCACATATAAGTGAGATCATCGAGGGTGACGATGCCTTCAAGATGTTTCTTCTTATCGACAACGATCAAGCCACGGTTCTTTAACTTGATGACCTTATCCAGAGCTTCCTTCATCGTCATCTCTTTATAAGCTGTCGCTGCCTTATCCATATCGATCTCTTTCAGGGTACACTTGGCCGTATACAGGCGCTGCGGATCATCATAGCCGAATTTCTCCAGCAGATATTCGGTCTCGGCACTTACCGAACCGATTCTCGCCGCTACTGCATTGACACCCTGCAGCTGTTTGAATTCGGCATAGGCGATAGCGGAAACGATCGCATCGGTATCCGGATTTTTATGACCGGTCACATAAATCGGATTTTTCTTCATTTGATACACTCCTCGATTTCATTAAAACTGAGTGGACCCTCTCTCAATAACCTGAGATCACCACTCACATCTATAATTGTCGATGCCTTATCACCTCTGGCATCTTCGCATATTATTCCTTCAATTTTTCCATCCATCGCCGAAAGCACATCTTCCCATCTGGTCAAAGAACCATTACCGGAAATATTGGCGCTGGTCACCATCAGCGGTTTGCCCAGCTTTTCAATCAGGCTCAGAATGAAATCATCATCCGGCATCCTGATCCCGATCGTCTTTCGGCCATTAGTGATGTAGTCAGCTACTGTTTCTTTCTTCGCAAAGACGATGGTCAGAGCGCCAGGCATGAAGCGATCGATGATCTTTTCGGCTTCTTCGCTTATCTTTGCGACTTCAGAGATCATTTTTTTGGACGAACACATCATCGGCAAGGGTTTATCAAAACTTCTGCCCTTGGCTTCATAGACTCTGGCAATCGCCTTTTCATCCATCATGCAGGCCAGACCAAAAACCGTATCGGTCGGCATTGCCAACAGACCTTCCCTATTTAAAAGCTCGATTATTTTATCGCTATCCATCTTTGTATATCTGATGGTCTTCATACAACATTATTATAAACTATCGCTTAGTTTTTTAAGCTTGTGTTTTGTCTTAAAATAGAATTATGGATTATCAGTTAAAAAACATCATTTTTGATATGGGCAACGTGATCGTGGACTTCAATCCGGAAAAAATCGTTGAAGCTTTCGGGGTACAAGATCCTGCCGATAAAGAACTTCTGCTTAAGGCCATCTTCTATACAAAGGAATGGCATCTGGCCGATCAGGGCGAAATGAGCTTTGAAGAGATCTGTGAGATCGCCAAAACAAGACTTCCTCAGCGCCTTTATCCGCTTGCGGAAAAGATCACCGCTGACTGGTATCAGATCCTGCCGCCGATCAAAGGCATGGCTGATCTGATCAGAAAACTCAAGGCAGAAGGCTTTCATATCTACCTGCTTTCCAATGCCGCATTAAATCAGCCGGTCTATTGGAAAGATACTCCGGGAAATGAGTGTTTTGAAGGTACGATAATCTCAGCTTTTGAAAGATGCGTCAAACCTGATGAGAAGATCTACCGGATACTTCTGGACAGATATGGCTTGATTGCGGAAGAATGTCTTTTTATCGACGACAGTCTTGCCAACATCGAAGCGGCCAATAAGCTTGGCTTTAAGACCTATCATTTCCATGATGATGCAAATAAACTGGAAGAATATATCAATCAGCTGAAAGAAGGATAAATATGCAGATAAAACTAGAAGAAGTCATCAGTGCGATCGATGAAACAACGATCGACAGGCAGTATTATTACTATATTCCCGAAGAAAGGATCATCTCTAGCGAAGATACTGACGGGATCAAGGATAAGCAGCTGATCGCTTTACCAAGTCACAAACAGATCGATGATTATTCAACGATGAAAAACTTCATCGCTGAAAAGACCGATGGCGAAGCGCAGGAGTGGCTCGAAGAATGCATAAAAGGTGCCGGGGCTTTCCGCCGCTTCCGTTCCACCTTGGAAAGATTCGGACTCAGCGATAAATGGTATGACTACCTCGATGAAGTCCACGAAGATCTGGCGATGCAGTGGTGTGATTTCTATGGCATCGAGTATCTGGAAGATCGTCCTTTTCAATCAAAAACTGAAACGCCTGTCTTAAAAAACGAAATAAGCAAGAAGCACAATTACCGCTTCATCAGTATCGA
>JAEEGL010741104.1_pt1 | contig 10274 bp, 6 predicted proteins | sample 9134231 | NCBI WGS metagenome assembly JAEEGL01 (sample SAMN16246548, study PRJNA631951) | gut metagenome | biome: gut microbiome; feature: rumen; material: fiber-attached | host: Bos | place: Iran: Karaj | collected 2018-10
AAAATGAAACAAATATTTTTGCCGTCGGAGACGTAAAGCAAAGCATATATAAATTTAGAAATTCAAATCCTAGCATATTCCTAAAGAAAAAAGATAAATATAAACCTTACAATAAAAACACTAATACGTACCCTTCCAAAATAGCACTTGGTAAAAATTTTAGAAGCAAGAACGAAATAATCAATTTAATAAATTTTATATTTGGCTCTTTAATGTCTAAAAAAGCCGGAGATATTGAATATAATGCCGAAGAAGCTTTATATTCTGGCGCAGAATTCCCTGAAAATATTCGCGATATTCCAGCCGAGCTTGTGATAATTGATTCTGTAAATCAAGAATCAAATGAGATATCTGAAGCAGAATATATTGCAGAAAAAATTGCAAAAATGATTTCTGAGAAATATGAAATTTTTGAAAATGGGAAAACGCGGCCCGTAACATATGGAGATTTTTGTATATTGCTAAGAAAATTTAAAAATTCTGCCGATAAATATAAAAACGAACTTATTAAATACGGCATCCCCGTTAAAACTGAATCGAATGAAAAATTTCTAGAAACTTCTGAAATTCTTACCATTCATTCGTTTCTTAAAATTATAAATAATCCGGTACAAGATGTTCCTTTGCTCGCCGTAATGCTAAGCCCTATTTTTAATTTTAGTATTGATGAAATAAGCAGTATTAGAATTTTGGATAAGGAGGTCCCTTTTTATTTTTCAATAAAAAAATATATCAAATCAGGCGAAAATCGTGACCTTCGGGAAAAGATTACTAAATTTTACAGCACCTTAGAAAAATATAGAAAACTATCAAGTTCGGTGTTTTGTAATGAATTAATAGATTTAATATATAGTGAAACGGATTACCCTTTAATCTGCCTTGCAATGGAAAATGGCGAAAATAAAAAGGCAAATCTTATGCTATTTTCTGAATATGCAAAGAAATTTGAAAATCAGTATCATAAGGGGCTATTTGGCTTTTTAAACTTTATTGAAAATGTGAAGAACAAAAATGGTGATTTGCCTTCTGCCACAACCTCACATGAAATTGAAAATTCGGTTAAAATAATGAGTATTCATAAATCTAAAGGTCTTGAATTTCCAATATGTATACTAGCAGGATGCGCACAAAGCTGCGAAGAAAATCAAAATATAATTTACATAAATTCAAAGCTCGGAGCTGGTTTAAAACTACAAAATAAAGATGGCACGGCAAAACTTAAAAATATAGTAACAGATGCAATATCACTTAAAAATAAAACAGAATCTTCATCTGAAGAGCTGAGAATACTTTATGTTGCACTAACGCGTACCAAACAAAAATTAATAATGGTAGCGGGACTTAAAAATCCACAAAAATTAATTCAAAAATATCTTTTACTTTTAAATCCAGCTGATAATATACCATATCAATACGTACTTAATGAAAACACTACGCTTGGATGGATTCTTATGTGCATATCAAAAAGCAATCTGAGAAATAAGCTTTGTAGCATTATAAATTTCCCTGAACTTATTATGGATACCGAGTTTCTAATAAAATTAAATTTAGACATCAAATTTATATCAAAAGAAAAAAACAGTGAACCCTCTGATAATCCCAAAGAAAATTTTAAAGAATTATCCGAGAATAAAAAAGATTTTCTAGCTAAATCTGAAGACAACGCAGAAACACAAAAAATTCTTGAAACAATCAAAAAAAGAATGAATTTTGAATATCCGGAAAACGATTTAGTAAATTTGCCACTTAAAGTCTCAGCCTCACAGCTTACACAAAATGAAAACTGGCAAAACTACATTGCTTCCTCTAAACCTTGTTTTACCGGAGAACAAACCTTTTCTTCAACAGATCTCGGAAATATAATGCATAAATTAATGTATTACATCGATTTCAAAAACGCTTATCAAAATGGAATAGGTAGCGAACTTGAAAGATTAAAATTATCCAACTTTTTAAGTGAAATCGAAGTAAATTTAATAGATAAAAAAAGTATTGAAAATTTTATTTTTGGAAATATTGGCGCAAGAATACTACGGAGCACAAAAATCTATAGAGAACACCGTTTTTTTGTTACTTTGCCTTCTGAATATCTTTCAGATTTTAACTGCCTTGGAGGCCACTATACTGTTATGCAGGGGGCACTCGATTGTGCATTCTTGGAAAACGGAAAATACATAATTATAGATTATAAAACCGATAAAACTTCATCTGTAAAAAAGCTTTGGGATAGGTACTCCAAGCAATTAAAACTTTATAAATTCGCTTTTGAAAAATCTGAAAATGTAAAAGTTTCGGAACTTATTTTATATTCTTTTTATCTAAGTGAAAGTTATGGCGAAAAATATTAGATGCCGTCACGTACTTAAACTCATAAATTACAGCTAATTAACTGCGGATTCTATTGCTTCGCGTATATTTTTAGCACCTATCACAGATATTTGATACTTTGATATGTTATTTAAAGACTTATAGTTATAATAAGGAATAATACATTTTTTAAAACCAAGTCTTTCAGCTTCTTTTATTCTCATCTCAACATTCGGAACGGCCCTTATTTCGCCTGCTAAACCGATCTCGCCAAAAGCAAGAACGTCGCCACTTAAAGCCGTATCTTTAAGAGCAGACACTAACGCAATTGCAACCGGTAAATCTGCAGCGGGTTCGTCGAGTTTTAAGCCTCCGACCACGTTTATATAAGCATCCATTGACGAAAAAAAGTAACCAGCTCGCTTTTCTAAAACCGCTAAAATAAGCGCCATTCTGTTATAATCAAAACCCGTTGCCATACGTCTTGGGTTTCCAAAATTCGTAGGAGTAACAAGCCCTTGTACTTCTGTTAAAATCGGGCGAGTACCCTCCATGACGCAAGCAACGCAAATTCCTGGGACGCCCGTAGGCTTCCCGGCAAGCATTAATGCTGATGGATTTTCAACCTCTTCAAGGCCAGTGTTATTCATACGGAAAACACCTATTTCATTTGTTGAACCATGACGATTTTTAACAGCCCTTAGAATTCTGTAAGAAGTCTGAGCATCACCTTCAAAATAAAGGACCGTATCAACCATATGTTCAAGGACCTTTGGACCTGCTATTGCTCCATCTTTATTCACATGGCCTATCATTATTACAGTTATATCTAGTGATTTGGAAAGTCCAAGAAAAATATTCGCACATTCTTTAACCTGAGAAATACTGCCAGGAAAAGAAGACGACTCTTTATTATTCATAGTTTGTACGGAATCTACTATTACAATATCAGGATGTGTATACTCAATTTCTGCTTTGATGTGGTTTAAATCCGTGCTCGTCATTATAAAAAGATTATCATTGTGAACGCCAAGCCGCGAAGCTCTCATTTTTATTTGGCGTTTCGACTCTTCACCTGAGATATATAAAATTTTTAAATTCTTATCAAAGTAGCTGCATATTTGCAATAAAAGTGTTGATTTCCCTATCCCCGGAGTACCTCCTAAAAGAGAAAGCGAACCTTTAACAATTCCGCCACCAAAAACACGATCAAGCTCCTGGGAGCCTGTTTTATACCGTGTTTCTTCATTTATATCTATATTTTCAACTGAAATCTCGCTAATATCGGAAGCACTGAACTTGGGAGAAAAAGCTTTACTTTTCCCGCCACTTTCTTTAATCTCCTCAAGCATCGTATTCCACTGCCCACAAGAAGGACAAACTCCATTCCATTTTGCAGACTCAAATCCACACTCCGAACAAGCAAAAACACTTTTGATTTTTTTTACTGACATAAAAACCTTCCATTACCATTAATTAAGCCATACTTCCATGCTATAGCTTTTGGTTAAAACCCGTATTTTACGCATAATAACAAAAATCACCGAGCCGCTATTTTACTCTCTCTTTTTAAAAGATATTCTACCAATTTAGAAGGCTTTATTCAAGCATTATTTATAAAAAATTCAAGCATACCGCAGTATATACTAAAAGCCATTTCATTTTGATACTTCTCACTACTGAGCTTTTTGGCCTCTTCACTATTTGATAAAAACCCACATTCTACTACTATTGCCGGAATTTTGGCATTATTTAGCAGGAATATTTTTTTATCCGCGGGCTTTATTTCCCTTTTATTTTCCGGTTGAACTAATTTAACAACCGAATTTTTAACGTTACTTGCAAGTTCACCACTTTTTGAATTGTTTTTGGAATAAAAAATTTGAGTACCAGAGTACTTTGGGTTTGGAAATTTATTTTGATGTATACTTACAAATATGGTATCTTCATCGTTTGAATTATCGCTTATTATTTTTGCGCGATTTCTAAGGTCAGAACGCTTTTTAGATCTTAAACTTTCAGCATCTTCATCATAAATTGAAATGTCTTTATCGCGTGTTAGTATCACATTATAACCCGAAACTTCCAGCAAATCTTTTAATTTTAAAGTAACAGATAGATTTATATCCTTTTCAACTATCCCATCTGCTCCTACCGCTCCGCCGTCTTCCCCGCCATGACCTGCGTCTAATATAACGGTTTTTGCATCGGAGCCACCAGAACCACCTTCCTTTTCTTTGCTGTAAGCCGCAAAAGCAAGCATAATACACATTAAAAAGCTAAACGCCGAAACCATGTAAATGAGCATTTTCTTTTTCTTAAAACTTTCATACAATTTATTATTTTTCAAAAAACTCACTCCAAAAATGTAATTTTTAAATTTTGCTTATATTAAAATTTACTTGATAATCATTTCAAAAAAGGTATAATTATGTGGACGTAGAAATTCTAATTAAAGGTGGAAAAATGGAAAATAAGGTTTTAAAAAATGAATTATTTAAAAAATTAGGTTTGCCTAATTACGGCTTTACAGAAGAACTTTTAAACGCACTAACGCATGGAGTCGGAAGTCTACTTTCAATACTTGCTTTTTTTGTGATTTTTAAAAAATATTCAAATGATAGAATAAATTTAATTTTTATGCTCATATACTGCTTTACTCTTTTCCTTCTTTATATGGTTTCTACCCTTTATCATTCTTTAAAAAAAGGTAAAACAAAGGCTATATTTAGAAAATTTGATCATTGCTCCATATTCTTACTTATTGCCGGCACATATACTCCTATTTGCGCCTCCATCCTTAAAACCAGTTTTGCTTTTTATATACTTGCGGGTGTATGGATACTTGCGATAGTAGGAATTATACTAAACAGCATAGACGTCAATAAATTTTCAAAATTCTCACTTACATGTTATATCTTAATGGGTTGGAGTATAGTTTTTATTGCGCGTCCTGTATTAGAAATTTTAAATCACGATCAACTTATTTGTTTGTTAACGGGCGGGGTACTTTATACAGTTGGTGCTGTGGTTTATGTAATAGGCAAAAAAGTAAAATTCATGCACTGTGTTTGGCATATATTTGTGTTAGCAGGCAGCATATTTCATTTTCTTATATTTACAAAACAAATAGCTTAGCGCCAACATTTAAATATATTTGGAATTAAACCAATCTTACGGCGTTTTCTGTATTTTGGGCAATAATTGACTAATATAGTATCTTCTCCTATCACTTCTATATTTTCCCATTTTATTATTACGTCATCTTCTCGGCCAAAAATCCCAAAAAATTTTAAACGTCCGTAAACAACAATTGCAACTAATTTAGCACACTGCATATCAACTTCCACATCGTTTACGCAGCCTATTCTACAGCCATCAGTTACGCTAATCACTTCTTTGTTTTTCATCTCAACTATGCGGCAAACCATAAAATATTTTCCCTACTTTCAATATGCTTTTTTGTAAATTAAATTTTTTATATAGCTACAATGATTTTATTAATCGGAGGGCAGAGCATGACGGATACTGAAATTTTAAACGTAACAAGATATAACCCTAAAACCGGTTTTGGACTAAGCAAAAATGAAGTAAAAAATCGCATAAAAGAAGGGCTTGTAAATGAAGATAAATCTATTTCCACCAAACCCATCAGTAAAATAGTAAAAGAAAATACACTAACTCTTTTTAACTTTATAAATCTGGTGCTTGCCATTGCGGTTTTATGTGTGGGTTCATATAAAAATCTTATGTTTATGGGCGTTGTAATATGCAACGTAATAATAGGTATATCGCAAGAAATAAGAGCCAAAAGAACAGTTGATAAAATGAATCTTATTGCTTCAAATAATGCAAAACTAATACGCGGCGGGAAAATAGGTAGGGCGAAAATCGAAAAAATTGTTCTAGATGACATAATATTTTACGAAAACGGCAATCAAATCGTAGCTGATTCTGTTATATTAGAGGGAAGTTGCGAAGTTAATGAGTCGCTCCTTACAGGGGAATCTAATTTGATTCCCAAAAAACCAGGCGATTTATTACTTTCCGGAAGTTATCTAGTAAGCGGAAAGTGCACCGCAAAAGTTGAGCACGTAGGCAAAAACAACTACGCTTCCAAACTTCTTAAAGGCTCCAAGTATATCAAAAAAACAAAATCTGAAATAATGACAACTCTTAATAAAATAATTAAAATAATCTCGATTGCAATAATACCCATGGGTGCGCTTCTTTTTTACAGGCAATTTGTGTTTTTTGGCCATGATATAACTTCAGCAGTCGTGAATACTACTGCCGCTCTTACGGGTATGATACCGGAAGGTCTAATCCTTCTTACAAGCTCGGTTCTGGCTGTTGGAGTCTTAAGGCTTTCAAAACATAAGGTTTTGGTACAAGATATATATTGCATAGAAACGCTCGCACGCGTAGATACCCTTTGCCTTGATAAAACTGGAACGATCACTGAAGGCACATTTGAAATAGAAAAAATAATACCGGAAAACGGATATTCGGAAAAAGAGATCTCCAAAACCATGTGCATGTTAACAAACGTACTTAGCGATAATAACGAAACATTTAAAGCTCTTAAAAATCATTTTTCGCCGAGCAAAAAAGGACTTCCTGCGGAAAAAATTATTCCGTTTTCTTCAGAAAAAAAATGGTCCGGAGCACATTTTAAATCACTGGGTACTTTTGTATTTGGTGCATCAGAATTTGTTTTTGAAAATAATTTACCTGAAAAAATAGCATTGGAAATAAAAAAATACTCTGAAAATTACAGAGTAATTACCCTTGCAGAGGCAGAAGGTAATTTCACAGGCGAAAATCTCCCCAAAGGCATGCAGCTTATGGGACTAATACTCATAAAAGATAAAGTAAGAAATAATGCTGAAAAAACTTTAAATTTTTTTAAAAAACAAGGTGTTGAAATAAAGATTTTATCTGGCGACAATCCCGTTACAGTTTCTAAGATCGCTGAAAGAGTCAGTTTAAAAAATGCGGATATGTATGTTGACGCCAGAGATTTAAAAACGGATGAAGAAATAGCTAAAGCTGCATCAAAATATACCGTTTTTGGGCGAGTTACCCCCACGCAAAAACAAATGATTATAAAAGCAATTAAAAAAAATGGCCACACAGTTGCGATGGTCGGCGACGGCGTAAACGATGTACTTGCTATGAAAGAATCTGATTGTAGCGTAGCGATGGCAGGAGGTAGCGATATTGCAAGAAATGTTTCACATTTAGTACTTCTCAATTCTGATTTTTCATCCATGCCAAAAACTGTTGCCGAAGGAAGACGTGCAATAAATAATATTCAGCGTTCCGCCTCACTTTTTCTTACAAAAACAATTTATTCTTTTTTGCTTGCTCTTTTATTTTTTATAATTCCTGCTCCTTATCCATTTATACCCATACAAATGACGCTTATAAGCACCGTTACAATAGGAATTCCGTCGTTTGTACTAGCGCTTGAACCAAATAGAGAACGTATTAAAGGGAATTTATTCCGAAACATAATGAGTAAATCACTTCCCACTGCCTTGAGTATCGTTTGCGCACTTATCATTTGTGTAGGAATATATTCGGTTTTCGACTTACCAATTCAAAAATACGCACTTTTAACCACCACAGTAACTTCTCTGATAGGTATAATGCTCATATATAATATTTCAGTACCGTTTAATAAGCTCAGAAAAGCCTTATTTTGGAGCATAAGCATACTTTTAGTATTCGGGATTACTTATTTTAAAAATCTGCTAGGCGTTGAAGAGCTCAGCTTTTTAAATATTTTGATTATAGCAACACTTGCGCTAATATCTAAGTTTATATATGATTTTATTTCCAAAATAGATCTTACAAAATATATTAAGAAAACTACGTGAATTTATAAATCTAACTAAAAGAAAAAATCCCCTGTGACGAGGCAAATCGCGTGATAAGGGAATTCTCGGGTACACAAAAGTTAAATATTAAATTTATGCGAGCCTCTAAATCAATCAAAAAACCTCCAGAAAGGGTTGACCCAATTTTCAGTTTGTCTCGAACGAACGTTCGAAGCAAGTTTTGAATGCTGTTTAAACACATCTTGTTTATAGTTGATAGTAGATTTTAGGTAATATCTATCAATTTTATATCCTAAATTCTTTGCTTCATAAAGAACTTGTTTTTTAGTTGCAAAACTGCCTTCTATTTCACCAGTCTCATCATTTATAAGTTCCCATTTATGATTTTTATCAACCGCGTGCTTGCCTGCATACCAATATGCACCGCCTATGATATTTTCGAGAATTACACCATCAATTTAATTTATGATTAATGTAAAGCTCATCCCCCCTCACTATTGCTGTAAAAACTTCATCGACTTAGAATTATATTACAATATTAATTTTTAAAATTTATATCTAAACATCAATTGGAAGAAAATTTTAAAAGAGCAACTTTGAAAAATTTTTCTCGCTTGACTTAAAAAAATTTAGAATGTATCATAAAGTGAAGAAATAACTGAGGGGGAAATAAAATGGAGTATAGAAGGAAATCTGGCTTTTCGTTCCTAGTCGGAATAATTACAATGGCAATAACAGCCATGTCGCTTACGGTCGCACTGCTTGTATTGCTAAACTACAAAAAGAAACAGGAAGAAAAGGAACTTGAGGACTACTTGGAAACCAATATAAGCTAGAACGTTTTATTGCTTAATGAAAACAAAATATTCTCCAGCAACAGCTGGAGAATATTTTATCGTGTGCGAAAAATCAGAAACTTTATACATAAGCCTCTATTAAACATAACATATCGCTATACTTTGACTTTATAATAAACCCTCACGTTTTTTCTTCCAAATTTTATGCATTTGCTGGTAGAGCTCATATAAACATCCACCAAAGCGCTACCATTTTTAAGCGCGGGACCTGTATCTTGTGCTTTACCATTATACAAGACCTTACCTTCATTTGTTTCTATTCTAATAGGAGTACCATACGGTATAACTTTAGGATCTACCGCGATTGTAACACCTTCGACCGGGGTAACCCCCGTTGCAGTCTTTGCTCCTTTTGAAGCAGTATAAGCCGTAGCCGAACCGCAAATACATTTCTCACCTTTTGAAGCGCAGGAAACAGATCTAGCCTTACTATTACTTGACTGGGAAACAGTGCCAATTAAAACTAACTCCTTAACAGGTTGAGAAATTATTTTGGAATTTATCTCTTTGGAATCAACAACCTTTCCATCTTTTAAAGTTTCTCGCACTACAAGTTCTTTTAAACCTTTTTTACCTTTATGAGAAATTCTCCGTTCAGAATGATCTAAAAGCCCACTAGACTTAGTCTCAGTTTCAAACGGAATATCTTCCGTTTTTTTTGATTCACGGTAAGTAATACGACTTATCGTCAGATGCATCCCATCAAAAACTTCAGAAGAAATATTCGGCTCCACAAGATCATTTGAAGAAAGCGCTATACCCAAAGAGTTAATTGCATCATTCACAGTTCCTTCCGGAACAAAATGTTCTTTAGACTCTCCATCAGCATTTACTACAATCTTAATTTTTTTACCAACAACTATCTCAATATCCGGAAACAAATCTTCAGATTCAGAATAATTTAAATTCGTACGATCCTTTTCCGAAATGTCAAGCTCATCAAGAACACTTTTTACGGTACCTGACGATTTCTCCAGCATTATTTTTTGATTATTCTTTAAAACAACAACACTAAACGCCCTTTTAACATCAAGTGTAAGGCGCCCTTTATTCTCGCGTCTGTCCACAGAGTCATTTGGCTTAAGTTTAACACCTACTTGATTTAAAATTTCACCAGTTTCATTACTAAAAGTCCTTGTTGAAATCGTACTATTATCAACATTAATATCTACTTCTCTGCTAAGCGCTCTTACGGAAACAATCGATATCAACCATACAGCGCCAATAAGTATAAGAGCGACTGATTTTTTCATCTGCCAACCTT
>JAEEGL011100350.1_pt1 | contig 10274 bp, 8 predicted proteins | sample 9134231 | NCBI WGS metagenome assembly JAEEGL01 (sample SAMN16246548, study PRJNA631951) | gut metagenome | biome: gut microbiome; feature: rumen; material: fiber-attached | host: Bos | place: Iran: Karaj | collected 2018-10
CATGCCGCAAAGGTACAACTTATTTTCCAAACCGCTGTGTTCTACAACGCGGTTTTGACCGTTTATAGGAGCTAACTGACTGATAATCAAATGAAACTTTTTTGAAAAAAGTTCAAAGTGTCAAAGTTGGGTTAATTTAATAAGTTCGACCCAAGATTAGAATGTAAAAGGTCGGGGCCATTGTGTAGCCCAGATTAGAAATATCTTCACGAGTTCAGGGGAACTCGTACACCAGATACTGCACGTTAGGCTCGGTGGGATAGTTGGTGAGCCGCCCGGAGCGCGAAATAAACGAGAGGATGCCGTTGTACACACCGTTGCCGAGGGTGTACAGATTGCCGTAGATGTTGATATAGTGAATACGGCGGGCATCGTAGTCCAGCAGGCGCTCCACGTCGATGACCGGCATGCCGTCGATCAGCACCAGCGACGGCAGACTGTTGTTGGGCGAGCGGTCGATACGCACAAACAGCTGTTGCACACCGTTGATTCTCGTCTTCCTGACGCAGCTGACATACTCCAGCAGCACCTCCCTGACCTTGAGGAACTGGCGGTACTCGTTCAGATTGTAGCTCAGGTCTGGTTTCGTGCCGAACACGGTGGCGTCGTAGTCCAACGGCACGCCGTCCTCCGCCGTTTCGTCAGCATAGTCGCCCAGCCGCAGTTCTCGCTTGGCCGGCGCAATGGCTATCTGATGCCGCTGCATGTCGAGGGAGCGGGCCTCCACCTCGCTGCGCCTGTAATGGAACACGAGGTGCGGCAGACGCTTCGGCAGTAGGGCGGCAAACGGGCTGACCATCTCGATGGGCAGGCTCTCGCCGGTAAACGTCATGGCTGACAGCACTAACGGCTGGCGACCGTGGATGCCGTAGGTGTAGAATACGGCGATGGAGTCGTTGACCATCTTGCCCTCGAAGTAGTGTACCTGCTTGCCCACGATACTGAGCGACGGGCGGATCTGGCTACCGGTGAACATCTGGCCGTCACGGACATTCCTGACCCGTGCCTTGACGATATGGCCTTCCGTCTCGCGCACATCGAGGGGCGTTTGAGACTTGCTGTCTGTTAGCTGGAACGGCTCGTTAGCCTCTGCCCAGCAGCTATCACCCATCACCCATTCCATGTCATCGTCCTCGCTCTTGCGTAGAGGGTTGACGATGGCGACAAGCTGTTGCGTCACGCTGGCCTCATGGCGCGTATAGGCCGACAACACATAGTAGCCGCTGTGCAGGTCGGAGGGCAGTTCAATGACACCCTTCCCTACCCCATCGTACAGACATATCACGACACCAGCCGCCAAGCCCTGGCAGTCGCACAGTTCGGCGTAGGCTATCATGGCATCGTCGGCCGACACGCTGACCGTCATCGCCTCGCCGGCAAGATACCACGTGCGGTCGGTCTTCACACTCGCTGCAAAGGTGTTCAGGGCAATCACCATCGCGGCCAATATTGACCATATTCTGCTATTCATCATCATGACCTTCTTCTTCATCTTTACCTTCTTCTTCATCCCCGTCTTTTACCGCTTCATCCTGTCGCCAGAAAAGGGGTTCGGTGGTATATGCTCCTTTCAGTCTGACGTTGAGCTGGAATTCGTATGCCCATGACGTCGACAGCATGCCACCGGGTATTCTTCTTGAATCGAACCACTCACACAGGAACAAGCCTCCTTGTACCATCTGGACACAATCCAATATGCTACAGTTTATAAGCTTGATGCGGGCATCTGGCTTTACAGGCTTGTAGATGGAGAAGTCCGTGGGATGGAAGAAGAAACGGTACTCGCTGGTATTCAGCGAACAGCCCACAAACCCGATGACGCGCTTGTCTGACGTGAGGCAGCAGATATTGGTAGGCAGGGCTGACGGCTGCGGAGCGAACAGGCCACCCATCTCCGAGCCGGCCTGACGTCGTGCCACCTCATACTCATACTCTGCCTTCGAGATGGCGCGCTGCTGCACCAGTCCGCTATACTTGTGATACAGGCGCTCATCGCTTCGGTCGATGTCGTACAGCTTGAGCCGCCGTATCTGCTGACCCTCGTAGTTCAGGCTCGCGCCAACCATGATGGACGAGCTGGTCGCATCAATCCATCCACGCTTGGGGAAACGGTCAGGATTAATTGGAAGCGCCGTCATGGAATCGACGTCGAAGTAGATGTCGGTCGTGTAGTCGGGATGCACCTCCCACGTCTCCCTGTACGTCCACGAGTAGTAGTGTGCCTTGTCCGACTCATAGGGAACGTCAGAGGTGACGAGCACGTCGATATTACTCTCCGGCGTAGACTGCGCCCCTACTACATCGGCTATCTGCTCGGTGCGCAACGGCTTCTGAGGCTCCGACTCATAGACCTCGCCGTCGGTCTCAATATGCAGGTAGTATTCCACATCAGGATTCAGGTAACCTATCTGGCAGGTGTAGTAGCCGTTGGCTCCCTGCGTCACGTATTCGGAGCCGTCGCTGCCGCGTACAGAGACCGTGGCGTCCACAACCCTCCGAGGACCATAGGGGTTCACGTATGCACTTTCCCACCCCACCTGGCCTGGCAAGTCCGTTTGCTCGTTCTGGAGCGGCTGCGTGCGCGACAGGACGAACTGGTTCATTTTCCCAGAACAAATCGTGCCCTCCACGACGAGCAGGTCGGCATCCTTATCAGAGACGTCTGCCTCGTATTTCTCAATACAGCCCGACAATGTCAAGAGTAAAAAGACATAAAGGTAAAAAGGCAAAGCCTTCATACCCGACGTCTTTGAACTGACATATCCTTTTTCTTTCATATATTTTCTTTTTACTATTTTACCCTCTTACCTTTTTACCTTTTAATTGAACCGCATATTAATCGAGACGTACGGAATGGCGGTGCCAAACACGGAGAGTTTGTAGCCCTGTATGTCCTGACCCTCGTTGACATAATAGATGTTATAGGCGTTCTTGCGTGCCAGCGCATTGTACACACCTATCGAGAACGACGTGTGAAAAAAGCTTGTCAGCTTATGGGTCGGCTCGATGTTGAACGCAACGTCCAGGCGCATATAGTCTGGTATGCGGTAGGTGTTGCGGTCGGAATAGTACGGCATGTAGCGCCGGTTATACGTGTCGTAGTACTTGCCGGCCGGCAGCGTCGTCGGACGGCCCGTGGCGTAGTTGAAGTAGCCGGAGAAGCTGTACCGCTCGGTAAACTTGAAGTTGAGCACGGCCTTCACCTCGTGAGGCCTGTCAAAATCAGCTGGGTACCAGTCGCCGTTGTTCAGAGGTACGGCCACCCGCTTGTCGTCCTGGCGGAGCTGAGTGCGCGAGAAGGTATAGCTGACCCACCCGTTCAGCCAGCCCAAAGGTTTCTTCGCCTGAAGCTCTATACCGTAAGCCCTTCCCTTGGTAGGAATCACGTCGGTCTCGAGGTGGGGATTCATCAGCAGGACGGCAGAGCTGCGATAGTTGAGGTAGTCGCTGATATGCTTGTAGTAAACCTCAGCGGAGAACTCGTACTGCTTGTCCTTGGTCTCGTGATAGATGCCGGTTGCCAGCTGCCAGCCATTTTGCGGCTTGATGTTCAGGTCGGACAGCTTCCAGAGGTCGGTAGGCGACATGACGGCCGTGTTCGACACCTTGTGGATATACTGGCGCATGGTGTTGAAGCCTGCCTTCAGCGAGAGGTTTTCCTTGAGCGAATAGCGGGCCGACAGGCGCAGCTCAGGGGCATGGTAGGTCTTGACGACGCCCGACTCGTGGCTTGTCTCCAACAGCGTTCCCTCTGACGGGAGGTCAGCGGCATCGTAGCGGCGAACGTCACGAGGACCGAGCACATTGAACAAGGAGTAGCGCAAGCCGGCAGAGACCGACAACTTGTCGGTGAGCGAACGCTCGTACTCGACGTATGCCGCACTCTCCAGGGCCTTCTCCCGCTGCAGCTGGTCTGTTGCTACGCACGACTCCTCGCCCACTGGCTCATAGCGGCCTCCCTGCACGTTGTAGTGCTGCACGGAGAGTCCGTAGTTGAGCGTCTGCTTCTCTGTCAGCCGGTGACGGACGTTCAGCTTGCCCCAGACCTGGTCGATGCCACAACTCAGCCGTGCGGCCATCGATGATACGTTCCTGTCCTCGTTGAAATAGTCGTAGTGGTCCAGTCCGGCCGACAGCGTGGCCATTATCCTGTCGTTCAGGATGGAGCGCCACTCCACAGAGAAGTTGCGGTTCTGGTAGCCATAGTTGTCGTCAGAGCTGAACGAGAACTTGTCCTTGCTCCAGTATCCGAACACCTTGAGGCGGTGCATGTTGCTCATCTTCCACGTCAGCACGCCGCAGAAGTCATAGAAGTTGGCCGAGCCGTTCCTGTAGCCGCTCTTCTCGGGCACCTCCTTGAGAATCCAGTCGCTATAGGTGGTGCGGCCGTTCAACAGCAGCGACACATGGTCCCTGACAATCGGTATCTCAAGGTTGGCCTTACTGGTAAACGCGCCAATGCTGGCCGAGCCGGTAAACTTCTGCATGCTGGCCTCCTTCGACGTCACCTTCAGCACGCTGCTGATGCGCCCTCCGTATTCTGCGGGGACACTTGACTTGAACAGCTCCGCGTCCTCGACAGCATCGGAGTTGAACGCCGTGAACAGTCCGAACAGGTGCGACGGATTATACACGGTACCGCCGTTGAACAGTATCAGGTTCTGGTCGGTAGCACCACCTCGCACATTATATCCGCTGGAGGCCTCGCCAACGGAAGTGACGCCAGGCAGCGTGAGCACTATCTTCACAACGTCCGACTCGCCGAAGGCCGACGGCAGGTTCTTCAGCAGCTGGGGCTTGAACCTCTCCGACCCCATCATCATGTTCTTCACAGCCGACTGGCGTCCACCGACGACGACAATCTCGTCAAGCTCCTGGTCGTCGGCAATGCTCGCCCTGGCTTTCTTCACGCCCGGCACGAAGTATACCCTCGTCTTCCTCGGAGCGACCGCTGTGGCAACGGACGCGCTGTCGAGCACGGGAATGCCAGCGATTAGCTCCTTGTCGTCTACTGGTAGAGGTGAGTGGTGAGAGGTAAGAGGTGAGAGATTAGATTCGTCGGCAGGTTCAAGGGGAGCGTCTGTTCTTTCACCTCTTGCCTCTTGCCACTCACCGCTAAACCCTTCGCCCGAAATGCTCTCCACGACTTTCGCAAGGCTCCGCTCGCGCTCACTCTTCGAGAAGGACAGACGGTTCTGCCGGGCATACTGCTTCAGCTGCTTTTTCTGTTCAGGGAAGAGCTTTGCCACGTCCCTTACACGCTTCACCTGGTGCCTCCCGCCGTCTGGCGTAACGAGTGTGTAGTGCTCGTTGGTGTCGAGCACCTTCAGGAAGAACTTTTTCTCGATGACCTTCTCACCTTTGTCAACCTTCCACACACTATGATACAGCCGGACGCCATTCGTGGTTCCGTCGCAAAGCAGGGACGCATAGCGTGAGCTGTTCTCCGGATCGCGGACATATCTGCGGCCATCCATCTCAAACCAGTCAACATATTCCCGGTCGGGCAGACAATAATACTGGCCCACGGGAGAGAGCACAACGACCCGCTGCTTCAGCTGGTCATAGCGCATCTGAACGTCGTCGTACACCACGCCATGATAGCTGATGCGACCGTGATACGTATCGGGACTACCTTTATAATATGGCATGTCACGCCACTCCGTCCTCTGGTACTGTGGCTCAACAGGTCCTACATACAGGCGGGCAAAGTCAGCGGCAGAGGTGAAATACTCCTGCGCCACGGCAGTCGGTACGACAGCCATCATACAGACAAATGCCAACACGTGCTTCTTCACATCCTTATATCCTATCGTTCTTTTCATTTGACTGCAAATACACGAAAAAAACGGGGAATTGCTGCCCCCTGTTTATACCCATCGCACTTATTCCCACCTCATAGACTTCTTGCCGTTCTGTACGACGACCCCTCGGTAGCTTTCCTTGGCAACCGATCCGTCGAGCCGATAGGCTGGCTGTGCTTGGGTGCTGGCGGCATTTAGACCGCGTATGGCTGTTGGAGTAGCGTCGGGCTTCCAGGCTTCACGTTGCAGCACTTGCGTCATGCAATGGGCAGCACCATAGCCGTCGATAAGGCTCTCCAGCGGTATCCATTCCACCTGTACGCCAGCCTCACGGAAACGCTGTTGCAACGCTTCCGACTGTCCGCCTACGGCCATGATGTGGCGAGGGGCGATAGTCAGGAAATTGTTGGCATAGTGCATCTCGTCGTCATAGTCGATGGGGATGATGTCGAAGCCCCTGCCCTTGATATACTCCACAAAGGGCTGATCCTGCTTCCACAGGGTGTATGTCTTGGTGCCTGGCTGGCGTGCCCAGATGTCGCAGGTGTTGAACTCAGGGTCGCCAGGTTGTGCGTTCAGGCGGCTGCTCACCATCGTACAGAGGTTCTTGTCGATGATGTTGAAGTGTGTGTCCAGGTGCATCTGCATCTGCCACAGCTTATGGTCGCGTACCACCACGATGGTGTCGTGTCCGAAGGCATCGGCCTCCATCATTTGTCGGATGCCCTCGTCGTTGGTGCGCATGCCACAGCCTATGAGCGAGATGTTGCCGGCTGGGATGTAGTCGCCACCCTCCAGGCGTCCGTCTCCTGTGATGCGAAGAACTGGTTTCAGTCCCAAGTGCTCATAGCAAAGGTTGATGACCTCCGTCTCTGGTGTACGCTGGCTGCTGTTCATCTGGCAGATAATGTGTCCGCGTGGTGTGGTGATGCTCTGGTCGCGTGTAAAATAGAGGTTCATCAGCGGATTCTGTATGTACTGCGCTTCGTAGCCCGTGTTGTTGTACGTCTTCGAGAGTTTTACCGTAGGCTGCAGCAGGATGCAGCGAATCAGGTCGCCACGGCTCATCTTCTGCAGCACGTCCTGCCGATAGGCTTCCGTCGCTTCCGCATCCTCGTCGGCGATGCTGCTGATGTCATATCGAAACACCTTTTCTGCGAGGGTCCTTAAACTGTCTTTACCCACCTCATTCAAGATGTCGAGGACGGTATGCACGCGGATGTCGTTTGCCTCCAGCATACTGATGTAGCCCCTATGCTCGTCAGCCGCCTTATCCACATCGAAATAATTCTCGAACAGTCCTGCTGAAGGGTGAATGACGCCGTTGAACAATTCCTGTCCTGGTGTGTGCATCAGGATGTCGCCCGCCTTCGCCCATTCGGCCTGCGGATAAACCATTTCCACCCTTTCTTGTGCCTGTATCCCCATGTTCCATACCGTCAACATGGTGGCAATCAACATTTTAGTCCTTGTCTTCATTTGCACTTCGTCTTTAGCTTGTTTATTTAATTACCTTATTAATTCTCAAAATACTTTGCAAAGGTAGCAATAATTCGTCATTTCTGCTACTTTTTCAAGAACTTTTTAATGCTCATTTATGCAATGACACCTATTTATGATTGATCTGCTTAGAAAGCTGCTCCGAGGATGTGACAGACAAATTTCCAACTGTGGAGTATGTAACATCATGGATTTCTGGAAAAAGTAATGGTTTAAATGATGGCGTCTTGACTTAATATTTATAAAAAGGTGGGGGAATCGCACAATAATTCCAAAAAGTTTGTACCTTTGCAGCCGAAGGGCTGCGAAACTGCTCACGCTCGGCAATTGATGCAAGCATCATTGCACTCGCTTAACCGCAGTTTTGCCCCCGTAATTACAATATTCATAGCGTTATGATACAGACAAAAAAGGAATTCAAAGACTGGGACATCAGCGACTTCGACTTCGCCAATGCTGAGAGTCTGGCGCAGAGTTCTGTTCAAACGAATCGCAGGCCGTTTATCCCGTTCGTCAAACTGCCGGAGGGAGTGGAACGCAAGACCTATCCGAACTATCCCACTTCAAACCTCGCTGACGTGCTATGAGCAGTTATAAGATGATGAATAAACAATGGAATAGCCGCCGACAGGCTCCCTTGGTGGGGCGTGTCGGCGGCTTTTTGGGGTGCGGAAGCGCCATGCGACACTGTGAGAGTTATGCGGGCTGCCACTTGCAGCGGACAGGCGACACAATGGCACCCTCTTTCTTCAACTCGGCAAAAGCCTTATCGACTTCCTTACGGTCGATACCAGTGATTTCTGCAATCTTGCCAGCGTTGACGGGAGCTCCGAACTCACGCATAGCCTGTAGTACTTTCTCCTTCATAGATATCGTATATTTAGAGGTTTTACAGCTGCAGCAACAGCCAGTTCTGAGTACCTATCTTCTCAATGAGCTCCACTGCACCCTGGCTCCAGTAGAGGTCTTCCTCCTCGTCCTTCAGGTAGTCCTTCAGCAGGTCGTATGTGGTGGGATCGTCCTTCACGCCCTCCATGCACTTCATCAGCAACTCTACGCCAGGCTCCTGGATGGCGAGGTCGGCCTTGACATACTCAACGGGGTCGCAGATGAGCTCGCGGCTCTTCATGCCCTCGAACTTAACGTCACCTCCGAGGTCGAGGATGCGCTCTGTGAACTTCTCAACCCACCCCATTTCCTCATTGAAATGGCCGATGTACTTCTCTCCGAGCTTCGTCAGGCCCTGTGCCTTGAAGATCATACCCTGCTGCTTGTGAACGATGGCACCTTCTGCCAGATGAGTTACGAAAAACTGTAATGACTCAATTGATTTCTTCTTGTCCATAATGCTTTTGTTTTAGAAGTTAAACGGAATATTTTCCTTTTTGGGGGCAAAGTTACGGCATTTATTCTACGAATCCAAATCTGAAACAACACAAATGTTGTCTGAAACGATACTACTACGATATTATTTCGTACTTTTAACGCCCGAAACGATACGAGATTGCGGGAAAATGATTATCTTTGCACCCACAGAACAATAAAACAAAAGAGATATGCCAGAGATAAGCAACTCAAGTTTCGGAAGTGCTATGCAGCCTCCCTTATTTTAACATTTAGGTCCATAAGCCTCACCATGTCCTCATCCTCATCAATGATGGCTTTAAGGACATCTGGGGCGTAGATTGAGAGTTTGTCTGCCACGGCAAAGATGGCCTTCAGGAGCACTTCCCAAATTTTCTCCGTGACAGAAAATTCCACGGCACCGCCTACGGCACAGTTGAACAGTTCGCCAATCGTCTCGTAGGAATGGTACCTTTTGACAATCGACAGTATGTTGTACTGTATGAAGGTGATGGTCATGGCAGCTATCTGTGCGTTGAAGTTCCTCGACTGGCACTTGCCAAGGCCAAGCAGTCCCTTACATTCGTGATATCCCACTTCCACGGCCCAGCGCATCTGGTAGGTTCTGTATGCCGTGAGGAAGTCAAGGGAACGGTCTGTAGTCAGCAGTCCGTTCCAGTCGCCTTTCCTGCCCCTCTTGCAGAAGAATAGGCGCACCGGCTTTCCTCCGAGCGTGGCATCGATATAGCAGTAGACACAATGCAGCAGGCTGCTCTTCTTCACACGCCCCTCCTTCTTCAACCGGTTGATAATCTGCTTTGCGGGAAGGTCTCCGAACTCTGTATGGTAGAGCGTGTTGCCCATCTTGACCATGCCAAGCAGGTGACACCCGATATGGCGTGAGAGGATGAACTTGACCAGAGGGGTGTTGGTGAACCAGCTGTCCACGAGCAGGTAGTCGAAGCGGATGCCGTTCTTGATGGCGCAGCGTACCATCTCCTGAAGCTTGTCGGTCTTCTTCTTCCAATAGTCCTCAACACGCGACTTCGCCGCCTCGCCAGTATGCTCTTTACTGAACCGCCCGGCCTGCTCCTTGGCCGTCAGCCCCTGCTTCTTGCCGGGGGCATTGCCCTCCTCACCATGAAGGGATGCATCAAGGAAGGTCTGCGACTTACCGTCAGTGAACATCAGCGTCAGACACTTGAAGCCCAGTATGTTCTTATGGGACACATGGGAGTGTATCTTGCCGATGAACTCCATAGACTTGCCAGTCTTAGGCAGGTCGGTGTCATCAGCAACCAGACAGCGCACACGGCGGTCTTTCTTCGCCGGGTTCTCATGCTGCTGACGATTGGACTCCTCCTCAGCCACAATCCGCAATAGCTGGCGATTCACCGCGTCGAGTATCTTGCGCCAGTCCACCAAGTCGCTGTTCATGAAATCGTAGAACATGTCCTTCTTGCAGCGGAAAAGACGGCAAAGCGTGCTGCCCTCATACTGGAGCGCGTTCTTTACACCTAATATCCGCAGTTAAAAATTTCATCAAAATTGCAAGTGTCTGAATATAAAAATATAGCAGACACTTGCGTATGTCAGATTATTCACTTATCTTTGTGAGCGCTTAAC
>JAEEGL011169546.1_pt1 | contig 10274 bp, 8 predicted proteins | sample 9134231 | NCBI WGS metagenome assembly JAEEGL01 (sample SAMN16246548, study PRJNA631951) | gut metagenome | biome: gut microbiome; feature: rumen; material: fiber-attached | host: Bos | place: Iran: Karaj | collected 2018-10
AGTTACCGTTTTAACTCTGTTTCCCGGATTCGTATGGACTCTTATATAGTTTGTCCTGATGTATACCATTTCCTCTGCGCAGCCCCGGGATATGGGCTTTTTCATCTCGATCTTCATTTGTCACCTCTTATGAGCAATTTTTTACTGTACCTTTCCGTGGCAGTTCTTGTATTTTTTGCCTGAGCCGCAAGGACAGGGATCGTTTCTTCCTACCTTAGGCGTTTCTCTTCTGAAGGTCTCGGGTCTTCTGGCTTCCTCCGGTTTAGGAGCGGCTTTGGGCATGTTAGGCCCTGTCTGGCTGCCTGCGTTATCGCGGGCATCGTCATGGTATTCGTCCTTACGCTCCTCTTCCTGGTTTGCCACGGTCTTACGTGCCGTCGTAGTCTTCTGCGTTACGTTATAGCAGAATCTTACGGTCTCCTCCTGGATATCCGCAGTCATCTCTTCGAACATATCGAAGCCCTCGTTGGCGTATGCGACTGCAGGATCCATCTGTCCCAGTGAACGGAGGCCGATGCCCTGCTTGAGGTCGTCCATGGCATCGATGTGGTCCATCCAGCGGTTATCGATGACGCGGAGCATTACCATCTTCTCAAGTTCACGCATGGTCTCAGGTCCGATCTCTTCTTCCTTGGCCTTGTACAGATCGTTCATAATGCTGAGCACTTTGTCCTGAAGGTCCTCAACGGTCCAGGAATGCATCAGCTCATCGTCGTATTCCATTCCGGGCCAGTTGAAGGTGATGGATCTGAGTTTTTCGTTTAAGGATGCAAAATCCCATTCCTCAGAATATTTGGTTCCGACGGTTACGGACTGGATAATATTATCCACCAGAGTTTCCATCATGCCCAGGATATAGTCCTTTACTTCATCGTTGAAGAGAACCTTGCGGCGTTCGCCGTAGATGACCTCTCTCTGCTTGTTCATGACGTTATCGTACTGGAGTACGTATTTACGAACTTCGAAGTTTCTGGACTCAACTCTCTTCTGAGCGTTCTCAATGGTCTTAGAAAGCATGCCTGCAGCGACTGCTTCCTCGGACATTCCTATTCTGTCCATGAGTCCCTGGATCCTGTCGCCTCCGAAGAGTCTCATAAGGTCATCCTCCAGGGAAATGAAGAACTGAGTTATACCGGGGTCTCCCTGACGTCCGGCACGTCCTCTCAGCTGATTGTCGATACGTCTGGACTCGTGTCTCTCGGTGCCTATGATGCAGAGGCCTCCTAATTTTACTACCTCCTCATGCTCTTCGGGAGTGCAGTTTGAGCCTCCCAGGATGATATCGGTACCACGGCCTGCCATGTTGGTTGCGATGGTAACGGCGCCTTTCTTACCGGCTTCAGCTACGATCTGAGCTTCCTTGTCATGCCTCTTGGCGTTCAGTACAGAGTGCTGTACGCCGCGCTTGTTAAGCATCTCTGAAAGCAGTTCGGAGATCTCGATGGAAACGGTACCTACGAGCACCGGCTGACCGGTCTCGTGAACTTCCACGATACGATTTATGATGGCCTTGTACTTGGCCTTCTGTGTTCCGAATACGGCGTCATCCAGGTCTTCACGGATGACGGGCTTATTGGTGGGGATCTCCACTACGTCCATACCGTAGATGTCTCTGAACTCTTCCTCTTCAGTTCTGGCGGTACCGGTCATACCAGCCAGCTTCTGGTACATTCTGAAGTAGTTCTGGAGAGTGATGGTGGCTAAGGTCTTGGACTCGGATCTGATCTTCATGCCTTCCTTGGCTTCGATAGCCTGGTGGAGACCGTTGGAGTAACGTCTTCCGTACATGAGACGGCCGGTAAATTCATCAACGATGATGATCTCTCCGTCCTGAACGATATAGTCGATATCCCTCTTCATCATGGCGTGAGCCTTCAGGGCGTTCAGCACGTGATGGTTGTATTCCATGCTCTCGGGATCACCGAAGTTATCAAGACCGAAGTACTTCTCAGCCTTGGCAACACCTGCCTCCGTGAGCATTACCTTCTTATCCTTTTCGTCCATGGTGTAGTCTTCTTCAGCGCGAAGACCCTTGACGAACTTGTCGGCTCTTGCGTAAAGGTCTGTGGAGTCATCGCCGCGGCCGGAAATGATGAGCGGTGTTCTGGCTTCATCGATAAGGATGGAGTCGACCTCGTCGACGATGGCGTAGTTCAGCTCTCTCTGAAGGAGCTGTTCCTTGTAGATGGCCATATTGTCTCTAAGGTAGTCGAAACCGAACTCGTTGTTGGTTCCGTAGGTGATGTCGCTTAAGTAAGCCTGCTTACGTGTCTCCTGCTCGATGCCGTGGATGACGCAGCCTACAGTCAGTCCCAGCCAGGTGTAGATCTGGCCCATCCACTCAGCGTCACGCTTGGCCAGGTAATCGTTGACTGTGACCACGTGTACGCCATGGCCTGCAAGAGCGTTAAGGTAAACGGGAAGCGTTGCTACCAAAGTCTTACCTTCACCGGTCTTCATCTCAGCGATCCTGCCCTGGTGAAGGGCGATGCCGCCGATGACCTGTACCTTGTAATGCTTCATCTTAAGAACTCGCCATGCAGCTTCTCTGCAAACCGCAAAGGCCTCCGGCAGGATGTCATCCAGGGTCTCTCCTGCTGCCAGCCTGTCTTTGAACTTAGGCGTCATGGCCTGAAGGTCTTCGTCCTCCATGGCCTGGAACTTAGGCTCCAGAGCCATGACCTCATCTGCTATCTTTTCAAGTTTCTTGACTTCTTTGGTGTTAACGTCCCCAAATATTTTTTCTAATAATCCCATTTTGATCTATGTGGCCTGAAACTGATTTCTCAGCCAGGCGGTCCTTTCTTTAAAGTTGTCCAAATTTCAGCGCTATATATTATATCATACTTCCGTCAAGTATGCTACAGATATTATACCCTTAGATTGTGAAAAGCCTGTGTTGTAGACAAAAAAAGAACGGCAATTTGCCGTTCTTTTAGAGTGTGTTAATGTTTAAATCATTCGGGTATCTTGATCTTCACCTGCTCGCTGGTGCAAAGCGGTTTCTCATCATTGCCGTACCAGGCTTCAACCGTGTAATAGTAGGTCTTGCCCTTGGTCACATCGCTGTCCAGATACTCCAGTTCACTATCGCCGTTACAGCATACCACATCGCCTATGGTGCCGCTCTTGGTGGATCTGTGGATCAGATAGTAGCCTGCGCCGCTGACCTTATCCCATTTTACCTTGACCTTGCCTGAGGCGGTAAGGGTCGGATCGTAAACGTGGATGCTGCCCTTGGTGGTCACTACCTTTTTCACCGTAAGGACCTTCGAAAACTTGCTCTTGTAAGTCGTGCTCTTCGGTGTGTAGGAGAACTTGACCTTGTAGTAATAAGTCTTAGTGGAGCTCGTTACCTTGTCGGTGTACTTGCTGGCGGTGATGGTCTTGATCTTCTTGAAGCCTGAACCGCTCTTAGTGGAACGATATATCAGCATCTTGACTCCACCGGGACGGTTGCTGCAGCTTATGGTAATCTTCTTGCCGTCTCTCTTGGCGCTGATCACGGGCTTCATCTCCTTGACGTAGGAGGCAGCCTTAACTACGAAGGTGGACTCCTCCTGTACCTTGTGGATCTTGTTAGGAGGATCGTCCTGAGTAAATACCACTCCCGCCTTTATCTTATATGTGCCTGTCTTCTTCGGCGTGTATGCGGGGAAAGTGATGTCGCCAAGCTCAGTAAATCTTACATTGTTGAAATATACCCGCTTGCCGCTCTTCAGGATCTCCACCTGCATGTAGCTCTTGTATCCCGGTTCCAGGCTCAGCATTCCGGCGGTGACTTTGACGGTGATCTTCTTGTTTATAAAGTATATGCTGTCGTCCGTGGGCGACTTGATCTGCGTCGTTGATGCGCTGGCATTGTCAAGATTTGCAAAAAATCCAAAAGAGAATACCAAGCAGAAAGCCATCATGACAGCAAAGGCTTTAAAGGAAAGTTTTTTGATGTTCATGTCAGTCCTCCAGTCCTATCCTAAACATAGTGTCTTGTCTTTTAATACATTATACTTTTATTAGGATAAATTTGCAATATATATTGAGCGGAGAACAACGCTATTTCGGCACTATCTTGCAGCGAAATCCTCAGCTGCTTTTGCCAGGGACAGAATGTTCTCAAGAGGGCTGTCCGCGGGAAGTTCACAGCCTGTGCAAGGGATCGCTTTGCCGTTATGGGCTGCTGCCTTTTCAAGGATGCTGACAGCCTCGTTATATACCTCTTCAGGTGTCCCCTCAAGCATAATGCCGGCGGGATTGATGTTTCCTACCATGACCATCTTTCCTTCGCACTTCTCGAGCATTTCATCCAGATCTACCATAAAGTCAACGGAGAAGAACTTAGCTCCGAAATCTCTGATGAGTTCTACACGGCCGCCGGCCTTACCGCAGATGTGGACGAGAACAGGCACTTCTTTGTGTTTTTTCAATTCTGCATATTTGAGATAGTATGGATATACGGTCTTCTTGAACATAGGCATGGAAATCATATCGCCGGAGGATACAGGGTCGCATAAGTTCAGTATATCCGTTCCTGCCTCAGCCATAAGGTCTGCATAAATGGCAAGGCAGCGAACTGCAAAGTCAAATAGTTCCGGAAGCCATGGCTCACGTTTACCCAAAGCCATCATTATGCTTTCCATTCCGATGAGCACTCCACAGGCTGTAAGTGGGCCATCATGTCCTGACATAAGCGGCATATCTCCTGCGATCGCTTTGGTGGCTTTTATCTGTTCCAGCGCACAATTGACATAGTAGTCATCCAGAAGTTTTGCACGTATTTCGTCATCTGTCAGCTTAGGTATTTGATTGGCCGGGTCGTCAAAGGCCGGTCCTACGGTCAGGGGCGCTCCGACAACATTTGCCTTAACGGAGCTTCCAAAGGCATGTGTCCAACCCATCCATACGCTTCCACCGACGAAAACTACATCGCTCTTCATCTCTTTGAATCCGTCAACGAGAAGCTGCGCCCCATAATCCGGAAGCTTGAACAGGTCGTCATAGCTCAAGTTATGTTTTTTGCAGATCCACGCTGAACCTTCAAGGGGAAACACCGCAGGTCTGTCAACCGGTTCGAAATTCATTGTAGCGAAAATACGCTCTTTCGAAGTCATTGTCATAATAAATCACTCTCCTCTTTGATAATTGTGTTTCTGCAATTAGACTTTATCTAACACTTGATTATTATACCATATTGTTCCTGCAAAAAAACATTATATTCTTGCAATTGCACTTTATCCGTTTGCCCTTTTATTCGATTAAATAGCAAAAATATGACCTGCGGGTTGTATTTTTTGCATAAAAAAGCCCGGCGATAAAGCCGGGCTCTGAGTCATAAGCAGATTAGTTGTTTGCGTCAACCTTAGCCATGTGGTGAAGCATGTTAAGGAGGTTGGAGCAATAACCGAATTCGTTGTCATAGTATGCGATGAGCTTGAAGAAGTGGTCGTTTAATTCGATGGTCTGTCTTGCGTCAAAGATGGAGGTGCAAGGATCGCCAACGAAGTCGCCGGATACTACTTCATCGTCTACATACTCGATAACGCCCTTCATGTAAGTCTCGGAAGCTTCCTTGATCTTTTCACGAAGTGCCCAGTGGGAAGTGGGCTTCTCGGTGATGATGTTTACGTCGATAACGGATACGTCAGCTGTGGGAACTCTGTAGGAGATACCGGTCATCTTTCCCTTGAGGGAAGGAATTACGAGACCTACGGCCTTAGCAGCACCGGTGGTGGAAGGAATTACGTTTCCAAATACGGTTCTGCCTGTTCTCCAGTCCTTGAGGGACTTAGCGTCTACTACCTTCTGCTTAGCTGTAGCAGCGTGGATGGTGGACATGAGGCCTTCTTTGATTCCCCAGTTGTCTTCAACTACCTTCATGAGAGGTGCGAGGCAGTTGGTGGTGCAGGAAGCGTTGGATACTACTGCCATGTCGGAGGTGTAGTCTTCCTGGTTAACACCATATACGAAAGTAGGAGTTACATTGTCCTTGGCGGGTGCAGAGATGATAACATGCTTGGCACCTGCTTCGATGTGATCCATAGCCTTGTCTGTGGTGACATAGGCGCCTGTGCAGTCGATAACGTAGTCTACGCCGGCTGCCTTCCAAGGAATCTCCTTGGCATCTGAAAACTTATATACGTCGATGTGCTTGCCGTCGATGAATACGCCTGTATCATCGTGGTCAAGGCTCTTCGGGAACCTTCCGAAAATGCTGTCATACTTCAGCATGTATACAAGATAATCTAAATCTGCATTTCTCCAGTTAATAGCGCGGATATCGATATCCGGGCAATTCATTGCCGCACGAATAATTACTCTTGCAATTCTTCCGAAACCATTGATTCCAACTCTGATCGCCATTTGATTTTTCTCCTTTTCTCTTATGACACTGATCTTAAATTATGTTTTTTATATTAGTACGCCTGCTTTAGGCGCAATCTTTAACAATTACACTATACACCAAGACACATGGAATGGCAAGGAGACTTTTTATTCATTTTTTCTTTTAAAAATCTTGCCGAGATCCAGCTCCATGGCTATCATGCAGATCACCAGGATGACTTCTCCCACATAGGCTCTCGGAAGCAGGGTTTCATGGAGAACCAGACGTGCCGCGATCCTGGAAAATACCGGTTCCAGGGTGTAGATGACGCCTACGCGGCTGGCATCCGTGTACTGCTGGGCGACAGACTGGGCGATGAAGGCGAAGCCTGTGGAAAACAGCATGAGAAACAGCAGGTAGCCCCAGACTTTACCGCTTGCGGGTAAAGTCGGAGTCTCCAGTGCAAAGGCGCTTATGAGGAACCAGATCCCTGCGAAGCCCAGTTCAATGACGCCTACCTGAAAAGCGTTTATCTCGTCTCTTTTAACGAAGATCTCGTTCATTACCAGATATATTCCGCAGACCATGGCGCAAAGCAGGCACAGCACGTCTCCGAAAGCCATCCTCAGGTGTGAATCCAAGGTCATGAGGCCGATTCCCACGGCGCAGGCTGCGGCTATGTAGAAAAGCTTCCTTTCGGGCAGCTTTTTCTTTATGAAGATGCTCATTATGGGCGTGAAAAGCACAGACATGGCGATAAGGAAGCCGGCGTTTGAAACGCTGGTGTACCTCAGCCCATAGGTGTTAAGCGCGTATACCGCAAAGATCAGAACGGACAGGATGGCGCTGGCCTTGACGGTCTCACGATTCACGTTCTTTAATTTTTTGAACATGACCGCGGCGATGAGGATAAAGGCACCGATGAAGCGAAATGCGTTTAAGGTCATGGGCTCCAGCTCCTCCAGGCAAAGATCGATCAGCATGTTAGACATGCCCCAGGACATGGTGACGAACACCAATATCATGTCCGCAAAAAATGCCTTATTCTTGATCTTCACCGGTCTCACCTGCCTTTCGATTTTTTGCATAAAAAATGGCTGCTATACTGTAATAGTATATCAGCCATAATGTTTTGTCAATTTGCGATAAACGTTCTTTTTATCAATTTTCTTCTTCGCCTTCAGCATCTTCTACCGGCGCTTCCGCACCGTAAGGTTCATTATAGAATCCGGTCTCGATATCCCAGCCGTCGCCTTCTATCTTGGCGCTTCCTTCGTTGTTTTCATCGAGTTCAGATTCCAGATACACCTCATATCCGTACGCTGACGCTTCTCCCTCTTCATCGATCTCCGACGTCACGACAATGTTCTCCGTGGTGCCATCGCTTAAGTAGATCTTCACGTTCTCGGTGATAGTCCTGCCGGTGGCTGCGTATGTGAGACCGCTCATGGCCAGAAGTCCGATCACCAGTATGCAGACGATCAAAAGTCTCCTGCTCATTCTTAATCCTTTGAAGCTTTTCTTTTCCACAGTGCATTCCTCCTTTGTAAGCCATTCCGGAGCACGGGAGGTCTCAAGAACACCGAAGCTTCTCTTATATCTTTCATGACTATTCATCTTCCCATCCTCCTTTTAGTTCTTCTCTCAGTTTTTTTCTGGCGCGCTGAAGTCTCGTGGTCACGGTGGTGACCTTAATGCCAATCATCTCCGCTATCTCCTTCACCGAGTAACCTTCATAGTAGTACAGGTGGACCACCTGACGGTAATTCTTAGGGAGAGCCATGACACATTCGAAGAGTCCCCTGTCCCCGGGATCCTCAAAGACCAGCTTATCGGCGTAGTCCGCCAGGGATTCTTTGCGCCGAAACCAGGTGGAAAGGGTCACGCGCTTGCACTCGTTTACAGCGACCTTCATGATCCAGTTTCTGAGGTGTTCATCGGACTCGAAGTCCCGGTCGCTCTTCAGAAGTTTCAGGAAGGTCTCCTGGACGATATCGTCCGCGTCGGCTGCGTTTCTGAAATAGCTGAAGCCCGCCGCGAATACGTGATCCTTGTACCTTATGTAGATGTCCTCAATGTTGGCTCTTGTGACCTTCATTGCGCCTCCTTTTGAAATGCACTTCATATATATTACACTTGAAAGGCCTTCTTTGTCACATCCATTTGCAAAAAATCCGCAACAACATTTTTTATTTACTTTAACGCCTTAAATTGATATAATATGCATATAAGTCTACTAGGTAAACGAAAGAGGTAACTCCACCTGGGCCAGGGCGGACAAGAGGAAGGTAAAGACGAAAAAATAATTTTGCAGGAAAACTGAAATTGGGCTGAAAGTCACGTTTATATGTGATAATATGTCTTTGTAAATCAATATCAATTGCGAATCGCGTGTTCATTTCGGGCACGCGATTTTTTGCGCAAAAAATCAAAAGGAGGTTTAGAAATGAGAAACACAAAACAGGAGAAGATCGATTATCCTTACACGGACCAATGGGTCTTCCCCATCGTGATGCAAAATGAGCATCTATGCAGGCAGTTCCTGGAGCGGCTCTTCCCTGAGCGTAAGATCAGGGAGCTTCGTCTTCACAATGATTATTCCATAATAACACCTGAAAAGGTGATCTCAGTGTCGGCAACCGGCAGGAGCGTCAGGCTCGATGTGCTCTTTGAAGATTCGGATAATATTTATGACATTGAGATGCAGCTCAGAAAGTATGACTCCATGCCGAAGCGCACTCGCTATTATCACTCTATGATGGATGCATCTAACCTGAAGCAGGGGGAAGACTTCAGCAAGCTCAAGCCGCAGTATGTGATCTTTGTTTGTGATTTCGATCCCTTCGGGGAGGGTGAACCAATATATGATTTCAGGATGATTTTCTCTAAAACGGGCTTGTATCTAGATGACAAAACATATACAATATTTATGAACACGAAAGCAGAAGAGTCACGCATACCAAAGGAGCTCAAGTCCTACTTCCGTTACATCAACAGTGGCGAAACGGACGGACGAGATGTGTTCATAAACGAGATACACGAGCGTGTAAAAGAGGTCAATAAAGACCCGGAATGGAGGGGTGTTCTTATGACTTTAAAAGAAGAGATGGAAATCATCTATAAAGATAAGTTTGATGAGATAAGAGCCGAAGCAACCTCTTTAGGCATGGCTGAGGGTAAGGCTCAAGGAATGGCTGAGGGTAAGGCTCAAGGAATGGCTGAGGGTAAGGCTCAAGGAATAGCTGAGGGTAAGGCTCAGGGAATAGCTGAGGGTAAGGCTGAGGGTAAGGCTGAAATACTGGCTTCTCTTGTAAAAGATCATATCCTAACACTGGAGGAAGCCAAAGCAAGGCTGGATGATCCAAGCTTATTAGATGAGTTTATGAATAAGTAAAATATTTGAAATTTAAGTTAAACGTTAACAGGCTGCCGCCCTAGATAATCTCTAAGGCGACAGCCTATTATATTTGAAACATATTCAGTAATCAATTCTATCAGTCATCTTTATGGGCCTTTTTCCAGTCTTTGATCTGTTTAAGGCGTTCTTTGTATTTGACTTCCAGACCGTTGTCGGAGGGTCTGAAGTACTCGCGTCCCACCAGTGAATCGGGCAGGCACTGCATGGAGGTGATGTGGCCTTCGTAGTTATGAGCATATTTGTAGCCCTTGCCATAACCGATCTCCTTCATGAGCTTGGTAACTCCGTTTCTGATATTCAAAGGCACAGGTTCAGCCATCATCTTCACAGCATCATCTCGAGCTTCCATGTATGCCGCTTCCATGGCGTTGGATTTAGGTGCCATGGACATGTAGACTACGGCTTCTGTAAGATGAACCGTGCACTCGGGCATGCCGATGAAGTGACAGGCCTGGTAGGCAGCGACTCCGATCTCCATGGCTCTGGGATCAGCGAGGCCTACGTCCTCTGCTCCGAAGCGGAGCACACGGCGTGCCA
>JAEEGL011859944.1_pt1 | contig 10274 bp, 5 predicted proteins | sample 9134231 | NCBI WGS metagenome assembly JAEEGL01 (sample SAMN16246548, study PRJNA631951) | gut metagenome | biome: gut microbiome; feature: rumen; material: fiber-attached | host: Bos | place: Iran: Karaj | collected 2018-10
GGACAGACCCCAAATTTCCGGTGTGCGTCACATTGCCGCGAAGATCAATCGTGCGCGAGCGCGCAGGGAGCGCCGCGAGCGCCAGAAGGCAAGGCCGATGTGACGGATGCATTTTCATGGCTGGAATTATATCAAAAAATCAGTCTGCGCGGCAAGCGCGATCTTGCCCATCCCTGCGACAACGCGCATGAGGCGTGAAGACATGCACCTAGACAATGCCGGAAAATTTCATTTGAAGTTTACAGTTGCTGTCCCCGAAATATGCGCGGCGCTACACGACGCAGGCGCGTGTCGGCATGTTCGCAAGCCGCATACTGTCTCTGCCAGTTGTCAAAGAACGACTCTTCCCCACCGTCAGAAAAGAAGCCGTTCTACATTATACCTGCCCCCGAAGCCCTACAGAGGCTTCTTTCAGCCATCAAGATGACTGTCGTTCTTAAATTGGACCGGCCAATCTTCAACCTTATATCCATAGTTGACAAACCTGTCCCAAACGGAATCAGCCCAAGCTTGATCCAGTGACTTACATTTAGATAAATGTTTTTCCAACATCCTCCATGAAAAGCTTTCTCGTTTCACATATCGCCCTGACACTTTTCGCCTTCGCCCAAGCGAATCCATAGCATATATGGCACCGAGCCCATGGAATGAGAATAAACCGTTTCCATCATAAATCTTGATCTTCATCCAACCCCCGTCACAAAAGTGTACTACATGACACTTCTCCATATTCTCATATACGTATGCATCGCTTGACGTGTTAATCGCCCAGCATAACAAGACTATGACAATCGAGATTCCTATTATGCAGCCCGTTTTGTGTTTAATTAGAGCGTAAATTCTAGTATTAATTCTCCACATATTCCCAACCCCAAGCATTCACAAGCCCCTTATACAACACTACCTCGTGGGGCAACAGGGTCAGACCTGATTGCCACAGTAGGTATTCCCTGTCATAGCGGTGCGGCCCTTTCGATGCTATCGCGGCGAAGATCGCGGCTGTCTATGAGTGCTTGTTTCATCTGCCCTGTATTATACCAAATTTCCGCGGCGGCTTCATCTGTTTAGTTAGGTAGTGCGGTGGTGCTTGGGTGTCTGGCGGAAATGGAATTTTACAATTCCGCTCTCGAACTCGAACTCCAACTCGAACTAACCTCCACTTCTCCACCTCTACACGGCTAAGACTCGGCGGCTATTGCGCCGCGTTCCAGCGTTCGCCTTTCCAGCGGACGAGCGGCCTTGGGCCTGCGCGGCGCCCAGGATGAAGCTCCACCTTCACGGGCTTTCCGTCCTTCCATTCGCAGTCAACCGTCCAGTCGCCGCGCGCGCAGAGGCCCTTGAACGAACCACTTTTCGCCCATGCTTCCGGCAGCGCGGGAAGGAGGTCTATGGCAAAGCGCCCTTCCGCGTCTTGCATGTGGCTTTGCAGCAGCATCTCCGCAACTGCCGCCGTCGCCCCGAAGTTGCCGTCAATCTGGAAAGGCGGGTGGACGTCCCAGAGATTCGGGTGCACCCTGCCGCCCAGGAGATTGCGCAGAAGCAAGAGAGCATGGTTGCCGTCGCCGAGGCGGGCGCGGCAGACCATCCTGTGGGCAAGCGCCCAGCCCGTCGACTTGTCGCCGCGCTTGTCGAGCGAGACTTTCGCGGCCTTCATCCAGTCGGGGCGCGACGCATTGATGAGGGTCCCCGGGAAAAGCCCGACGAGATGCGAGATGTGGCGGTGCTGCGGCTCCCCGATCTCCCCGTACCGCCTCTCCTCGCGGAACTCCTTGATCTGGCCCGACTCGCCGATCTGCACGGGGTCGTACTTGTCCATCTGCGCCTTCACGCGCGCTACAACCGCGTCGTTCGTGCCGAGGGCGGCGGCGAGGCGGATGAGGTCGTTGTTGTTCTCCCAGATCATCTGCTGGTCGAACGCGCAGCCGACCGTCGTGTAGTATGGCGGGGTGCCGTTCTTCCAGTTCCACTTGCCGCCGGGCGTGTTGATCTGCTCCGGCGAAGCCGAGAACTTCGAAAGGAATAGCCCGTTAGTCTCCACGACGCAGCGGAGATAGAAGTCGGCCATCCCGTGGACGACGGGCCAGACGTGGCGCCTGAGCGCCTCCTCGTCGCGGGTGAAATCCCACCAGTCGGCGAAGAGCTTGGTCGTAAGCCCGCCCGTTCCAGGCCCGGAATGCCCGCCCGGCCCGCTGCCAGCCGTGTACGGGTAGACGGCGGTGCCTATGCACCAGATGTCGGGCGACTTCTCCTTCGACGGCATCTGCCCAAGGCCGTGCTTCGCGAGGTAGGCCGCGACAAACGGGCGCGTCACCGGGCGGAACGTCTCGTTGAAGACGGCATACGCCTCGAAGCATTCCGCAAGGTTGCACGTAAACGCCGGCCAGTAGTTCATCTGCACGTTGATGTTGTGCCAGTAGCCCGACCCCCAGGGAGAATTCTCAAGCCCCGTCCAGACGCCCTGCAGATTGGCGGGCATCGTGCCGGGGCGCGACGACGAGACGAGGAGGTACCGCCCGAACTGGAAGAACGTCTCTTCCAGATACGCGCTCGACTTGCCCGCCTGCGCCGCGGCGACAAGATCGGCCGTCGCCCGTTCGGCATCGGCCGCCGCGCCCGGGAGATCGACCTCGACGCGCCGCATCAAGCCCGCGAAATCGCCGACGTGCGCGGCCTTGACGCGCTCCCAGCCCTTTGCGGCGGCCGCGACCACCCTCTCGCGAACGCTCGCCGCGATTGCGGGGTCTGGCGCGTCGATCTCGGGCGCAGCCGCAAGACGGCTGTCGCGGACGGTAAAGGATGCGGGCTCAAGCTTGTAGTTCGTGCCGCACGAGAAAAACGCCGTTGCCTCGCTTGCGCCGCGCACTTCGAGAGTGTCGCCCTTTGCGGCCACCTCGCCGTCAGTCTCAAGCGTGAGAAAGCCGTAGAACTTCACGTTGTAGAACTGGAGATGCTGGACGACCTCGATTGACCGACCGTCCGCCTTGACGCGCCCGGCCCGGCCGCCGTGCGCCTTGGTGCCATTGCCGAACTCGTGCCTGTACGGCACGTCCAGCTTCAGGTCGAACGAAAGCGCGCCCTTCTCGGAAGCCGTGTACCTCACCGCGAGAACGCGGTCTGGATAGGAGGCGAAGAACTCGCGGCGGAATTTCACGCCGCCGACGGAATACTCGACGTCTGCAATCCCCGTCTCCAGCCCGACCGTGCGCCGGTAGCCAGCCGCGCCAGGCAGGGCCTGCCCCTCTCCGAGGAAGCGCGTCCTTATGTCAAGGGCGCTTGTCAGGTTGCTGCGCGTGAGAAAGGTGTTCTCGGTTATCTGGAGCCTTTCTTCGGGAACGCCGCCAAAGACGCTCACGCCGAACCAGCCGTTGCCAATTGGATACGACTGCCGCTCCCATCCCGCGTCGGAATCCTCCGCCGGCGCCTTTGCGAGAAGGCGATGCGCCGGCATGCCGCAAGCCGTGCCAGCCGCAAGCGCCACAAAAACGAAAAACATGGCGATTCTTCCTGTCTTGCCCATTGGATTTCCCCCCTCGTCAACGCATTGTCAGTTAATTTCCTTCATGTCCGCTTTCACAGGGCTGTCACGAACGACTCCTCCTACCCTGCTGTCACTTCCTCGAGCTTCAGGGCCGCTTCCTCCCATTCGGCGGTGTAGCGGTCGATTTCAAACTGCAGGGTGCGCACCTTGCGGTTGGCCTCGGCGAAATCAGTGTCCGGCCTGGGGTTGAACAGCTCGGCGCTCGCCTCGTCAAGCGCCTTCTGGAGCTCGTCTATCTTCTTTTCCGCCGTCTCGACGCGCTTTTTAAGCTCCTTCACGATAGGGGCGATCTTCGCCCTCTCCGCCGCCCTCTGCTGCCGCAGCTCCTTCTTGGAAGGCTGACCCCTGGCCCCTGACCCCTGATCACTGACCACTGGCCCCTGCCCCCTGGCCCCTGACCACTGACCACTGACCACTGACCCCTGACCACTGACCCCTGGCCCCTCAGCATCCCTCTTCTCGCAATAGTAGTCGTACCCGCCGGGGAAGCGCCTTATGCCGCTTCTGGAAATCTCGAGAACAGACGTCGCCACCGCCCTCACGAACTCAATGTCGTGCGAGACGAGCACAATCGTGCCGACATATTCCGAAAGCGCCTTCTGGAGCATCCGCCGCCCGTCAAGGTCGAGGTGGGTAGTGGGCTCGTCGAGAAGGAGGAGATTGGGCCTTGAAAGGAAGAGCCGCAGAAACGCAAGGCGTATCTTCTCGCCGCCGGAAAGGACGCCCGCCGGCTTCTCAACGTCGTTTTCGTCGAACCCGAACGAGCCAAGCTGGTTCCTGAACACCTTCTCTGGGCCGCCGCCGTGGTCGTCCCAGGCGTTTTTCGCGATGCGGTAGACGGTGAGGTCGTCGGCTATCGTCTCGGCGAACTCCTGGCTCAGGTAGCCCGGCACGACGTTGTGGCCGATTACCGCCTTTCCCTCGGTAGCGGGCAGGGTGCCGGCCATGACGCGCATGAGCGTCGTCTTGCCGAGGCCGTTGTAGCCGATTATGGCGAGCCTGTCGCCGCGGATGACGTTGAAGTCGAGATTCCTGAGGACGAACCTCTCTCCGTCGTACGAGACGCCGAGGTTCTCGCACCTGAACATCTCCACGCCCGAAGGCGGCGGCGGCGCTAGGCGCAGCGTGCCTGCGGAGACGTGGCGCTTCGGCAGCACGATGCGCTCCTCGTCGATCTTGTCGATGAGCTTCTGGCGGCTCTGCGCCTGCGCCGCCTTCGTAGCCTGCGCGCGGAAGCGGTCGACGAAGCGCTGCAGCTGCTCGCGGTGGCGGTCCTGGTTGGCCTTGGCCGCCTTGAGGTGCTCGTAGCGGATCTCGCGCTCGGAGAGGTACCAGTCGAGCCCGCCTTCGTAGCGCGTCGCCGTGCCGGCGTCGACTTCGACGGTGATCGACGTAAGGGACCTCAGAAGGAACCTGTCGTGCGAGATGAGCATGAGCGTGCCTTCGTATGCCTTCAGGAACTTCTGCAGCCATTCGACGGCCGGGAGGTCGAGGTAGTTGGAGGGCTCGTCCAGAAGCAGCAGGTCTGGCTTCGAGGCGAGGACGCGCGAAAGCTCCGCCCTCATGCGCCAGCCGCCGGAGAACGAGGCGAAGGGCTTGTCGAACTCGTCCGTCGCAAAGCCGAGGCCGCCGAGCGCCACCTTGACGCGCGTCTCAAGGTCGTAGCCGCCGAGATGCTCGAACTTCGTCTGGAGCTCGCCGTAGCGCCGCATCTTCACCGGGTCGGCGAGGTCGGCCTCGAGCTCGGCCATCTCGGCCTCCATCTCGGAAAGGCCGGGTATGCCCCTCAGGGAATACTCGAGAAGCGTCTCTTCTGGCGTGTCGGGCGCGGGATTCTGCCGCGTAAAGCCGATCCTGGGGCTGCCTTCCACGACAAGCTCGCCGGAGTCTGTCCCCATTTCGCCGAGGATGATCCTGAAGAGAGTGGACTTACCCGAGCCGTTCGGCCCGACGACGCCGACGCGGTCGCCCGCGTTCACGCGGAACGTCACGTTGGTGAGGACATCCTGATGTCCGTAGTGTACGCTAATTCCCTTGAAATCCAGCATTGGATTCTAACTCCTGCAAGGGCGAGGCGCCCTTGCTACATCCGCTTCCGCGCAACGCGATGTAGCAAGGCCGCCCCCGGCCTTGCCCTCCCATGCTACAGCACCATCGACCGCGCTACGCGATGTAGCAAGGCCGCCCCCGGCCTTGCCCTCCCATGCTACAGCACCATCAACCGCGCTACGCGATGTAGCAAGGCCGCCCCCGGCCTTGCTCTCCCCGCAAGGGCGAGGCGCCCTTGCTACATCTGCCTCGGCATCCCCTGCAAATTCCGCAATCACATGAACATGATTTGGCATTATACCATACGCATGGATAAAATAATCCCTGCCATTGTTATGCAATAGCGTTTCTATGACAACATCAGCTACATCCTTGTTTCGCAATAACGCTTCCCCGTATCCAGAGTCAAGATATTTCCCTATGCTGTCGGAATATTGATTCTTCAGCTCTCGCAATTCATCATCTGAGTACACAATGCCGTCTCTTTGCCTAAGGCGGAGATTCTCTCTTGCGTTCTCCCATTCACGAAGCTTGGCCTGAGGAACGGAATCAAACAACCTAAAGCAAATATGGTAAATGGCAGACCTTATCGACCAGCGAGGCATGGATTCGCCTTGCCGGACGTCTATGTCAATCCAATGGCGTCTGTTTTTGCCGGGGAACCTGGGATTGCAAGGGCGAGGCGCCCTTGCTACATCACCGTCGACCGCGCCGGCCTCGTCCTCCCTTGCTACAGCCGCTGCCGCACTACACGATGTAGCAAGGCCGCCCCCGGCCTTGCCCCCACTTGCTACATCGTCAACAAGTTTCTTGGCGGCAACCATATTATTGCCAAGGACATACTCCACCTGATTAATGTACTCGCCTGGAGTTCGGATTATATGATTATAGTAGTCTGGTTGCCACAATGAGCCTTTACGACCAAGTAGCCTGTTGATCCTATGGCTTGAAACTGACTTCCATGTCTGCACCGTACTTGCCATCAAGGACATGCAAGGGCGAGGCGCCCTTGCTACATCCGCCTCCGCGCAACGCGATGTAGCAAGGCCGCCCTCGGCCTTGCCTTCCCCGTACATTGTACCCTCGGCCTTGTGCTCCCCGCAAGGGCGAGGCGCCCTTGCTACATCTGCCTCCGCGCTACGCGATGTAGCAAGGCCGCCCCCGGCCTTGCCCAGATTCTCCGCTCTACTGCCGATAGTCATCTCAAATTCGTCAAGAACCTATTGTCAGCATCTACCTTCATTTCCCTGCCGTCCGCCATTATCCACAGCGCAGATACTTCCATGTCGCCAACGAGAAGTTTCAGCTTGTCGTCCAAGAACTTCTTTCCCTCTTCCGGACCCAGCACGAAGAGCGTCGTGGAAAGGCCGTCCGCCCACATCGCAGAATTGCAAAGTACCGTCACCGACGCAACTCCGTTCGAGACGGGCATCCCCGTGCGCCCGTCGTAGATGTGGCTCCCGCGGTAGTATGTCGCGCTCGTCGCAAGCGCCTCGCCTTCGCGCAGGTCGACGACCGCGGCAAATCCGTCGCCAGACGGATTGCGCACGCCGGTCTTCCATGTCCCTCTAACGGACTTGACGTTTCCGCCGAGATCGACAAGCATGTCCGCCTGGCTTACAAACGCAAAGTCGTTGGTGACGAGGCTCACCGCATATCCCTTCGCAATCGCGCCGAGGTCGAGCGTCTTAGGCCCCTTCCATCGCGGATTGAACGCGCCGCCGGACTCTCGCATCAGCTTGAACGCCGCCTCGTAGCAGGGGCGAACCCCGCGATTGCAGTTCGCAAGTATCTCCTCCTCGCCCAAAGGCGCAAGTCGGCTCAGCTCCGAATCGTGGTCGTGTGCATTCATCAGCTTTTCCACAGCGGAAAAGACCTTCTTGACGAAAGGCACGTCCACCATAGGCCAACGAGCGCCGGAATCGGCACGGCACTGCACCGCCGCGATCGTTCCCATGACAGGCCACTCAACGCGCTCGATTTTTCCACGCGAGCAGCCCGCCGCAAGAAGGAGCGCGGCGACGCCACCAAGCACGTTCAATCGGCCACGCGATGCGCCCAGGTCAAGCACCGAGCCCCCTTCACTTCTTCATCGGCTCGATGTGCCAGATGTTCCTCGCGTATTCCATCACCGCCCTGTCGGACGAGAAGTAGCCGGACCTCGCGATGTTCACGAGCGACATCCTGTTCCAGCGCCTCGCGTCGCGGTACGCCGCGTCTATCCTGTCCTGCGCGGCGCAGTAGCTGTCGAGGTCGGCAAGGAGCATGTAGTAGTCGTTGTAGTCGATGAGGTTGCGGAGGATCGGGTCGAAGAGCCCGGGCTCGGACTGCGAGAACGCGTTCTGCGCCACCATGTCGAGCGCAGCCTTTATCTCGGGGTTGCGCTCGCAGCACTCGCGCGAGACGTACGAGGCGCGGCGGGCGGCGACTTCCTCGGCCCTCATGCCGAAGAGGAACATGTTCGCGTCGCCGACTTCGCGGTGTATCTCGACGTTCGCGCCGTCGTACGTGCCGAGCGTCAGGGCGCCGTTCATCATGAACTTCATGTTGCCCGTGCCCGAGGCCTCCATGCCGGCGAGCGAAATCTGCTCCGAGACCTCTGAGGCCGGCATTATCTTCTCGGCGAGCGAGACGCGGTAGTCCGGCAGGAACGCGACCGAGAGCCGCCCGCGCGTGCGGGCGTCGGAGTTCACGACGCGCGCTATCGCGTGGATGAAGCGGATGATGAGCTTCGCCATGTGGTAGCCGGGCGCCGCCTTCGCCGCGAATATGAACTGCCGCGGCACCGGGTCGTACGACTGGTTGTTGACGAGCCTGTTGTAGAAGATGACGATGTAGAGAGCGAGCATGAGCTGGCGCTTGTACTCGTGGAGGCGCTTCACCTGCACGTCGAAGATCGCGTCGGGCACGAGGTCCATGCCAAGCGACGACTTCGCGTACGAGACGAGCTGCATCTTGTTGGCGCGCTTTATCTCGCCCAGCGCGTCGAGGAAGCCCGTGTCGTCGGCAAGGCCCTCGAGCCTCTTAAGCTCGTCGAGGCGGGTGATCCAGCCGTCGCCTATCCTCTCGGAGATGAGCTTAGAGAGAAGCGGGTTCGCCTTCAAGAGCCAGCGGCGCGGCGTTATGCCGTTCGTGACGTTGTGGAAGCGCTCGGGCATCATCTCGTAGAAGTCCCTGAAGAGAGTGTCCTTGAGGATCTGCGTATGGAGCTCCGCGACGCCGTTCACGGAAGACGACCCGACGATGCAGAGGTTCGCCATGCGCACGTAGCGCTCGCCGCTTTCGTCGATGAGGCTCATGCGCTGGAGGCGGTCCATGTCGCCGGGGTAGGTGGCGGTTATCTGCTGGAGGAAGCGCCCGTTTATCTCGTAGATTATCTGGAGGTGGCGCGGCAGGAGCCGCTCCATCATCGAGACCGGCCACTTCTCGAGCGCCTCCGGGAGGATCGTGTGGTTCGTGTACCCCGTGGCCCGGCGCGTCAGCTCCCATGCGTCGTTCCACTCGACGCCGTAGTTGTCCATCAGGATGCGCATGAGCTCGGGGATGACGAGCGCGGGGTGCGTCTCGTTCAGGTGTATGAACACCTTGTCGGGCAGGGCCGACCAGTCGCTGTTGAGCTCGCGGAAGCGCCTCAGGATGTCGCTCAGCGAGCAGGCGACGAAGAAGTACTGCTGCCTGAGGCGAAGCTCCTTGCCGGCCATCGTGCTGTCGTTCGGGTAGAGCACCTTCGTGAGGTTCTCGGCAAGCACCTTCTTCTCCACGGCCTCGACGTACGAGCCCTTGTTGAAGTCGGCGAAGTCGAACTCGTCCACCGCCTTGGCCGACCAGAGGCGAAGCGAGTTCACCGTGTCGCCGTAGCCGACTATGGGCAGGTCGTACGGGACGCCCTCCACCGTCTCGGCTGGCGTCCAGCGCCAGCTTGCCTTGCCGCCCTTGGAGGAGACGCACTCGACGCTGCCGCCGAAGCCCACAAGCTGGGAGTACTCGGGGCGGGCCATCTCCCAGGGATAGCCGTGCTTCAGCCACTGGTCAGGCTCCTCGACCTGCTGGCCGTCGACGATCTTCTGCCTGAAGATGCCGTAGTCGTAGCGGATGCCGTAGCCCATGCCGGCGAGGTCGAGCGTCGACATCGAGTCGAGGTAGCAGGCCGCAAGCCTCCCGAGGCCGCCGTTGCCGAGCCCCGCGTCGGTCTCGAAGTCGCGCAGGCTGTTCCAGTCTATGCCGTGGCGCCCAAGCGCCTCGCGGCAGATCTTGTCGGCCTTCAGGTTTATGACGTTGTTCCCGAGAAGCCGCCCCATCAGGAACTCGAGCGAGAGGTAGTAGACCCGCCTCGCGTTCTCGCGGTGGTAGCGCTCCTGCGTGTTTATCCAGCGCTCCACGACCCTGTCCCTCACGGCGTTTGCAAACGCCGTGTATTCGTCACGGCGCGTCGCCCTTATGCTGCCCTTGCCGAGCGTATACCTCAAATGCCACTCGAAGTCTTCCTTGAGCCCGTCCACCGTCATTTCGACGCGGTGGTCGCCAGTATCCCCATTCTCGTTCATCTTGTTCTCTTGACCCTATCCTTCTCTTACTTGAAAAGCCCCTTTATCATGTTGCCAGTTCCCTTGACGGCGTCGCCTACCGCGCCGGCCGCGGCACCAGCGGCGTCCGCAGCGGCCCCGCCTACGCTCTTCGCCGCGTCGCC
>JAEEGL011891234.1_pt1 | contig 10274 bp, 7 predicted proteins | sample 9134231 | NCBI WGS metagenome assembly JAEEGL01 (sample SAMN16246548, study PRJNA631951) | gut metagenome | biome: gut microbiome; feature: rumen; material: fiber-attached | host: Bos | place: Iran: Karaj | collected 2018-10
AGGTCAGGATACAAAGGAAATCTTGAATGATGTAGTAACTGTCAAAAGAGAGTCTGGCGAAGATGTAGGTGAATATGCGATCACACCATCAGGGGCAGCGGAGATAGCTAACTACACAATCACATATGTACCTGGAACCTTTGAGATTACCAAGGCAGCTCTTACAGTAACAGCAGAGGGTAAGAGTAAGGAGTACGGAGAAGAAGAACCAGAGCTTACATGGAAGGCAGAAGGACTTGTAAATGGAGACGATGAGTCTGTACTTACAGTCGAAATTACAAGAACTGAAGGCGAGAATGTAGGCACATATGAAATCACAGTATCCGGAGATGCACAGCAGGGTAACTACGATGTAACATATGTACCTGGAACTTTCGAGATTACCAAGGCAACTCTTACAGTAACAGCACAGCCTGCAAGTAAGAAGTACGGAGAAGAAGATCCAGATCTTACTGCAGAGGTAACTGGTCTTAAGAATAATGATGAAGAGAGCATAATCACTTACGAAGTAAGCCGCACAGAAGGTGAAGATGTAGGTGAATATCCAATCACAGTAACAGGACCAGAGACTCTTGATAACTATAATGTAGTCTATGTACCATCAACATTTACAATCTCCAATGCTGATGTAGTAGTAACAGCAAAATCAGCAAGTAAGAAGTACGGAGAAGACGATCCTGAAAAGTTCGAGGTTGAAATAACAGGCCTCGAGAACGATGATGATGAAAGTGTAATAAGCTACACAATAAGTCGTGCAGAGGGCGAAAATGTAGGCACATACACAATCACAGTAACAGGAGAAGCACAGCAGGGTAACTACACTGTACAGTTTGTAAATGGAACCTTTGAGATCACCAAGGCAACACTTACAGTAACAGCACAGCCTGCAAGTAAGAAGTATGGAGAAGAAGATCCAGAGCTTACAGCAGTAGTGACTGGCCTTGAAAATGGTGATACAGAAGATGTTATTAGCTACGAAGTAGTACGCGAAGAAGGCGAAGCTGCTGGCGAATATGAAATCACAATAGATGGACCAGAGACCCTTGATAACTACGATGTGGTTTATGTACCTTCAACATTTACGATCACCAAGGCAGCTCTTACAGTAACAGCAGAAGATAAGAGTAAGGTATATGGCCAGGCAGATCCAGAACTTACATGGGCAGTAGAAGGCCTTGAAGGTCAGGATACAAAGGAAATCCTGAATGATGTAGTAACTGTCAAAAGAGAATCTGGCGAAGATGTAAATGAAAATGGCTATGTGATCACACCTTCCGGAGCAGAAGAGATTGATAACTACACAATTACTTATCTGCCAGGAACATTTAAGATTACAGTAAGACCAGTTACATTTACAGCAGGAAGCTCAACAGATAACATCTTTAATGCTAGTGAAGTAGTAGTTGATAAGGTAGATGCAGAAGAACAGGGCGAAGCATCAGGTCTTATAACTGGACATACATACGAGGTTGAGTTTGATGTAACTGATGAAGGAAAGCCATCAAATAAGAGAACTCTCGTAGGTGAGCAGGATGTAGTTATTAAGAGCGTTACAATTAAGGACGCTGATGGTAACGATGTAACTGCAAACTATGATCCTGAGTTTGAAAATGGTGAGATTATCATCAAGGATAGAGGAGAAGATGCTTATAAGCTTACAATTTCTTCACCAGATGTTCCTTCTGTATACAATGCTATGGAACAGAGCTACACAATAATTGCTGGAGTAGATACTCCTGAGAGTAGCAATCCAGTTCAGTCAGCTCTTGACTTTATTAGTACTGTAATTAAGAATTTCTTCACAATAATCGCAGGAGCAGAGGACGGTGATATTGAGTTTACAGTAACTGACGATGGCAAGGAAACAACTTATGTTCTCCACAATGCAAAGGTAACAGCTACTGGAACAGATGCAGGAGATTATCCGTTTGCATTTGATGAAAAGCCTACCATCACAACAAACATTGATGGAAAGGATGAGGATGTAACAAAACAGTTTGATATAACTGAGAAACTCGGATCACTGCAGATTGACAGAGCACCTATTACTATCACAGTTGACAATGCAACTAAGGTTCAGGGAGCTGCTGATCCTACATTTACAGGTACAGTTACAGGCGTTCTTGGAGATGATGTAGTAGAGATTACTTACGCGAGAGCACCAGGTGAGGATGTTGGCACGCCTTATACTATAACAACTGCTAAGACAAAGGAAGAACTTGAGGAAGAGTATACAAATTACAGATTTGATATTACCACAGGTACTTTCACGATTACAGCAATACCTACACCTCCAACACCAGATCCAGATCCTACACCAACAACACCAGTAACAATTCCTGATGCACCAGCTCCTGCAGCTCCAGCACCAGCACAGGCAGTACTTGGCGCTAGAAGAGAAGAGCCTACAAGCGGTCAGGCAGTTCTTGGAGCAAGAAGAGCAAGGACAGAGGATACAACAAACGAGGCAACAAGAGTATTCGCAATCATTCTTGCAGCAGCTACAGCAGTAACTCTTTTACTCACTGGAAAAAAGAAAAAAGAGGAAGAAGAGGGCTGATATAGCAGAAAAGATAAATAATTAAACTTTAAGGGCGACAAGTCAGTAAATCTGGCTTGCCGCCCTTTAACATTTGTCATTATAATAAAGTTATGTTAAAAAACATTATTTTTTCAATAACTAAATCTGCAATAGAGGAAAAAGAGGTGCTGGCGCAAATAGTAAGCTGCGCCAAGTATCTGGAGGACGCTGGCTATAATATAAAGCTTCTTGAGATGGGAGAGGAGTCCTACTCTAAGATAAAGGCCGCAGGGAAAAAGAACACACTGATAATCTGCGACAGCTCAGAGGATGCGAAAAAGCTATCTGCAAAGGGTTATTACTGCATAGGAATGCTCCATGACCTTAATAGAGATGAGAAGTTTGACGGCCTTAAGTATATCTTTGACGATATAGATCAGGTTGAAGCTGATTCTTTTACCAAGGTTTACCAGAGATATGCAGGCGAGCCCTGGGAAGTCATCCGCACAGACAGACTCATTATCAGAGAGAGCACTGTGGAGGATGTGGACGAGTTTTACAGACTCTACAAAGAGCCTGAGATGACCAAGTACATGGAGGGCCTTTTCGAAAATCCTGAGGATGAGAAGCGCTACCAGAAGGATTATATCGAGAAAGTCTATGGCCTTATGGGCTTTGGAATATGGACAGTAGTAAGGAAGAGCGATGGCGAAGTCATTGGAAGAGCCGGGTATTCTATCCGAAACGGCTTTGAAAATATAGAACTTGGATTCCTCATAGGAAAGGTCTATCAGGGACAAGGGTACGCTTATGAGGCATGCGACGCAATCCTTAAATATGGCAAGGAAGTCCTGGGGCTTGAGACAGTTCAGACCCTGGTGAAAAAAGAAAACGAAGTGTCCATAAGACTTTGCGAAAAGCTGGGATTTATCAGAAACAAAACAGTATCCATAGAAGAAAATATATACGGACAGAAGTATCCTGGGGCTGACGATGCGGAAGCAGAGTCCGATGACCCAAGACAGGTACGAGTAAACAAATCCCACTATGGGGAGTATATAAGGTTCGATAAAAAACTATAAGAAAACAATAGGAAAAAGACTATTATCAGGGAGGATTGGGGAAATGGCAGAGAATATTTTTCCGCTTGTAACAACGCATTTTAATATAACACCAGAGGACATAGAGAAGCTCTTTGACAGCGAATGGAAGGTTACTTTAAAAGAGGGGAGCGATGACAAGGTAGGCAGCATCCGCTTTGAGGAGGGCATGTTTCAGGATAATGTGAAAATGACTGTGGATTTAGAGCCAGCCTATGAGAAGGCCAAGATCATTTCAGAAATATATTATTCCATGGCAGCTTTTGCCTTCCGTTTTAAAAACATCAGAGAGATCAGCACTGAGTGCAGACATGAAAATGATCACCGCGTGAAAGGCCTCGAAAAGGCAGGTTACGTCTACAGAGAAAACAAAGACGGTTCTGACTTTTATTCAATTAAAAAGCAAAAGACTTCCTGGACAGGATTTTACATTTTTGTGGGACTTATTGCAGGCTTTATCATGGGTATAACCTTTTCAAACCTGTGGATGGGAACTCTTGCCGGAGTACTGATAGGCGCGCTGATAGGTGTACTTCTTGATGGAAAAGAGAAAAAATAAGCCAAAAATTAAGTCTAAATCTTTTTTATGGCATTTTTTAGGTAAATACTGTAATATTATAGCTGTAACAAAAGAGTATTTTAATTATAGGCATTGATAGCACGCAGCTATCAGGGGAGAAATGCCTACAGGAGGAAAAATGAGTTCATTAGAAATGTTCAGCCTAGTTGCGGGATTGATCGGCGGTCTGGCTATGTTCCTTTATGGAATGAATGTCATGAGCGGCGGCCTTACCAAAATGGCAGGAGGCAAGCTTGAAAGCGTCCTTGCCAAAGTGACCAAACATCCCGTGATAGCTTATCTCTTCGGAGTGGGAGTAACCGCTCTGGTCCAGTCATCATCAGCATCAACCGTTATGGTTGTCGGTCTTGTTAACTCAGGTATCATGACCTTGAAGCAGGCAGTAAGCGTTATCCTTGGTGCTAACCTGGGAACAACCTTTACAGCATGGCTTTTGTCTTTAAATGCAATCAGCAGTGATAACTTTATAATAAACCTTTTAAAGCCAGCATCTTTTACACCATTTCTGGCTCTTATCGGTATTGCACTCTACATGTTTGGCAAGACCGAGAAAAAGAAAAATGTAGGAACAATCCTTCTTGGATTCTCAGTTCTTATGTTTGGTATGCAGTCAATGTCCAGCGCAGTATCACCTCTTAAGGACGTTGATTCCTTCAAGGCAATTCTTACAACCTTCAGTAATCCTGTCATCGGATTTTTGGTAGGTATCATATTTACAATGGTAATCCAGAGCTCAGCCGGAACAATCGGTGTACTTCAGGCTCTTTCCCTTTCAGTTATGATCAACTATAGCATTGCAATCCCAGTAGTTATCGGTGCTGAGGTTGGTACCTGTATCACAGCAATCCTCTCATCCCTTGGAGCCAACAAGAATGGTAAGAGAACAGCTCTGATGCACCTTTATTTCAACGTGATCAAGGCATTATCCTTCATGATCATCTTCTATGCAGTTAATGCAGTAGTTCATTTTAGTTTTATGGATGACAAGGCTGGAATGGTAGGAATCGCCGGAATCCACACACTGGTTAACCTTGTGGCTACACCACTTATGCTTCCATTTGCCCAGCTCCTTGTTAACCTTGCACTCAAGACAATTCCTATCGATGAAAAAGAGAAAAAGGAGCAGGAAGAACAGCAGGGTATCCGCACACTGGATCCAAGATTTCTTTCAAACCCTCCATTTGCTCTTGAGCAGGCCCGTCAGGCTGCGATCACTATGGCTCAGATGGCCCAGGATGGACTTAATAAAGCTATTGGCCTTATTACAGAATATGACAAGGAAGTTTCAGAGGAGGTTGAACATATAGAGCGTCAGATTGACAAATATGAAGACCAGCTTGGAACCTACCTCATGAAGATAAATAACCACCACCTCTCACCTGAGGATAGCCATACATTGTCACTTCTTCTTCACTGCATCACTGACTATGAGCGTATTTCAGACCATGCTCTCAACATTGCCCAGAAGGCTCAGAACATGGCAGATAATAAGAGAGAATTTTCTCCAAAGGCACAGTCAGAGATGGAGATCTTTGCAGCAGCGGTTAAAGAGATCATGGATCTTGCCATTAGATCTTTTACCCAGCAGGATGTGGACCTTGCTAAGACAATAGAGCCACTTGAAGAGACAATAGACGGAATCAATATGGAAGTTAAGCGCCGTCATGTTAGAAGACTTCGCAAGGGTAAATGTACTATTGAGCAAGGCTTTGACCTGAGCGATATCGGTACAGATTTCGAGAGAATAGCTGACCACTGCAGCAATATAGCCGTTGGTATCATAGAGGTTGAAGATGATCTTTATGAAGCACATGAGTATATTGAAACACTCAAGCACGAAAAGGCAGATGGTTTCGAGAAGGCTGTGGACTTCTATCAGAGAAAGTACATGTTGCCATCTGTAAAGTTCTAAGATAAAAAGAATATCATAAACAATGCTAAGGGCCGGAACTGTCAAAGTTTCGGCCCTTTAATCACCTTATAAGTTAACGCTGTAAAGTGCAAAAAAATATAGTATACTAAAGGGGTTAGATAAATAATAGATGATCAGAATGCATGTATAGGATTAAGACCATTACATGTTTTAATAAGTTTAGATTGGACAGGAAGGATATTATGAACATTAGGAAACTTGGAAGGCTCGATACACTTATAGAGAGCCAGCGTGAAAAAGGATTATTACAGGGTGCCACAATAGTTGTGGAGCACAATGGAAAAAGAGTATACGAAAATCACTACGAACCTGATAGAGAAGACAGCATTTATAAGATATTCAGTATGACCAAGCCAATTACAGCTATGGCAGCCATGATTTTATATGAGCGCGGCGAATTGGATCTTATGAGCAAGGTTTCAGATTACCTGCCAGCCTTTGCTGATTGCAAGGTGGCTTCACCAGAGGGAATTACCAAGGCTAGAAACCCTATCACAGTCAAGGACCTTCTCAATATGACCTCAGGAATCGTCTATTCAGGGGATTTTGGCGAAGCAGAAAGGTCTATGACCAAGATTTACAAAGAGGCCAAAACCCAGAGACAGTCCGGTATTCTTAGAAGTAATGTTGATGTATGTAACAAGCTGGCAGAGGGATATCTTGCCTTTGAACCCGGAATAGGCTTTAGATACGGACATTCTGCAGATATCTTGGCTGGTGTTATAGAAGTGATCACAGGCAAGAGATACTCAGACTTTTTGAAAAAAGAGATCTTTACTCCTCTCAACATGGAGGATACAGGTTTCTGGATTGATGAGAGCAAGGCCTTCAGGCAGGCTGTTCTTTACAGACGTGACAAGACAGGCAAGGTAGTTCGTGCTGAGGACGATGTGAAGCGCCGCATGGAGATGGAAAATCCCACTGAAATGCCTTGGCTTGAAATGGGCGGATCTGGCCTCTACACCACAGCCAACGATTATGCTCACTTTGCCCAGATGCTTCTTAACAAGGGCGCATACCATGGAAAAGAGCTCATCGGCAAGAGAACACTTGCTTTCATGACTTCTCCACAGCTTTCTGGAGATATCCATGATCAGTTCCACGACATGAATGGCTGCCTTGGCTACAACTATGGCAACTACTTCCGCATTCTCACGGACCCGGCACAGGCATGTTCAAACGGCAGCATCGGTGAGTACGGCTGGGATGGCAAGGCAGGAACCTACTTCTTCGTAGATCCTAACGAGGAACTCATCGTAATCTACATGCAGCAGATCGAGGGCGGCCTTGATTACAGCTTCATCCGCGGAATCAGACAAATCGTATACGGAGCGTGCTGAGAATATAAGAAGAGATATGTAAGAGGCGATTAAATGAAATTTGAATATTTAGAAAAGAAGGAGCAGGGCAAATTTATAACAAGATATGACCTGCACTACAGAACAGAAGATGATAAGGAAAAGACCTATGAGATCATCAGCAGAAATCCGGATCTCAAGGATTTTGGCGATATACATAATAAGAAACCGGATGCGGTGGTTCTTATCATGCATGATATGAGTGGTGATAAGATACTCATAAATAAGGAATTCAGGATGGCTCCGGGAGCATGGGTTTATAACTTCCCGGCAGGTCTTATAGATCCGGGAGAAGTTCCGGAAGAAAGCGCAAGGCGCGAACTCAAGGAAGAGACAGGATTGGATCTTATAGCAATAGATGATTGGATTGGTGAGAGTTATAGCGCAGTGGGCTTTTCTAATGAAAAGAATGTGTGCTGTGTAGGAAGAGCAGATGGTTCTTTTGCCAAGAGTTCATCAACTCTCGAAGAGATAGAGCCAGGCTGGTATACAAAAGAGCAGGTAAGAGAACTACTAAAAACTCAGCCCTTTGCGGCCAGAACTCAGGCATATTGTTATCTGTGGTCTCGTCAGTAAATGATCATTAACTATGAGTGATGCACGACACACATAGAAATCAGCAGCGATAAATACTGCATTCGTGGGTGAAATAATATGAAGGATAATAAAGAACAGACAAAGACAACTTCATATAAAGGAAAGGGTGTCTACCAGAATCAGGAAAGGGCAGAAGAACTAAAGAGGGGCATTATAGGCCTCAATATTTGTGAGGAGTGCGGCGGATTTTGCACTGAAAGTGTTCCTCTTATCGAGGGTCTTCCAGTAAATGCCCAGGTCAGCCTGATGGAGCACTCCAAGCATGCCAACCTCAAAAAAGGGAGCTATCTCTTTAACGAGGGTGAAGTGGTGGATTCGATCTGTATCATCAGGAAGGGTAGGGTTAAATTATGCCGCTACGATTCTCTTGGAAGAGAGCAGATCATAACAATCCTGGCAGATCATGATATCATCTGGGAAGGAATGTTTCTGGATGGCAGTGTTTATCCATATTCGGCTGTGTGTCTGTCCAACGCATCCATTTGTCAGATCCACAGGGATGATTTCATCAAGGTGGTAAAAGATCCAACCGCTGCCATGAATATCATTATTATGCTTAGTAAAAAACTCCATGATGCCAATGAGAGAAACATGCTTCTTTCTACAAAGGACCCAATGGCACGTCTGGCGGGCTTTTTGATGTATAGGGTAGACAGAAGCCCATCAGATGATATAGTATTGAAACTCGATGACATTGCGGCGAGTGTAAGTCTTCGAATGGAAACAGTCAGTCGCAAGCTTCGGGAACTGGAGAAAATGGGCCTTATCGAGAGGCGTGGCCACGCCAAGATCAAGGTTATTGACAGAGATGCACTTAGAGAGATATATGTATCTCAGTAAGATTAAAAGAGGTATTAGATGTTAAAAGGAGCAATTCATTCCGTAGAAACTTTTGGTTCAGTCGATGGACCAGGAATCAGATTCATAGTATTTTTGAAAGGCTGCAAGCTTCGCTGCAAGTATTGCCACAACGCAGATACCTGGGATCCTCATTCAGATGATATGAGAACACCCCAGGAACTTCTGGACTTTGCAGAGAGATATCGTGGTTACTGGGGCGAAGATGGAGGAATAACTGTAAGTGGAGGAGAGCCACTTCTGCAGATAGATTTCCTTATTGAGTTTTTCAAGATGGCCAAAGAGCGTGGCATCAACACTTGTATAGATACAGCACTTCAGCCTTTTGACCCTGATAGGAACAGCGAATTCTTTGGCAAGTTCCAGGAACTTATGAAATATACAGATCTTTTGTTGGTTGATATCAAGCATATAGATTGCAAGGAACATATAGAGCTCACAGGACTTCCAAATGACAATATTATCGAGGGCATGAAGTATCTGTCTGAGATTGGTAAGCCGATTTGGATCAGGCACGTCCTGGTTCCTGGAATTACAGATAACGATGATTACCTTCGTCAGACAAGAGCCTTTATTGAGACTCTTTCAAATGTTCAGAAGATAGAGGTGCTTCCATATCACACCATGGGACAGCACAAATTTGAGGCACTGGGAATTCCATATAAGCTTGAGGGAGTTCAGTCTCCAACGGCAGACCGTGTTCAGAACGCCACTAGAATTTTAAGAGGCGAGTGAGAAAAGTTGTCAGTATAGCTTAAAATGCTTAGAAACGAGATACCGAGTACGTTTGTACTTGATACCTCGTTTTTTTATCGAAAAAATATGTGTAGAAATTGTGAATTATTTACCAAATTTGATTACAATCAAGGTTTAGACTTTTCTATTTTGCTAATATACTCAACGGTAAATATATGTGACAATATTTTAACAATTCATGTTAAATATTTGAGAAGGAGTTTATATTATGAACGAAGCATGGAGAGGGTTTAAAGGAACCCACTGGCTGGATGATGTAAACGTAAGAGATTTCATCCAGAACAACTACACACCATATGATGGAGATGAGAGCTTCCTTGCTGATGCTACAGATGCTACTAACAAGCTCTGGGGCAAGCTTCAGGAGCTTCAGAAGCAGGAGCGTGAAAAGGGCGGCGTACTTGAGTGCGAGACAGAAGTTGTATCTAGCCTTACAGCTTATGGCCCTGGTTATATCGACGAGTCTATGAAGGATCTCGAGCAGATCGTTGGTCTTCAGACAGACAAGCCACTTAAGAGAGCATTCATGCCTTACGGCGGAATCAAGATGGCTGAGGAAGCTGCTGAGACA
>JAEEGL012530932.1_pt1 | contig 10274 bp, 8 predicted proteins | sample 9134231 | NCBI WGS metagenome assembly JAEEGL01 (sample SAMN16246548, study PRJNA631951) | gut metagenome | biome: gut microbiome; feature: rumen; material: fiber-attached | host: Bos | place: Iran: Karaj | collected 2018-10
GGTCAATCTGCTGGGAGCACTGGCTGCTTATTGCTTCTTTCCGAAGAAACCATGCATAGCATGTGAAAGGACTATGGACAACCAATTAACTCTGTTCTGAATTCGTCGAACTCACGTTAAAATAAATCTGGGGCGCTAGGTTTTTCACCTGCGCCCCAGATGGGTTTAGTTTATCTCACATCGTGTCAGACACTTCGTGAGATGCATAATTTATTACCACTCAACAATCTGATCCAATGACCATGTGCCAAGGTAGTTAGTTGTTTGAGCAGCTGCAAAATTAGCACCCTGATGCAGGAAGGCACCGCCTCTGTAAATTGTTGCACCTGCACCGAGGAATGCACCATCATAGCAGTCAAGTACATTAGTCTTCTCAAGGATGAAGCTCTTACCAGCGTTTACAATAACACCCTTCAAGTTAGGAAGCTTATCACTTGTTGCTGGGTTGACAACCTGAGAGCGTGTACCATTGAACTCAATGAATTTAATCTCATCGCAAGTAGCCCAACCTGTGAATGCGATGTTGTTGCTTACAATGATAGTGTTGTACTTCACGTTACCATCATCATGGCTATAAGTAGAAGCAGTCCAGTTGTACTTGATGAAGCCAGTTTCATCGGTATTTGAAACAGATACAAGAGCGTATGGATTACCTTCTGGCAATACTACAGTACCCATCATATTTGTACCGGCAACAAATGCAGTCTTGAAAGGACCGTCAGGAGCAGTGTTACCATTCAATTCGTTAGAATTCAACAGAGTGATAGCACCACTATTAATCATGTTGATATGACCATAGTTGTCAACCTTACCAGTAGTACCAGCACTCTTACCTACTACACCATAGTTGTTGATAGTACCATATGCCGTCAGACTTGTAGCGTCATTAGTAACAGTAGCATTATATGCGCGGAGCTCTGCAGCAGTGTTATCTGCAGCACCAACGTTGATTGTACCATTGTTATAAAGATCATTCTTAACAGTTGTAACCTTAGTAATATTCATTGTAGCACCAGCGGCATTTGTAATATCAATACCAGTACTCAGCTGAATGTTAGTAGCATTAACTGTGAGGTTACCTTCATTGGTGAGAGAAGCTACGTTAGCGTCAACAGTGAGCTGATTAAGACCAGTACGCTGCTTCCAAGTCCAGTTGGTACCACTTGCGAGGTAAACATCTGTAGCAACATCAAATACTTTATTGAGATCAGGAACCTCTGTCTTACCATCGGAACCATCCTGAGTAACGATGATCTTTACAGGATTGTTGTGTGTAGTGCAAGCATGAACCTTCACCTTGTTGCCAGGGATACTCTGGAGAAGGGCGATAGAGTTCTTAGAAATCTTAAAGGTCTTGTCTGTAGCACTGGCTCCATCAAGATTCAACGAAACGTTCTCAGTCTTGCCTGAAGCGAGGTAGTACTTAAGAAGCTTCTGGAGGTGTGTATCGTTCTTGATGTGCATACCATTCATCACACCAGTGGAGAAGTCAACCGTAAGAGCATACTTACCCTTGTGGTTACCATACTGGTTAATGAATGTGTTATGAGCACCAGCAAGATTCCATGTTGCAGGAGTTGTGGAAGTGGCAGCAGCATCAGCGCCAGCCAACTGAATCCACTCAGGAGAAGTAGCGGCAGCGTTATACTTTTCGAATGCCCAAGCACAAGCTCCAACAGTAGAATTTACAGTAACAACACCATAGCTTGAGGTGAAAACTGCCTTGACAGCGGTTCCTAAAGCACCAGTACCAGCGGTAACAGGCAGGCTGTTGAACCAGAACCAAGCCTTGCTGCCATTATCACCAGTTGAAAGACCATTTACAGCATCTGCAGGAGTCAAAGTGATAACATCATCGGTGAAGGTGAAGCCATCACCAGCGCCCAGATTGCTCTTGTTTGCCCAGTATGTACCACTGTGATTGGTCTCGACTCCATTAGGCGATGCCTTAGGACCATAAGTGAAAGACTTGGCTGCGCCATCCAGATCTACAGTTGCTTCATAGATGTCAGCAGCACCAACAGCATCACCGGCAGCAATTGTGAAATTGATATCTGTAGCACCACTAACCGTCTTAGCAGCTGCGAAGGTTGGATTGTTCTTCACATAAGTCAGGTCAAGACCTGTCTGGTTTGAGAACATTGCTGCATAAATCTTGTATTTCTCAGGCTCTGCGCCTTTGACACCTGCCTTGTTCCAGATGGTTGGGTCGGTACCGAAAGTGGTTCCACCTACTGTAACGTCAGTCCAAACGTCGCCGATATTGATTGCAGTCTTAGCAAGATCTTTCCATCCCTGCGTTGTACTTGCGTAACCTTCAGTCAAGGGCTGCTCCTCCAGAGACGTGAAATTGATAGCCTGAGGACTAACAGTTTCTTTGTCGTATGGACGATAGATAAAATACTTACCTACATAGATAGATGTCTGAGGCTTGAAGATTCCATCCGTCTGAATCAGATTGTGATTCTGGTATGCCTTACCGGTGTTGGTTGCAAGTACGGTTCCATCACCCATCCAAGCGAAACCCCACAGGTCGCCTTCCTCAGTAGTCCATACACCTCCATCAAAACGGGTAAAGGCCCCATCCATAGAGAAAGTAGCATCAACTTTTGCAATACCAGCAAATTGGTCGTTGCTTACAACCTTCTCATCAAAGTCTTCTGATGAGCAAGCAAACAGCAATGGCAATGCCAATGCACCAAATAAATACTTTTTCATGTTTTTAAGTTTTAATTGTTAATAATAATAAATAGATTAGAATCCCGGATCGTCATTACCTCCGTTGAGGTCGTCTGGGTTATCAACACCTTCGATGGGGCTACCGGCCAGCAACGAAACCTCAACTTCCATCTCCACCAGCTCAGCTGCGGGAGACTCGTAGAATTTAAGTTCTTTCTTGTCCATAATTTTAATAATTTAATTGTTAATAAATGAATGAATTTATAAATACTTTTTCTCTCTGTTTTCTACCCGTGTCAAGCGCAACATAGCGGTCGCTATCTGGCAACTTTTCTGCGGGCAAGACCTAGTTTTACTATAAAGTCCGCTGCAAATTTAAGTTTTTTATTTGAAACTTCCAAGTTTTTCTTCGATTTTTTTTATTTTTCCCCTTATTTTTTATCAAAAAAGCATAAAAAAACTCTTTTATCACTAAAAATCCGTATGTTGTCGCTTTATTTCATGCATCTTTTCTATTTCTCTCGCGCGTACATATTTATATATTTATATTAAAACGAAGCCACAAATGATATTGACAATCGATTTTGTTACTAAATTGTGACTCCATATCTTACGGATTTCTTCATGTCTTTGTATCTTTGTAATTTCATTATATACTCAAAAGAAAAAGACAATGAAGAAGCAACCAAAAGTGAAAGAACCCGTTAGGGTGAGGTTTAAGGAATTGAAAGACGGCAGTGTGTCGGTGTACCTCGACCAGTATGTAAACGGCTGTCGCAAGTATGACTTTTTAAGGATGTATCTGGTGCCAGAAACGGATGCAGCATCGCGGGAGCGTAACAAACTGACGATGCAACGGGTGAACACTATCAAGGCTCAGCGCATTCTGGAACTGGCGAATGAGCAGGCTAGCGTTAATATCAGTGCCCTCCATTGCAAGATGCTTCTGATCGACTACTTCCGTTGGCATCTGGACGACAGCAAACGGACACATCGAGGTAACAGCTATGCCAACAACTGCCAGAATATGGGGAAGCACCTGTTTAATTTCCTAGGCAACAAAAAGGCCACACTACACATGAAAGATGTCGATGCTGCGATGTGTCGGCAATTTGCGTATTATCTGCGAGGTGTCACGAAAATTAACGGTCAACCACTGTCGGCAGTAAGTGTTCACCATTACTTTGGGGCGTTTCGCAGTTTACTAATGGCAGCAGTGGCTGACGAGGTTATAGCCATGAATCCGATTGACAAAATGCGGAAGAATGAGATTCCCGAACGCCCAGTGGTAGCACGCGACTATCTAGATGCTGAGGAAGTGGCAACGCTTGCCAACACACCGTGCCGCAATGGCGAAGTGAGGCGTGCTTTCCTATTCAGTTGCTTTACGGGACTTCGTATCAGCGACGTACAGGCACTGCAATGGGGAAATATCCGCCAGAGCGTTGGGGGATTGCGGTTGCAGTTGGTGATGCAGAAGACACAGGAGCCCATCAGCTGCAAACTGAGCCGGGCAGCCATCGATTGCCTGAAGCCATTGGCAGCTTGGGAAGATAGTTCGCATGACAGCGAACGGGTGTTCCACCTACCCGTAGTGAGCAGCATTGAGCGGATTATTGCCCGCTGGGCTGTGGATGCCGGCATCAAGAAACGGGTGACTTTTCACACCGCACGTCACAGCTATGCCACGATGGCACTGACGGCAGGCACCGACTTATACACCATTTCCCGTCTTTTAGGCCATCGCAGTGTGAACACCACCTCCATCTATACTGCTGTCGTCGATGAGAAGCGCGATGCTGCTGTCGATAGCGTCGCCCTACTTTTCCAAACACATTTCTCGAAACAAGCCAGAAAGTAGTTAGTTGTTACTCGTCTGTTACCCTTTTGTTACTTAAAGACTATAACTCGTTGCTAACTGGCTGTAGTGGAGCCATTTGGCTCTACTACGCCAAATAGCGACCGCTATATTGCGCTTGACGCGGGTAGAAAACAGAGAGAGAAAAGATATATTAGTTCACATTATTATTTATTAATTTTAAAACAAAAAAGACATTATGGAAAAAAAGATTCTAACATGGTATGAGACTCCCGAGGTGGAGATCATTGAAGCAGAAGTCGAAGCTCAGCTTTTGGCTGGTAGCAACCCTCTGGATCCCGATGAAGATGCTGTTCCCGACGATGAGAAGGTTGAATAGTAGTTTTTTGAGCTCGAAAAGAGTTGTAAATTATTATTATTATTATTATTATTAATTTAAAAACAATTTTTCATGAAAAGTTTAATTAAGTTTTTACCCGTTGCTTTTGGTGCGCTGGTTATGGCAAGCTGTAGCAACAACGATCTGTTCGAAACGAACGGAAGCGAAACTGCCGAGTATCAACTGAAGAAAGGCGAGATCCTCGTTACTGTTGGTGAGGAGACAAGTGCCACCCGTGCTTCAATCGGTGAGGCTGCAAAGGCTGACGGCGATGAGATTTCTCTCTATCGTTCCGTATTCTGGAGAGAGAATGATCAGATTAAGGTCTATGACGCAACTCAGTGGCGTCCCCAGTACTTTAAGTGGGCAAACAACCTTGATGGTGTGAAGGATTATTTTAAGAATGCTGCTGGTCCGGTTCCCGCAGTGTTTGAGTTGGATCCAACTTTGTCTCCCAAAGGCACAGACGCTACACAGTATGAGGATGGCTATGCTGTATTCCCCGGTGAGAAGTGGAGCCAGTTCCAGGGTGAGGAGCGCTCATTGCTGGAGTTCGACTACAGCAAGATGAGGTATTGGAGCTGGGATGCTGTTGATACCAAGTATTTCAGCACTTCTACTCCTGACGGCAAGTCTTGGTACACCGAGTTCCCGATGTGGGGTAATGTGAAGGACAGCAAGCTGGCTCTGAAGTATTTGACCGGTTTCCTGCGCATCGACCTCTCTGGTTACAAGGAAGTTCCCGCTGGTATGACACGTGCTTCTTTGGTTATCCAGGCTACTAAGCAGCTCGCTGGTTATTTCGCCGCACCTAATTTCGACTACACTGCTAAGCAGGCTCCGTTGCTCTATGGTCTCGCTGGCGTTCCAACTAATTATACTAATTTGGCTGCGATTCAGACTGAGAACACAATTGCTGATCCTGTTTCGAGAACTGCTACTGTTGATAATGATTTTACCATGGTTATCAATCTGCCTATTGCTGATTTGAAGGCTAATGAGGGTAAACTGATTGATGGCGATATGTCTAAGCATAATGTATTCTTTGTTCCCGTTCCTGTGGCTCTGACAAACTATGTGCTGAACGCAGAAGGCTTTAACAAGTTCCAGGACAATGGTCTGCCCGATGCAGGTGCAACTCCTGATCCTTATGATATCCGTGTATCATTGGTTTACGATGCTTTAATTGCCAATGCTCCTATTACTATTAATCCTGCTTTGTACAATGCAGGTGGTGACGTGCTCTTTGAGCAGGCTGGTTTCGATGAGATTGACAAGGCTGGTCGTTTCTACAACATCGACTGCATCGACGCTGGTGAGGTGAACACTCCGTATCAGCTCGGTAAGCTGATTCAGAACCTCGACAAGATTGGCCGCAAGGTTACTGTTAACCTGAAGACTGCTCCTGTTGTAAAGGGTAACGAGACTCCTCAGGACATGAACCTCTATGTTGGTAACTTGTATCATGATATCACCATTAACTTCCCATTGGGTATTGAAAAAGGAACTGGTGGTACTGATAACTACCACCACAATGCTACTATGTACATCACGAAGAGTGGTCCTGGTAAGCTGACGCTGAACTTCAATGGTGGTATAGCCGCTAATTATCCCGCTATTTGTATTCGTGACAATGGAACTGATACTGGTAACTACAGCGTGATTCAGTCAAGTAAGACTGAGAGCGAAGTTGTTCTGACCAGCGAGAACGGAACTGCTATTGATCTGCCTTTGGTTGTTGTTGAGACAGCTAACAACGTGGTTACCCTGAAGACTGGTGCAGATCAGGTAATTCTGGGTAAGAAGGGTGGCGCTGCTAGTAAGATGACCATCGATGCAAAGGATAAGACTATTAAGAAATTCGATGCAAAAGCTAACAACTCAGTACTTGAGCTGAAGAACGGTACTATTACTGACATGTTGACACTCTATGCAAATGCATTCACCTGCAACTCTGAGGGTAAGTCATTTATCAAAACTGTCACCACTCCGACATCTGGTTCTGAGAATGCTAATTGGGAGGCAGCTACTCCTGCTCAGTGGACTATTAACGCAGGAACTCCGTACAAGGACTGCTACAACAATGTAACCTTCAACTCTGTTTGGGATGGTAACTATTATACAGGAACTGACTTCACACAGCAGAAGGATATCCACACTGCTGCTCAGTTCTCAATCGGTAGTTATGTTGCCGCCTCAGCTCTGCACACCAACCTGATTATTGGTGCTAACGAGGGCGCTACTGCTGCTCAGAAGAATTGGTACGGTCGCACTCTTGGTGTAAACTTCGATGGTCTTGGATTCACTGCAAACCTGCTCACGACCAATGCTGCCGCAGGTAATGGCCTGTTCGCTGATGCTACTGCTGCTTTGACTGTTAATGACTTGAACATCAAGGCCAACATCCAACCTTCTACTGCTGTTGACAAGATTGGTGGTCTCTTCGGAACTGCTAGTGCAAATGTAACACTTTACGGTGTCAACCTGCTCGAAGGTTCGAAGCTTGGTTTCTTCACAACTGCTGGTAATTATAATCTTACAAGCGGTAGTTCAGTTGGTGGTCTGATTGGTGAGTTGTCAGCTGTTACTCTTACTGCTCAGAATTGTTCAGTCAAGGGTGAGATAGCTGGTTTCGCTGCTCTCGGTGGTTATGTAGGATATGCTAAGAGTGGTGCTATTCTGAACTTCGGTAAACGGGATAAGGCCGCTAATGCAGCTTTATACACAGACGTATTTGGTAACAATCACGCAGCGGAGCCCTATGCTATTGCTACTTCTGAGGTGACATTCACTGAGACCCGTACCATCCCTGCTACTCTGTTCAATACTGGCTATGGTACAATCGGTATGTTCCTTGGTAAGGCTGACATTTCAACTGGTGCTGTAACTATGACTATTGAAGGTGATCGTTGGAGTGCTGGTACAGCTCAGCCTGTAAAGACGAACGACAAGATTGCTGGCAATGAGAGCGCACTGTTGTTCCACAAGCATCATATCCTTGCTGGTTACGACGTTAATGGTAACGAGAAGTACAATAATTACAAGGGCAGTACGTTCAATGTGATTGGTGCATATGGTAATTATACTGGTGCAAACCAGCCCGTAGTTAATATTGGTGACGGCTGGTACGGTACTGTACCTTCCTATCACTACATCTTACTGAAGAATAGACAGCAGAACGAGACCAATACTGACGTTCCAGGTATTGAGACTGCTTATCAGAACTGGTTCGAGCCGGATGCTGAGTAATTAGTACATCCTCACGAAGTGTCTGACACTATGTGAGATAAACTAAACCCATCTGGGGCGCAGGTGAAAAACCTAGCGCCCCAGATTTTTTTGAGGAGAGCACCGGTTAGTAGGGAAGGTGTTAGCAGGAGAGTCAATACTTTCGGAGTAATCGGAAATACTCCAAAAGTATTCAAAATTTCTTTCGGAGTATTGAAAAAAAGGTAAATAAGTTGCGCTTTTGTGTGTAAAATGGGATTTTTGTAGTAACTTTGCAGGCAAATTTCAAAGAATCTATGAAGATAGCATATCGTGTGGCGGAGCATTGCTTCATATTGAATATTGACGAGAGCGCAGAGGTGATAGGGCAGCTGAGCCAGTATGAGCCCTTCAAGATCTCTGTGAGTGAAGCAGCGCATCCGCTGTTTGAACTGGAGGTAGTCGATGGGGCTACATTCATGATGCCAGGAGAGTTTGTCAAGGAGTCGTTTCAGGATGATGACGGTTCGCAGATAGAGGCTGGGCATGTGGGTGAGCATCCCTGCTTTAACTTCCTGCTGCATGGGAAATTGTCGGCTCGCGTCATTGCCTCCCCTGAGTACGACCATGCCTACGTCGTGCTGGACTACGATGCCTTGTTCGGACTCAACAACGCCTTGATGGTGATGTATGCCCTTTCGTCGTCGAATAAGCTGACGGCTCTTTTCCATTCATCGGTCGTCAGCTACCAAGGGAAAGGGTATATGTTCTTGGGTAAGAGCGGCACAGGCAAGAGTACCCATTCGCGGCTGTGGCTGACACATATCGAAGGCACGGAACTGATGAACGACGACAACCCTGTGGTAAGGCTTATCGACGGTAAGCCGTGGGTGTTCGGTTCGCCTTGGAGCGGCAAGACGCCCTGCTATAAGAATGTCAAGGCTCCCATAGGTGCCATTGTACAGCTGAGTCAGGCTCCGTATAACAAAATCAGCCCGTTGAAGGGGTTGAAGGCTTATGCAGCCTTGATTCCCTCTATCTCTGGCAAACGATGGGACCGACAGCTGGCTGATGGTCTGCACGAGACCGAGACGCTGTTGGCTGGCAGAGCCAAGATGTTTCATCTGGAGTGTCTGCCCGACAGCGCTGCGGCAATGACCTGCATGGAGGCGGTAACCAGCGAAGAGTGATGGAAACGATACAGAAGGTATTGCCCAACAGCGAGCTTCTCGCAGAGGTCATCAGACTGGTGAACGAAGGCCAGCGCGTGACGCTGCCTGTAAAGGGTTATAGCATGTTGCCCTTCATCATTGGCGGACAGGAGAGCGTGGAACTTGTGAAGCCAGACAGTCTGGCTGTTGGCGATGTGGTATTGGCCTGGATAAATGGCTGTCGCTATGTCGTTCACCGCATTATCCGCATTGATGGCGATCGTGTGGAGCTGATGGGTGACGGCAACCTGACGGGTAATGAGTATTGCCATATCAATGAAGTGCATGCCCTGGCGGAATATGTAGTCAGCCGTCGTGGGAAGAGACGCTATCTCTATACCCCCATGAGGGTTGCCGAGAGTCGCTTCTGGTGGAGGCTGAAGCCGCTGAGGCGAATCATATTGGGCGTTTACAGGCGCACATGGCTTAGAATAATCACAAAATAAATATAAGAAATGAGACAGAAAGACGGATTTGTGCTACGTGATGTGTTAGGCGACAAAGCCCTTGTTGGCGAAGGTGCCGATGCCATCAATTTTGGCAAACTGATTAGTATGAACGATACTGCCGCATGGTTGTGGGAGAAGGCTTCCGAATTGGGTGACTTCACGGAAGAGCAGCTGGTGGATGCCATCTTGCAGGAATATGATGTTGACAAGGCGAAAGCACAGGCAGACGTCACGAAACTTATAAACACCTGGAAAGAGATGGGAGTAATCATCTGAGATGAAGAAATACCTGGTCTGGCTGTGGCGGAATACGACAGGCATCCGGCAGAATATGCTTGTGCGTATCTTGGCAGGTATCGGACGCGTTGCGTTCGGTCTGACGATGGTATGGCTTTGTAAGCACTTCATCGATGTGACCATTCGCAAGGGTACGACGGACGATATCATCATGATGATTGCCGCTTTGGTGGGGGTGATTATCGGAGGAATCATCTGTCGTCAGGTATATTATTTTTTGGGGGTCAAGGCCA
>JAEEGL012754316.1_pt1 | contig 10274 bp, 6 predicted proteins | sample 9134231 | NCBI WGS metagenome assembly JAEEGL01 (sample SAMN16246548, study PRJNA631951) | gut metagenome | biome: gut microbiome; feature: rumen; material: fiber-attached | host: Bos | place: Iran: Karaj | collected 2018-10
AGTGAACTCCGCAAGATTTTTTATCAATTCTCCCAAATTAAATATTTTTTTCTGGAAGTTTCAAGTCATGCTTTAGATCAACATCGACTTTATGACTTAAAACTCGATCATGCGGCGTGGCCGTCCTTTTCCCAGGATCATTTAGATTATCACCACACCATGGAGGAATACTTGGCGGCCAAATTAAAAATAATTTCGGCCCTCCGTCCCGGAGGAAAACTTCTGCTGCCCGCGACGCAAAAAGCTCTATGGGCCAAGATTATGCAGGTGGTACCGGAGGCCCCCTTAATGGCCGCCGAAGCTTGGCCAAACCTTGATGCTTTACCCCTGGCCTTACAGCGAGGTTATAATGCGGACAATTTAGCTTTGGCCTATACATGGGTAAAATTACTTTTCCCGGATCAAGTTGCGGCCTTAGATTTTCGCACCGCTAGTATGCAGCTCAGTCCCCCGCCTGGCCGTTGCCAGTGGATTAAACATCAGCAACACCAGGTGGTGATTGATTACGCGCACACCCCTGATGCCTTAGAAAACATTTTAAGTTTTTTAAAGAAAGATTTTGCGGAATACAAATTGGCAGTGGTCTTTGGGGCGGGCGGCAATCGAGATCGGCAGAAGCGGCCTTTAATGGGCCAAGTGGCGGTCAAGTATGCGGATTGGGTGGTAGTAACCAGCGATAATCCGCGAGATGTAGTTTCCCGGTTGATTATTCAAGAAATAATGGCCGGGATGGAGCAAAAAAATACCACGGCCACCATTCAGCAAGAAGTAGATCGCCAGGCCGCAATAACTATGGTTCTGGCGAAAATTGCTACTGATCAACAGGCCTGGATGGTTTTAATTGCCGGCAAAGGCCATGAAGAAGAACAGGAAATCAAAGGGAAGAAATTTCATTTTTCTGATGAAGAAGTAGTGCGGGATTGGATCAATCACCGTTAAACTAAAGTAACGAGTGCGACGAAATGTCCCCCCTAATGAATCGAATAAAGTAAATTTTAACGTGGTGGAAAAAGCATGATTTTATTTTCCGTTTTGCAAAAAGCAGGATGTATTGATCACTTGGTAGGAGAGTGGGATAGCAAGATGGCCTTCGTGGTGCAAACCGATTCGCGGAAAATTAAACCGCGCGAGGAGGATCATCCAGAAAATGATGGGGAGAACCGGGAATTATTCTTTGTTCCCTTGAAAGGGGAAAAGTTTGATGGGCATCAATTTATTCCCGCTTTTTTGGCCAAGCAGCATCGCTGTTTTGCGGTGGAACTTGGCCAGGCCGCGCAGATCAAAGCGTGGCAAAAGTCTTATCCTGATTTAAAAGCCGTAGTGGTCACCGATACTTTAAAATTTTTACAGGAAATTGCGGCTTTGCGGGTGCGAGATTGGCGAAAGAAAAATCCTGCCGGCAAAATTATGGGGATTACCGGCTCCAACGGCAAAACGACCCATAAAGAAATGCTGGCCTTTTTACTGGAAGGAATCTTACCGGGCCAAATTCATTTTTCTCGCGGTAACTTGAACAATCATATTGGGGTGCCCCTCACCCTCCTTGGCCTAGAAGATACTCATCAGATTGTTCTGGTGGAAATGGGGATTAATCATCCGGGAGAAATGAATCCGCTCTGCCAGATGGCCGATCCGGAATGCGCGCTCATTACCAATATCGGTGCTACCCATCTTGAATTTATGGGTTCCGAGGCCGGGGTGTGGCAGGAAAAGTCGCAGCTCTTTCGTTATGTTATTCGCCGGGCCGAACAAAAACCCAATCACAATGCCTTTTTATTGATGGGAGGAGAAAAAAAGTGGATGGCGAGTTTACCGCCCGCGGGAATTCGCCAAATCGTTGTGCAAGAAGTTGTACCGTCGGAAAGGGAGGCCACGGGTGATTTATCTTCCTCCGCTCCAGATCAGAAAACCCTCCCGGAAAGCGACTATGTTCTCCAGGTGCGCGGCCATGGCGGCCAATTAACGGCCCCCCCGAAAACTTGGTTTTGGCAAAATAAAAATATTGCGGGCCACCATAATCAGGCCAACTTAGGCCGTGCGCTACTCGCCGCATCGCTGCTGGTAGGAGACGAGCACCAGAATGCTTTAGAACAAAGGGCCGCCGCATTTAAGGCCACCTATAATCGCTCTTCATGGCTCAAAATCGCGGATAAATCTTTTTACCTCGATGCTTATAATGCTAATCCTTCTTCAATGCAGACGGCCCTCAAAAGTTTTGTCCAACAGATGCAGGAAGAAGGGGTCAAGTTTGCCCAATGCTGTGTGGTTTTAGGTGATATGAATGAATTAGGCGCAGCGGCCGGCCAGTTCCATGAACAAATCGGCCACTTACTACACCAGTTAGGGGTGAAAAATGTTATCTTTGTCGGCCGCTATGCTCAGCATTACGCGCAGGGTTTTGGAGGTTCGGCCCAAATCTTTGCTCGGCGGGAGGATTTGCTCAAGCAATGGCCGAAGCTTTGGCCGCAGTATGCTTACTTTTTTATTAAGGCCAGTCGATCTTTACAACTTGAGGAGCTAACGGATATAACTAGCTAAATCTATCTTCCGAGAAATCTATGTTATATCACCTCCTTTATCCGCTCTATCAGCAGCATTCGGTGTTTAATATCTGCCGCTATATTAGTTTTAGAAGCGTAGTGGCATTTATCGTGGCGACCTTAATCTCCATAATATGGGGGAAATACTTTATTGCTTATATGCACCGCCGCCAATTTGGCCAAATTGTGCGTGATGACGGTCCGCAAGATCACTTGAAAAAGGCCGGAACTCCGACCATGGGTGGAATTTTGATTCTGGGTTCCATGCTGGCCGCCTTGCTGGTGGCGGGGAACTTTTCTTCTTTGCCTTTTAACTTAACGTTACTGGTCACGCTTTCCTTTTTTGTGCTTGGTTTCATTGATGATTATCGCAAGGTGATGCAACACAACACCAAAGGTATGCGGCCGCTGCAAAAATTAGCTTGGCAAGGCCTAACTGGGGTGGGCGTGGGATGTTTGCTCTATTATTTTGGGGGCGATACGCAAGTATATGTTCCATTTTTCAAAGGCCCTGTCATCGATTTAGGGATGCTGTACATTTTTTGGGTAGGCCTGGTGATCGTCGCCTCCTCTAACGCGGTTAATTTAACCGATGGCCTTGATGGCCTGGCGGTAGGGCCAATTGTGACGAGTATGGCCACCTTGGGGGCCTTGGCCTATCTGGCCGGCCATTGGGATTATGCTAATTATTTATTTATTCCTTATGTGGCCAACGCGGGCGAATTATTGGTATTGGCCGCGGCCGTGATTGGCGCGGCAGTCGGGTTTTTGTGGTATAACTCGTATCCTGCCCAGGTTTTTATGGGAGATGTGGGATCGCTTTCTCTCGGGGGCCTGTTGGGTACGGTGGCAATCCTTACCAAGAATGAAATTTTGTTTATTGTCATTGGCGGAATCTTTGTGGCGGAAGCATTATCCGTGATTTTACAAGTCGGTTCATTCAAGATACGTCATAAAAGAATTTTTCGGATGGCACCAATTCATCACCAATTTGAGTTACTCGGCTGGAAAGAACCCAAGGTGATCGTGCGCTTTTGGATTGTTTCGCTACTGTTGGCATTGCTGGCGATTGCCACCTTAAAAATTCGGTGAATCTTCGGTAAAGATGCGGTAAGGCCGTGGCACGTAACTAAAATTAAGAGAGCTTAAAAAATAAAGGTCAGCTATGGAACATTTTCGGCATAAAAAAGTTTTAATTGTGGGAATTAATAAGGTGGGATTTTCCCTCGTTAATTTCTTCAATCAACTTGCCTGCGATATCAAGGTTACGGATATTCGGCCGATCTTTGATTTAAATAAGGAAGTGAAGAAACTAAAAAAGATTGAACCGTGTCCTCAGATGACCTTTGGAGAACACGTGGATCAAGATTTCTTGGATGCCGATGTGGTGGTGTATGTCTCGGCGGTAAATCCTCACTTGCCGCAATTAGAATTGGCCCGGCAAAATGGCAAAGAAGTTTATTCAGAATTTGCTTTGGCCAACCACCTTTGCCATCGCCCCATCATCGCGGTGGCCGGCAGCTATGGCCGCACGACCGTAGCAAATATGATTGGGATGACCTTAAAACAAGATGGCAAAAATGTTTTTGTTGGGGGAACCAATAGCACTCCTTTTATTGATTTCTGTTTAAATCAAAATCCAGAAGAATTTGATTATGTGGTGGTGGAAGTTTCGAGCGTGCAGATGATGCTCCTGGAAAATTTTCATCCGATCTTAGTCGTCTTTACCAATTTGAGTGATGATTTTCCAAAAACTCATTTTGCATCGGCCGCAGAGTATTTAGAAACCAAACTCAGTATTATTAAGATGCTGGGAAAAGATAAACCGTTAATCGTGAATTATGATGTTTTGGGTTTTAATCCGGTTTTCCGCAATGGCCATACTTTGACCTATTGGTATTCACGGCGTTCTTTCGTCAAATTAGGTGTGATGAATGAGATTCAAGGTACTCATTTTCATGAAAAGCGTATTCACTGTAATATTAATTATCACTCAGAATTTCGGGTTTCCCGGATGAGAATTGTCGGCCAAGAAAACCGGGAAGATTTGTTGGCCGCTATTACTGCGTGTAAGGCGTTAAACGTTTCAGATAAGGCCATTCAAAATTGTATTGAAAAATTTCCGGGCATCCCTCATCGTTTAGAGTTTGTGACCGAGAAAAATGGGGTCTGTTTTTATAATGACTCCAAATCGGAATCCATGGCCCATCTAGTAAAGAGTATTGCTTCGTTTAAAAAACAGGTGATTCTCATTGCCGGGGGAAAGGATAACGAAGATTTAGCGTTTGATGATTTTGCAGAAAAGATGATTGAACACGTGCGAGTTCTGGTGTTAGTGGGGGAATCTAAAGAACGGATGAATCGTGCTTTTGTTAATCATCCGCAAACCTACATTGTTGGTTCTTTTGAAGAATCCGTTTTATTTGCCTATCAGAAATCCCGAACTGGTGATGTGATCTTGTTATCTCCGGGTAATCCGGCAACGGATTTCTTTCGGGATTATGAAGAGCGGGGTAACTTCTTTAAGAAATTAGTTTTTCAATTGTAATTAAAGAGCTCTTCATTTTGCTCTCTTTTCTCCTCGCTCCTCTCTTTTTTCTTTTCTGTTTCACTAGAGAAAATCGCTCAAGTGTTTTCTTCTACCGAAAAAGGTAAAGTTTGCTAAAATTATCCTAGGCCCAAATTTTGGGGGTTATATATTGTTTCGGATGAGGAATGAAGGTGGTACTTATGGATGAGAAGGCCGCAGAAGGATTGCGCTTTGGCCGTTATTTTTTAGTGGCCTTAGGGGTACTCGTATTTTTTGGTTTAGTGATGGTGTTTTCTTCGAGCTACATCTATGCCAAAGAAACCTATGGTGGCCCCTATTATTTTGTTTTGCGCCAATTAATTTTTTTAGTTTTAGGTGTCTTAGTAATGGTAGGGGTGGCGCGAGTCAGATTTTCATTTTGGCTAGAAAATGCCTTTTATCTCAATTTAGGTCTCACCATTTTATTAATTTTAACATTAGTTCCTGCTTTGAGTTCAACGGCCAAAGGGGCCAGCCGCTGGATTAGCTGGCAGGGATTTAATTTGCAACCGGGCGAGTTTTTAAAATTTTCCATCATTCTTGCGGCGACAGTTTTATTAGAAAATTTTGCCCAGATGTCGCAAAAAAAATTAATGCAGTATTTAGCAGTAATCGTGATTCCCTTGTTACTTCTCGTACGCCAACCAGATTTTGGTACTTTTAGTATTTGTGTTTTAGTGGTGGCCTTTGTGGCGTATATGAGTTCTTTCCCGCGGCGCTATTTATCAGGTTTTGCTTTGGCGGGGATTTTATCCATTGTGCTAATTATGTTTACCAGTTCTTATCGGGTGCAAAGAATTCTTGGTTTTTTAGATCCCTGGAAAAATCCGCAGACGAGTGGATTTCAGATAATTCAATCGTACCTTGGTTTTGCCAATGGATCATGGTTTGGCCTAGGGTTAGGTAACGGCCATGAAAAGCTTTTTTACCTACCGGAAGCGCATAACGATTTTATTTTCTCGGTGATTGGCGAAGAATTAGGTTTAATTGGAGTACTGGGGACGATTATTTTGGTAGTATTGATCATTTATTTTGGGATGCGCATTGCTTTGACTTGTCAAAATCGCTGGGGTTTGATTGTGATTGCTTCGATTGTTTTTACCCTGGGCCTTCAATCATTTTTTAATATGGGTGTGGTGTTAGGTCTCTTGCCAACCAAAGGCCTTAATTTGCCCTTTGTAAGTTATGGTGGTTCTTCTCTGGTGGCCAATTTTTGGGGGATTGGTCTGATCTTTTCCGCCCTCCGCGAATCCCTAAGTTTTGCCCAAAATACGGCCTACAATCAGCAATGTCTTAATCTTGGGGCAATGAATTTGCCGTCCTAATTAGTTTAAATCAGGCCGATGCATCATGACGTTCTGGGCCTTAATCTTGGGAGCTTTGTTTCGTAAGCGATCCTCTTTTAAAAGTACGAAATTCGTAGTTTAATCGCGCTGAGTTTTTAGACGTGCATTTAGCGATTCATCATCTTCCTCTCTTGAGGATTAGGGCGGTTTACAGCATGAGAAAGGTTAAAATTCATTTTATCGGGATTGGGGGCATTGGGATGAGTGCCTTAGCGGAGGTTTTATTGACGCTGGGCCATCAGGTGTCAGGTTCTGATCAGGCCGTTTCGGCCAATACAGATCGTCTGCAAAAATTAGGTGCAACGATTTTTATTGGCCATCAATATGGCCAAATTCCGGAAGGGACGACCACCGTAACCTATTCTTCAGCGATCAGAGAAGATAATCCCGAAATGCAAGAGGCACGGGATCGGCATCTTCCCATCTTGCGTCGCGCCGAGATTCTTGCGGAAATCATGCGCTTAAAGGTGGCCTTGGCCGTGGCGGGGACCCATGGTAAAACCACAACTAGTGGGGCCTTAGCGACGATCTTAGAAGAATGTGGTTTGCAACCAACTTACATTATTGGGGGCATCGTGAATAATCTTGGCCGTCATGCCAAGGTAGGCCAAGGAGAGTTTTTGGTGGCCGAAGCTGATGAATCAGATGGTTCGTTTTTATTATTAAATCCGGTGGCCTCCATTATCACCAATGTAGATCGGGATCATATGGATTTTTATCATGATGAGGCCAAGTTGCATGAAGCATTTCTCGCATTTGCCAATCGGGTACCTTTTTTTGGTTTTTGCGCCCTCAACGGTCATGATGAAGTGCTGGTTAAAATGCGCGAACAGTTAAAGCGGCCCTATATTTATTATGGCATTGCGGGGGAAGCGTTAACCGAATTAGACTATGCCGCATCTGATTTGCAGGATACCCCGGAAGGGATGCAATTTAAGGTGCGCTATCAAGGCGAGGAACAAGGCACGGTACACACCAAACTGGTGGGCCGGCACAACGTTTTAAATCTTTTAAGTGCCATAGCGGTGGCCCATCACTTGGGGCCATCGTGGGCCGCGATCATGCGCGGGATCGCAAAATTTACGGGCATGGGCCGCCGGTTAGAAGTGATTCAGCAAAAACCACACTTAATGATTATTGATGACTACGCTCATCATCCCACTGCGGTGCAGATGGTTTTAAAAACTTTGCGCCAACGTTATCCGCAAGCATTCTTGCAGGTGATTTTTGAACCACATCGCTATACTCGCACCCAAGATTGTTGGCCGCAATTTTTGCATAGTTTTAATTTGGCCGATGAATTGTTTTTATTGCCAATTTATGCCGCTAGTGAACGGCCGATTGAAGGGATTTCTGCGGAAATGCTCGCGCAGGACATCAATAAGGTTCATCCGCAAAAGTGTACTTATTTACCCGACTACCCGGCCCTGCGCCAGCTTTTGCTCCATAATCGGGATAAATACCCTGCCGGTAAGCAAGATTGCGTGGTTGCCGTCCTGGGGGCGGGTTCCATTGGCCGCAAGGTGCGGGAAATACTGGCAGAAAATTTCTAAGTTCGCTATGATTAGAAGGAAGCGCAGTATTTGAGCGATGAGGTGAGTTCAGTTTTTTGATTGAGCTTTTTAGATCTTTGGGCCAGTAAATGTTAATTAGATCGTATCATAAAACAGACTTCTTTAGGCGGGTATCTTGCTCGATTGCCGAATGGATGAAGCATGGGCCAGGTAACCTGGTTCTTTTGGGCCAAATTATATGGGCCATGCCTGGTTGGGCCGCCATTCCCGACGCTTCAACTCTAGTTTTAAATATGGCCGAAGAGGCGGAAACTTCTGAAACCTCGGCAGCGGCCGTCCCCGCGGCGGCGGAGGCCAAAAATAATGATTTTTCTTATCGCACTTCCTTTGGCCGTTGCCCCGCCCGGCCGGTTGGTATGTTGGCCTTAGGCCTGGTCAAGTCTTTTGAGCAGGGCAAATCACTGCGCCAAGTGAAAAAGTTTATTGTCCAAGAGAAGTTGGCCAGTAAGTATTTTATCAGTTGGTATAAGATCGAATTTGATCCCCTGAAAAAGTCCTTACAGCTTAATTTTGATTGTCCCACGCCGCTCATGAAGGTGCAGATCTACAAAGATGGCCAAAATTCCTATGATGCGATCTTAGTAGATAATGGCGAACTCTATGATCCCGCTTATGAAACGATTCTTCGCACGGAACAAAAATTGAAGCAAGATCTCCCCTTTTTGGCCTTACCCGTGGGGGAAATTGATAGTAAAACCCAGCATCAAGTGACAAATCTTATTAAAAATTTGGATCAAAATTTGCGCCGGCGTTTATCGGAAGTCATCCTTGCGGAAAGTGGCGATCTAACGATTATTTTGGCCATTCAACAGCGGCCAACGAGCGTCTTTGTCGGCCAAGATGCCTGGGAACAAAAGGCCCAAAAGTTGCAAAAGATTGTCACTTATCTGGAATCTCAACAGAAAATTCCCTCGATCATCAACCTGATGAATCTGAAAAAAGTTGTTGTCAAGTTTAATAACAAATCCTAAGCTTAATTGAAGACAATGCCTTGGCCTTGTCCGCAGAATGAATCTGTGATCCGTGAGAAGGGAATCTCATGAATGAGAAGAATGTCATAGTAGGCCTCGATGTTGGCACCACCAAAGTCTGCACGGTGGTTGGGATTCAGCAGGCCAGTGGCCTAGAAATCATCGGTATCGGTTCGCATCCTAGTTACGGCCTTAAAAAAGGTTCCGTCGTCAATATTGATAAAACCATTCAATCAATTCGGGCATCAGTCGAAGAGGCCAAACTGATGGCCGGGGTGAATATTGCCCAGGCGACGATTGGCATTGCCGGTGGCCATATCTATTCGTTTAATTCTTCTGGCGTGGTGGCGATTAAAGGCCCTGAAATTACCCAAGAAGATATCGCCCGGGTCTTAGAGGCGGCCAAGGCAGTGGTCATTCCCTCGGATCGAGAAATTATTCATGTGATTCCACAAGAATTTAGAGTGGATAACATCGATGGAATTAAAAATCCTCTCGGTATGTGTGGCGTCCGTTTAGAGGCCCATGTACATATTGTTACTGGTTCGGTGGCCCTTATTCAAAATCTTATTAAATGTGTAGAACAAGCGCAGGTGCGTGCGGAACATGTTACTTTACAGCCGATTGCTTCCTCGACCGCCGTTTTGACCAATGAAGAACGGGAAATGGGGGTAGTTCTCGTTGATATCGGTGGGGGAACGACGGATGTAGCGGTGTGGAAGGCGGGTAATTTGATTCACTCGCAAATCATTCCCGTGGGGGGTAATCACTTTACCAATGATTTAGCAGTGGCCCTTAAAATTCCGCATGCCGAAGCGGAGCGAGTCAAAATTAATCATGGCTCGGTTCTCACGGAAACGATTAATCAATCTTCCCATATCACGGTGCAAGGTCTTGGCCCTAAGTCACGTGAGGTGCCACTGAGTTTAGTGGCAGAAGTATTGGGCGCACGAGCAGAAGAACTGATGGGCCTTATTTGGCATGAAATTCAAGAACGCAATCTCCTCCATGAAATCTCCGGGGGGGTGGTGTTAACGGAGGGAGGGGCGATGATTAAAGGTTTACCAGAACTCACAGAATATTTAACTGGCCATCCGAGTAAGATTGGCTATCCTCGCTCATTTGGCGGGATGACCAGCATTATGCAAAATCCCAAGTTTTCCACAGTTCTCGGCTTACTCCTTGAAGCGAATCAGAGACACGTTCCGGAAAGAGTAGAACCACCGCTTTCGGCAAATTCTAAAGATTTGATTTCGCGGTTAAGTGATTCGCTA
>JAEEGL013882522.1_pt1 | contig 10274 bp, 8 predicted proteins | sample 9134231 | NCBI WGS metagenome assembly JAEEGL01 (sample SAMN16246548, study PRJNA631951) | gut metagenome | biome: gut microbiome; feature: rumen; material: fiber-attached | host: Bos | place: Iran: Karaj | collected 2018-10
CCACACACATCAAAACAGTACATTTCATAAGTTTTCTTTTCATTTCAGTTTCTCCTCTCATAATAGCTCATTACATCACTCCACCTCTGAGGTCAACTGCGCCGCCAGCCGCCACTCCGCCTAAGGTCAACTGCGCCGCCTCCGGCGCCTGTTGACCATTCCTGCTCTGAGGTCAAATCGCTTATCCTCCAGCGAGAACCGCCACTCCACCTCTGAGGTCAAATCGCTTATCCTCCGGCGAGAACCTCAATTCCACCTCTACTACTATGTATTTAGTGGTTGATATTCCTGTCTTCCAGACAGGATGTTTCCCATCTTGTTGCTTAAGCTGTTAGAATGAACGGGCAATCGGTCTGGCCATCGACCTCTTGGACCTCGCGTCCGAACCTCAGTCCGCCAACCAGCCCCTCATTCGCAGCGTTCGTTTTACGCAGGTTGAACCTCACGTTCGTGTGACGCCCAGTAGATTGAATAGGCAATGAGTAAATCTGGTATCGGCCATTGCTAATACAATCTCAAAGGAGTAGAGTTCATGAACGCAGTTGGTATCGATGTTTCTAAACGCAAAAGCACTGTTACGATCCGCAGGCCCGGAGATCAGGTCGTCTTCGAGCCACGTGACTTTCGGCATACACAGTCTGACATTAATGCTCTGATCCGCATCATCAGGGACCTGGATGGCGAGACAAAGGTCTGCATGGAGCACACCGGAAGATACTACGAACCGGTCGCTACATGGCTCTCTGATGCCGGCATCTTCGTCAGTGCAGTGAATCCCATACTGATCAAACAGTTCGGCAATGACTCCCTCCACGCACCCAAAACAGATAAAGCCGACGCAAGAAAAATCGCACGCTTTGCGCTTGACCGATGGCCAAATCTGAAGCAGTATGGTCCTATGGATGAAATACGTAATCAACTAAAAACCATGAACCGGCAGTTCGGGTTCTACATGGATCAGAAGACAGCCATGAAGAACAACCTCATTGCTCTTCTCGACCAGACCTATCCCGGCGCCAATAACTTCTTTACCTGCCCTGTACGCAGTGACGGCAGCCAGAAATGGGTGGACTTTGTCTATACATACTGGCATGTGGACTGTGTCCGCGGCAGATCGCTGGAAGCTTTTACAGAGCACTACCAGAACTGGTGCAGACGCAAGGGCTATAACTTCAGTGCCGCTAAAGCGGAGCAGGTCTACCGTGCCTCAGCTGACCTCATTGCAGTGTTCCCGAAAGATGCCTGCACAAAGATGCTGATACACCAGGCAGTGGACATGCTGAACACGATTTCCGGGACAGTGGAGACACTCCGTGCGGAGATGGATAAAACAGCTTCCATGCTGCCGGAGTACCCGGTCGTTATGGCGATGAACGGAGTCGGCCCCACCCTGGGACCGCAGCTCATAGCTGAGATCGGGGATATTACACGCTTTGAAAAACGCGGATCACTGACAGCTTTTGCCGGTGTCGATCCCGGAAAGAATGAATCCGGAGACTACGTCCAAAAGAGCGTGCACACCTCAAAGAAAGGATCCCCTCACCTCAGAAAAACACTGTTCCAGATCATGGAGAGTCTTATACAGCGGGCACCTGCGGATGACCCTGTTTATGCTTTTATGGACAAGAAACGTGCCCAGGGAAAGCAGTATTATGTGTACATGACAGCAGGCGCCAACAAGTTCCTCCGGATCTATTATGGCCGGGTAAAAGAGTATATAGCCGGGTTATCAGAAAGCGATTAATGTGAACAATCAAATATTGTTCCAGGCCAGCGCATAGCGGTGGCCTGTTTGTGATACTGTAAATCAGGTCTGCAGGTAAATCGAAAAACTCTCTAATTTCTACTTGACTTTTTATTTGCAGACTGGGGTCAAATGACCTGTGCGGGGGCAGCGGGGGCCATTTGACCTCTGGGGTCAAATGACCCCACTGCCCCCGTTCCAAAACCCCGCAAGTCAGCGAGCGAGACGTTGTTCGAATTTCCTTTTGCAGTTCCCCTGAGGCACAGGGGTCGGATATTTACCGCTGAAACAAGCACTACAGTAATTCTCGTGTCCGGCCAGGAACTGCAGCTTGTCGACAGGAAGATATCCGAGCGAATCTGCTCCGATGATGCGGCAGATCCCGGGAACCGAATGGTGACATGCAATCAGGCTCTCCCGGGAATCAATATCCGTTCCGTAATAGCATGGATGGAGAAAAGGCGGTGCTGTGACCCGCATATGGACCTCTTTGGCACCGGCATCCCGCAGCAGCCTGACGATCCTTCCGCAGGTGGTGCCGCGCACGATGGAATCATCGATCAGGATCACTATTTTGCCCTCCACGGTTTCGCGGATCGGCGCGAGTTTGATCCTGACCTGGTCCGCCCGCGCATCCGGCGCGATGAAGGTGCGCCCGATGTATTTGTTCTTGATCAGGCCGATTCCATATGGGATCCCCGAAGCCTGTGAATAGCCGATGGCGGCGTCCAGCCCGGAATCCGGCACACCTACGACAACGTCGGCGCGCACAGGATGCGTTTGCGCTAATGCCGCGCCTGCGCGTTTTCTCGCAGCGTGGACCGGGACGCCGTCGATGACGGAATCGGGCCGGGCAAAATAGATATACTCGAAAATACAGAACCGACCCTGCCGGCTGCCGCAATGCTCTCTGCGGGAAATGACGTTTTCGGAAGTGAAGACAAGGATCTCGCCGGGCTCTACGTCGCGGACAAGTTGTGCGCCAACTGCCGTCAGGGCACAGCTCTCAGAGGCGATCACATAGCTGCCGTCCTCCATCCGGCCGTAGCACAGCGGCCTGAATCCGTAAGGATCCCGCGCGCAGATCAGCTTCTGCGGAGACATGATGACCAGGGAATACGCGCCCTCAAGCGAGTTCATAGCCCTGCTGACGGCCTCCTCAATGGAAGGCGCGCGAAGACGCTCCCTGGTAATGATGTAGGCGATGGTCTCGGTGTCGCTGGTCGTGTGAAAAATAGCGCCGGAGAGCTCCAGCTCCGAGCGGAGCTCTGCCGCGTTGGAAAGATTTCCATTGTGCGCAATAGCCATGTGCCCTTTCTGGTGGTTGACCTCTAAAGGCTGACAGTTCCGCCTGCTGGTCGCGCCGGTCGTTCCGTACCTGGTGTGCGCCACGGCAATATTGCCTTTCGGAAGGCGGGAGAGCACATCCCTTGTAAAGACTTCACTTACCAGCCCGAGATCTTTGTGGGAGTGGAAGATCCCGTCTTCATTGACAACAATGCCGCAGCTTTCCTGGCCCCTGTGCTGCAGTGCATACAGGCCCAGATAGCTCAGCATCGCCACATCAGCAGGTCCTTTTGTCATCACGCCGAAAACACCGCATTCCTCGTGGATCTTCATAGCATTATTCCTCGCTGATCTGTGAATACATCATCAAAATACTCAATAAAAAGGCGCAGTGACCCCGGAACCCGTAGAATTCCGGCACGTCATTGCGCCTTGGTTTATTACAATATTTCATTTGTAGAAAATTATAAGCCGGAGGTATGATTTGTCAAGCGGGGGAATTTGAACGGGTGCCGCTTTCGCGTTCAAGAATTTGAACGGGTGCCGCTTTCTCGTTCAACCCGGTCCGCGTCTCAGAAACGACCTCCGCGACTGCCAAAACTGCCGCTGTCATTCCGGAATCCTCCCATAGCGCCTCTGGGCCCGGTCTGTGTCAGCGAGGTGACCGCTGAGCCGTTGACTGTAATCGTACCGCCGTTCAGCGTCCCTGTGCCGTCGTAATCGAACGCGGACTGCGCAGTGATGTCGATCGTTCCGCCGTTGATTGTGAGGTCACCGTTGCAGTCAATAGCATCTGTATCACCCTGTCCCATATCGATGGTGATTCGGCCGTCGTTGATCTCAATGAAGGGGCTGAACTTTGAGGTCTTGCCCGCCGCGTTGATCGCATCGTCGGAAGCGGTGATGGAAATACTGCCGCTGTTGATCTGCACGCCGGTTCCCTCAATTCCTTCAGCTGCGGAGATCGTGAAGGTGCCGCCGTCTATGATGGTGTACGTCGTTCCCTGGATGGCGTCGTCACCGGCCTTGATCTCAAATGTCCCTCCTGCGATGTAGATGTACCCAACGGAATCATCGTCCTCATCTTCACTGTGGAAAGCATCCTTTCCTGCGTCGATCGTAAATGTGCCGTCGCTGATCCGGATGGAATCATGCGCTTCCACGGCATCCTTCGCGGCTGTGATCGTATAAGTGCCGCCCGTGAACTTCAGGTCGTCCTTGCCGCTGATCCCGTTCGCGGTCGAAGAGATCGTAAGGTTTCCGGTCCCGTTCAGCACGAGGTCGGATTTGGAGAAGATCACCGCGTCCAGATCGGTCGTCCCGTCCGCACCCAAAGCGCCGGTCGTGCTGAGCACATTCTCACCCGCGGAAGTGACGAAGACTTTGTCCGCCGACTTGACATAAATTGCAGGTGCGTTCTGGTTCGTGATCGTGACGCCGTCGAGGACCAGCTGTATTTTGTCCGTATCTGCTGCTTCGACGATGATCGTCGCGTTTTCCGCGCTTCCTGTCAAAATATAGACCCCCTCTGCACTGATCGTGACATCCTGTCCGTCTGTTAACGCGATCTGTGTCGCATCGGCTGTATCCGCAGTCTGCTCCAGATCCCTTTCGGTGAAAAGACTGCTCGTGTCGATCAGGGTCGTCAGGCCCTTTAAGGTGCTGCCGGATGATGCATCTGCTGTGTTATCAGCGTCAGCTGCTGCCGCCGCGGATTGAGTGATCGTGCTGTTGTTTGTGCTTGCTGCTGTGAGCCCGCTCTGCGCGCCCTACGCGGTGGCACCGCTAACAGTGAGGCAGAGCAGAGAGATGGCAATGGTTTTTGCTAATTTCATAATGGTTCTCCTCGTATGATAAGCCTAAGCCCCAGATATACAGGGTCTGGGCTTATCCTTTCTTTATGGTATAGTAGATCGATTATCCGGAGATTCTCTCCATGATCTCAACCCCTATACGGTTAATGAATTACCTGTAACTATAGCCAGGGGATCCCGGACGCTTATAATAGAGTCCGTAGGATATGTCCAAAGGGTACCGCTGATTCTCCTTGCAAGGTAATGGCGATGTGTTGCTGCACCTCTCCGTTATCATTGCTAGCAAAGCTTGCGCCCTTGGCTCCACGCTTTAATTGCTTACACAAATGTTGCATCTGTTCCGTCAGCTTCCAGCAGGGTATTTTCGGAGCATGAATGCTGATTACGCGAGGTTGCATGGTGTGGTGGTCCGGGATCCAGCCCTTGGCATTCCTTCCATCATGACCAGAGAGGAGGTGATACCGTGAAAAAGCGTATAAAAATCGATCATCTTTCAACGCTGTGTGTAGGACTTGATATCGGATCACGCAACAACTACATCACTGCCCTGGACTTCGACTCCAACCGGCTCATCAACATGAAGCCGGTTCCCAACGCCGCCAGCGGCGTGGAGAGCATGGAGGAAATGATTCTTGCCGTGCTTGAAGCTAATTCCCAGTTCAAATATCTTCTGATAGCTATGGAATCCACCAGTTTCTATGGTGTCCATGTGGCGAATTATCTTTCAACGAGCGACCGGCTTAAACCCTATGGCGTTAAGGTCTTCTGCCTTAATCCCAAAGAGGTTGCCAACTACAAGAAGTCGTTCACCGGGCTCGGCAAGAATGATGGGCTTGATTCCTTCATCGTTGCCGATTTCATCCGCGTAGGGCGCATTGCCATCGAACCATGGCGCGGTGCCCAGTATCTGGCTTTACAGCGCCTTACAAGGCAGCGCAGGCATGTTACCGAGGCAATTACCCGGGAGAAGAACTATGTCCTGAACAACGTCTTTCTGAAGTTCAGTGAATTCGCTCTTCTCGATGGCGAGCAAAGCCCTCTGAAAAACAAATTTGGTGCTACAGCAGAAGCTATTCTGACCGAGTATAAGACCACCGAAGACATTGCCAACGCCCCGCTGGAAGAACTGGTAGAGTTCGTAGCAGCCACCGGAAGGGGCAGGTTCTCTGATCCGAACCAGGTCGCCGAGCTGCTCCAGAAGGCTGCCCGTGATTCATACCGGCTTGATAAGTCTCTTTATGAGCCGATCACCGCTTCAATAGCCTGTTCGTTCAACTGTATCCGCGCATTTGAACGGGAGAAGAAGGCTCTCGATAAGGCTATTGCTCAAACAGTAGCCGGACTAAATCCGACGGAGTATCAGATCTTAATGTCGATACCTGGCATAGGACCCGTTTATGCAGCTGGTATACTGGCTGAAATGGGTTCTGTCCGCTGCTTCAAAAGCAACGACGCCCTTGCCAAGTACAGTGGTATTGTCTGGCGGGATAACCAGTCTGGTGAGTTCGAATCCGATGACACACCGATGATAAAAGCCGGCAACCGCTACTTAAGGTACTACTTGATCCAGGCGGCAGGCAGCGTGGCAACATACTGTCCTGAATACGCCGCTTTTTATGAAAAGAAATATGCTGAGGTTTCCAAGCATCAGCACAAGCGTGCACTCGCGTTGACCGCCCGTAAATTAATACGTCTGATTTTTGGTCTGCTGGACAAGAATCAACTCTACTCTGCGGCAAAAGGGTAGATAATCGCATATCTCAATTCTTTTCTGCGGAGTATCGCAGGTCTTTTTTGTGTACCCTTTTTTATCCGAATTACTTCCAATCTCTTTTTAATTCATTCTTGACATATCACCAAATTGCTTCGTTCTCATCCGGCACATATTCCAGAATATCTCCGGGCTGACAGCCAAGCTCCCTGCAAAGCGCGTCCAGCGTGGAGAAGCGGATCGCCTTCGCCTTGTTGTTCTTTAAGATGGAGAGATTCGCGTTCGTCAGGTCGATGCGCTCCGCGAGCGTCCCCGATGACATGCGCCGCATCGCCATCACGATATCCAGATTGACCCGTATCATTTTCCCCCTCCTCAGATCGTCAGATCCAGTTCTTCTTTCATCAGGACCGCTTTCGCGAAAGCGCCGCGGATCACTCTGACGATGAGCGCCATGAAACCGGCCATCAGCCCGACGAACAGGACAGAGTACACACAGGTGAGCCCTGCCAAAATACAGATCACCGCCGCGCACGCGACCACCCTTTCGATCACGACGAGCGCCCTGACATTCTCTTCCACGAAGACCATGCCCTCTCCGATCCGTCCGATCAGCTTCCACAGCGCATAGCGGCATGTGATAAGAAGGATGCCGAGTATGTATCCGCAGCACAGGCTCAGGATATATCTCGTCCTCCCCGTAAGGAGCGGCGACTCCCTGAGCATGCAGTATTGTGTCAGCTTCGGCCCGAAGACAAGCATTACGGCGCTGGCAGCCATCATGATCCCGATGACGGCTTTGGTCACGCGGATCGACATCTCCTCGTCCAGAAAGCCTCCGGCCGTTCTTCTCTTTTTCTTTGCAGCAGCTTCCATTTTTCTTCTCCTTTCGGCCAGGGGGCATTTTAGGCGTTTGCGAAACGCCAGAAGCCGCATAGTTACGGCATTCTTTTAGTTACAAAATAAAACAACTCCTCACTGGCTCATGGTAAAATTGAGTTGTCTAGAAACAATCAACCATGCCCCAGAAAGGAGTTTGTACATCTATGATACCATATCATCAGATGACTTTGGCTGAAGTTTTTACAGAAACTCAGGAAGTTTTTGAATCGAATAAACCAGAGTTCCTTCGTTTGCTCGAATCTACCATTGACCTTTGTGAAATTGTTCCGGTTTCCTTTAGAAACCATTTCTACTCATCCACTGGAAGACCCCGTGAATATACATTGATTTCTTTATTATGGGCTCTCATAATCCAGCGGATCTTTTCTATACCAACCGATTCCCTGCTCCTGACTTTCCTTGCGTACTCGAAAGACCTCAGGGAATTCTGCGGCTTTAACAAGGTGCCGGACGCTTCAAAGATCACCCGGTTTAAGCAGGATTTTAAGGACGACCTGCAGACTTTCTTTGATTCTCTTGTCGATCTTACTGAACCGATCCTGCAGGAAATCGATGCCGACAAGGCATCTATGTCCGTCTTTGACACTACAGGTCTGGAAGCATATGTAACGGAGAACAACCCCAAATATGCCAATCAGAAGATCCGGCAGCTGAAAGCCTGGGCAAAAGCTAATGGGTTGGACAGCTCCTATGACCCTTATAAAGCTGCCTACGGTTCCATGCCGACACACGCGTCAGCAAATCCGGAGGTAAAGCAGCAGTACCTTAACGGTCACTTTTGCTATGCTTACAAGGCAGGTGTTCTTACTAACGGACTCGGTATTATCCGTGCCATTGAATTCTATGACAAGGATTACTTTGCTTCCCACCCGGAGATCGAACGATACAAGAAGACCGATGCTCCGGATGAAGATAAATCCGTCGGCGATGCGAGACTTCTGCTTCCTTTACTGAAAGATTTCTTCCGGAAACATCCTTTGATCAATCCGAAAACCTTCCTTGGTGATGCCGCGTTTGACAGCATCGAGATCTATAAAGCCCTGCTTTCCGGCAATACGTTTGGCTCTGATCCGGATGGAACTCCAAGGATCTTTGAAAAGGCTTACATACCGCTTCGGTCAGGCCTGAAACTTACCAATCCGGATTATACGATCAATGAAAACGGGATTCCCTGCTGTCCACATGACCCGGCCCTTCCTATGAAACCGGAAGGAAATACATCCCATCTTCGATGCGGGTTGAAAACATTCAAGTTTGTCTGCCCAAAGATGTCATGGGATAAATGCGAGGATGGTAAATACCGTCGCATCTGTCATTGTGAGAACCCCTGCACGGATTCTGCATGTGGACGAATGGTCTACCTGTACCCTGAGAAAGATCTCCGCCGCTGTCCCGGAACAGTCCGTGGAACAGAGGAATGGGAGTCAACCTATAAGATCCGCACATCCGTCGAGCGCTCCATCAATCACATCAAAGACAGTTTCTGTCTCGGAGACCGCAAGACACAGAATGCAAAGACCCTTCATGCCGACCTTCTGCTCGCCGGCATAACGCAGCTGATAACGGTAGTCGTGGCGGACAGGATCCACAAACCTGAATACTTCCGCTCGCTTAAGCGTCTCATCGCATAGGCTGCCGGAACTGAACAATGAAGAAGGCTTGTTAAAGTACGTCAATTCTCAAGGTTCGGTGTGGGTATCCACAAAAGTGTGGCATTACCCACCAGTTTTGATCAATGAAATCCGGCATAGCCGGATCTCGGTCTTACTTTGTTCAGGTTTACGAACTCGTGGAGCGAGTTTCGCAATTACCTATTATCTTTTGTGAGTCTTCTTTAGTCATATACACTATTGTACCAAATCTCGCTTATCTGAATAGTGGGCTGACAGCCTACTTTTTATGTTAATTTCAGCTGATCTGCACCGAAAGCAATACTGTGCCCGAAAATAAAACAGCTCGCCTTTCCGTCGGGCCTGCAGTCGAACTCAATCGAGCAGAATGCTCCTGCTCGATTGACCGTTGGCCGCCAAATACATCTTCGTGCAAGCACGAGATGTGCTTGGCGGCTTATCGCACAAAAGAAGAACCAGGAGGCTGGCCCCTGGTTCATAGTTAATTCTCTATACAGTTAATCATCAGATCCTTCTTGTGTACTGCTTGTAGATGTAAGCGTAGCAGGTGCCGCCCCTGGGATCGTAGATCAGAAGTCTGTACCACTCGCCGTCAGCGGTTATGCCGTCGACTTTGAGCCTGTGGCCTCTCTCGTAGACCTTGGCGATCTCGCCGTTGGGTGTATATCTGCAGTTCAGGGAGCTGGCTGTGACCTCTATCCAGATGGGCTCGATCGGTCTTACCTTGACGCCGGATGCGGATGCCGCGCCGCCGTCTACTGCGCTCAGTTCGCTCTCGTTAAGCTTGTTCATATTAAGATCTTCCATGATGGTACTCCTTTCATCAGTCCCTATATCATATTCCCTTTGATTTAGTAGTGTTTCAGCGGAGCGTTTGTTTTTGCCCGCTTGTCTATATATACGCACGGATCTTTAGAGTCCACGGAAGAATTTAACCCTTGAACCAAAAAATCAGATCAAAAATGTGCTATGATTTGTGTGATCCCTATGAATGATTTCCGGTATCCGGTGAGACAGCAGCACCTGAGGACAGACAAGCACCTGAGGACAGATAAGCACCGGCAGAGCAGACCGCACAGATGGAGGTACTATGGCATCCGACAGGGAATATCTGACAATAAGCAGCGTCGGAAATGGCGAATACACGGAGAAAAAGTCGAGGTTCCTCGGGGAGATCCATCCCG
>JAEEGL015190761.1_pt1 | contig 10274 bp, 8 predicted proteins | sample 9134231 | NCBI WGS metagenome assembly JAEEGL01 (sample SAMN16246548, study PRJNA631951) | gut metagenome | biome: gut microbiome; feature: rumen; material: fiber-attached | host: Bos | place: Iran: Karaj | collected 2018-10
CATATTCGAAGACCTCGTCGCGCTCAAAGTCCTCCGTGCAGCCGCCCCACTCGTACGTCCACTGCAGCACTTCGCCGATGTACGGCGCGCAGTAGGCCCGGCGGTCGCGGTTGTCCTCGAAGAAGCGGATGCGGCCGGAAACGTGGTTTCTCACGATCTGACCCGCATAGGACGCTCCCTTCGGGTAGATGATGTACATGCCCACAAGCCCGCCGTCGTGCACGTAGCCGTGATCCGAATCATAGCCCCAGACCGTAACGATGCAGTCGGTCAGATCGATAAACCCCGCGGCATACGCTCCGCCCATGAACTGCTCATCCTTGTATTCTGCATCCGTATCGATGCAGATGAGCGTCGATTCCGCGATGCTGTTTTCGATCCGTCCGCTGCCGTAACCCGCGAAGCCGCCTGTGCCAAAGCACGGCCCGCTCGTCTGAACCTCGCAGATGCCGCCCACGCAGCAATTCCGCACGACCGCGCCGTTCTCCATGAGCCCGGCCAAAAGCCCGGCGAAGACACAGCGGTCGCTTTCCGTCACCGAGATGCGCGCCCCGACCAGATTCAGGTTTCCCACGACGGCGCCGTCCAAAATGCCGAAAAAGCCCGCAAAAACGCCTTCGTACTCCTTATAATTGCCGTCGTAGACCGTGCGCGTCTGGCTGCAAACGCCGCGGCTGCTCACATTGTAGATCGTGTGACCCTGCCCGTCGAGGCGCCCCCGGAACACCGGCGGCACCCACGTGAAGCCAGGCGGCAGATAGATGTCCTCCGTCAGCACGAAATGGCCGTCCGGATCTTCGGCCAGCAACAGCAGATCGTCCGCGCAGGCGATCTCGACAGCAGTGCCTTCCGCAAAGGCAAACCCCTGCGAAAGGCACAGAATAGCGATTAAAACCAGCAAAATACGCTTCATGGAAAGCCTATTCCGCCGTCAGATTATCAAAATAGCCGGAGATCCAGATGATAGGCGTGCCCTTGTCTCCGCTGCCCGACGTGAGGTCGCACAGCGAACCGATCAGATCGGTCAGCCGGCGGGGCGTCGTGCCCTGGGAAGCCATGTTGCCCACGAGGTCCGCGTCCTTGTTGCGGATGGAATCCTTGATGGCGTCCTTCAGCGCGTCGCCCGAAAGAGCCGCGAAGTCGTTGTCCGCCAGGTACTTCAGCTTCAGCTCGTTCGGCTGACCCTCCAGCCCCGCCGTATACGCCGGGGAGACCACCGGGTCCGCCAGCTCCCAGATCTTGCCCACGGGATCCTTGAAGGCGCCGTCGCCGTAGATCATGGCCTCGACCTGCTTGCCGCTCGCCTCTCTCAGATTTCTCGCGATGCCCTCCACCACGGGCTGGCAGTCGCGGGGGAACAGTTTGATCGTATCCTCCGTCGCCTTGTTTGAACCGTACAGGCCGTAGACTTCGTTGCAGCCGCTGCCGTTGACGGGCGCATTCAGGATGTCGCTCAGGTTCAGCGCGGTCTCGGCGCCAGCCGCCTTCAGCAGCCGCTTGCTTCTCTCGCGGCTGTGGATGTCGCAGGCCAGCACGTGCTTCGTGAAGTTCAGGATGGCCCTCACGTCGTTGGCAAAGACGATCTCGCACTCCGCGCCGGCATCCTCGATCAGCTGCTTATAGTATGCCACGTAGTCCACGCCCGTAAACTGGTGCTTCTTGTAGCCGAACAGCTCGCGGTATTTCGCCTCCGTCAGCACGTCCGTATAGGGGTTCACCCCCGCCGCGTCCAGATCATCCAGAGAGATCAGGTGGTTGCCGACCTCGTCACTGGGATAGGACAGCTGCAGCCAGATCTTCTTCGCGCCCTTCGCAATGCCGCGCAGGCAGATCGCGAAGCGGTTGCGGGACAGGATGGGGAACACGACGCCGAATTCGCCGCCCGGGAACTTGGCGCGGATGTCCGAAGCGATGTCGTCCACGCCCGCGTAGTTGCCCTGCGCCCGTGCCACGACGGCCTCGGTGACCGCTACGACGTCTCTGTCCTGCAGGTCCTTTCCGCCGTTCGAAGCCGCCAGGATGCAGTCCGTTACGATCTGTACGATGTCGTCTCCCTTGCGGATGATGGGCGCGCGAACGCCTCTGGATACGGTGCCGATGAGTCTTTCCATAAGAAATATGCCTCCTTAAAACTATTAGCGATGTATGATCGAACAACTCCGGGAGGGCTACAGGTAACCCAGCGGATCTGTCGGTGTTCCGTTGTAGCGGATCTCGAAGTGGCAGTGCGGGCCGGTCGAGAAACCGGTGCTGCCCACGAGGCCGATGTTCTGGCCCTGGACGACCTCATCCCCCGCGCTGACGAGCATCGCGCTGCAGTGCGCGTAGTACGTCTCGAACAGGCCGCCGTGATTGATGATGATCAGGTAGCCGTAACTGCCGTGCCAGCCGGCGAATTCCACGGTGCCGCCGTCGCTGGCGTATATCCTCGAACCCATGGGCGCCGCCAGATCCACGCCGGTGTGCAGCGTGCCCCAACGCATGCCGAACGGCGAGGACAGCGTGTAGGAGATGAGCGGATAGATGAACTGCCCCGTGCCCTGCGCCACGGGGATGGGCCGCGTGCCCTGCGCCCGGATTTCCGGGACGGGCTCGCGGATCTCGGTCGTGGAAACGATGGTCCGGGAGACCTCTTCGCCGTTGATCCTCTCAATGGTCGCAACGACCTGCTCCAGACCGTCTTCGCCTTCGCTGCGCAGTTCCTCCACGCCCGTGTACATGGACGAATCGTTCACATACTCGATGCTGAACGGCACGGGTTCCGTGTACATGGCGGTCTCCGTCGTGCGGATCGTGATGTGCGCAGGCATGCTGATGGATGGGTCTCCCTGCAGATAGCGCTTGGCGTCGGACCGGTTCCAGATGTCGCCGAGCAGGCAGTAGACGGGCTGGATGGTGATCTGCTGGTCGTAATTGATGCTCGTGTACTCCGTATCCTTGCGCTCCCCGGCGTACTCGTTCTGGATCTCGCTCAGGATCGATTTCGCGACGCCCTCGCTTTCGAGCACGACGGACTCTTCGCCGTCCAGCATCACCGCGTAAGCCTCGACCTGCAGATCCTTCATGTACGTGATAGTGTTCAGGATGTCCTCGTCGCTCTGCACGTTCGACGTCAGGCCCATGACCTTGCGGAACGTCATGTCGCGCTCCACGTCCAGCGAAACGGCCACGCCGGCCGCCTTCGACAGCTTGTTGCCGAGCACGTCGATCGTGTTGTAGACGTCCTCCGGGCTCTTCACCACGCCCATGACCCTCCCATGGTACGTGTACTCGTAAGCCGTCGCCGACTGTATGAGCACGACGGAAACGACCGCCGTCACGACCACCGTGGCGAAGGCTGCGAGGAAGTTGCGCTTGTGCTGGTCAAACCAGTAGCGCACGTCCCAGAGCAGGTCCCAGATGTAATAGAAGAAGCTGCCCGCGTAATACGCCGCCGCGATGAGCAGGTCCGCCACGATGAGCAGCAGATCCCACAGGTCCGCTCCCGCCCGGGTCACGAAGTTCCAGGCGCAACTCCACATCTCGTCCCAACTGTCCACGAGGGGCCCCCAGCAGTCGTCGAAAACCGCGCGGTAGCGGCTGCTGCGCACCTCTTCCGTGCACCAGGCTTCGCCCGCCAGCGCGAGGCGCTCCTTCTTCAGGGAGCGGATGAGCCGCCACGTCCTGTGAATGAAGCCTTCACCCACGGGCCGGTAGCTGCCCAGGCGCTTCAGCGCCGCGCTGGCCGCCGCGTAGACCTTGACGTGGTCATCCGACTCGCTCGGGTCCTGCGAAGCGCCTCCGGTCCGGGATGCGCGGCCGTTTTCGCCCTTGCTGCGGTAGTGAGCCTCCTTGTCCGCCTCGAGCTGATGAGCCTTCTCCTGCAATTCTTCCTCAAAGCGGGACGTGTCCACCTTTTCGGAGAGGCGGTCCAGCTTTTCCTGCACGAGCCCGCCGAGTTCCCTTTTGACCTCCTCCTGATCCAGCTGCGTGGTATATTCCAATCTTCTGTTGTTTGAATCGGTACTTCCGTCCGTCATGCGCGTCCTTCCTGCTGTGCGAGCAGGCGCATCTTCTCCTGATAACAGGAGCAGCGGGTGCCGTCCTCCAGCACGCCGGTATCCTTGCACTTGCCGCACGTATAAATGGTATCGAGGGCCTGCGGGCTGTACCCGCCGGCCGTGAGCAGCCTGGCGCGTTCCGCGCGCAGCTCTTCGATGCGTCCGCGGAGCTGGTTCGCTCGCGCCTTGCCGTTTTCTCCCAGAAGCATGCTGCGCGACACGTCGATGCTGCATGCCCGGAGTTCCTCCATAATATCCTTTATTCTTGGAATTCTTGTGAAGACTTCACGGCGGATCCGTTCTGTCTTCTCCGCATTCTCCCGCCTATCCTTTTCATAGAGCGCTTCGACCCCGCCTTGCTGGGCGCCCGGGTCCGCCGCTTTGCCGCCGCGCTCTTCCTTGTACCAGGCCGAGAGGATCGCGTCCACGTAGTGGATGTTGGGATTCGTGATGCCCGCGGTCTTTTTGCACGCCTCGAAGATGCGGGAAAGATCGAATCCGTAATCGTCGAACCACTTGTTCATGAGGCGCTTTTCCTCCTCCGTGGCGGAGCGCGAAAAGCCCAGCTCGCGGAAGATCCGGCGGTACAGGTCGTAATGCCGGTCCATCTCGGACAGGTATTCCTCCACCTCGGCCGGCGTGGACAGATTCTTGGATTTCCAGTCCTTCAGGACCTCGCCCACATAGCGGCTGCGCGTGCTCTTGCGCTTGGCCGCACAGAACTTGTACCCGTAGAGGATGAACTCCGGGCTCATCCGGTATTCGGTAAGCCATGCGGCGATCTCCTCGGGCTCGCGGGCTTCGAGCATGCGGCCGGTCGCAGTCTGCACGTCGCGGTACAGCCGGGACAGATCCCGGTCGTCCAGCTGTACGGCAGAACCGCTCTTCTGAGCAGGCGATCTGCGGCCGAAGGCCTCTTCCTTGAGGTTCACGAAATAGACCTCAAAGCGCTCCCGGTTTTCCGGATCGGGGTAGCTTCTGCGCACGACGCCCCGCTCCTCCCAGTAATCCCAGGCCTCGAGCACCGTCTCGACAGGAAGGCTGAGCGCCTTCGCCAGGGCCTCGTCGTCCATGGGCAGGTTCATCTGGGCGTGAAGCAGCGCCAGCAGGTACGCCTTGACGTACTCTCCCGGCGCGAGCGCCATATATTCGGATAAGAACAGGTTCTCCACCTGCGTATCGTACAGATAGTAGTTGGAGACGTTCTGCTTGCTGAATTCCATATCACTGTCCGAGGGGGATGTCCCCGTCCTTGATGAAGTTCGCGAACTTCGTGTACTGCGGGATCCACCGCAGCCTCTCCGTGCCCGTTTCGCCGTTGCGCTGCTTGGCGATGATGACCTCGCAGATGTTGTCCTTCGGTTCGTCCGCGCCGCGGTAATAGTCCTCTCTGTGCAGGAACATGACGACGTCGGCGTCCTGTTCGATGGCGCCCGAGTCGCGCAGGTCCGACAGCATGGGCCTATGCCCGCCCTGGCGCTTTTCCGAGGCTCTGGACAGCTGCGACAGCACGATGACGGGGCATTCCATCTCGCGAGCGAGCTGCTTTAAGTCGCGGGAGATCTCGGCCACCTCGTTCTGGCGGCTGTCCCTCGTCTGCGCCGCGGACATGATCTGCAGGTAGTCCACGACGATGAGGTCGACCTTGCGCGCGGCGTTGATCCGCCGGCACTTGTTGCGCATCTCCATGGCGCTGATGCCCGGCGTCGCGTCGATGATGATGTCCTTCTCCGACATCCGGTTGACCGCTTCCAGCACGTTCTCCATCTCGTCGTCGTTGAGGTTGCCGGTCTCCAGCTTCTTGCTGTCCACCCGCGCTTCCATGGCGATGAGGCGGTTGCCGAGGGCCTCCTTGGCCATTTCCACGGAGAAGATGACCACGCGGCCGTCGCCCTTCAGCGCGACGTTCTGCGCGATGTTCAGCGCGAGCGCCGTCTTTCCCATGGACGGACGGGCCGCGATGATGAGCAGGTCCGATTTGTGCAGGCCGTTCAGCGCCCTGTCGAGATCCTTGAAATGCGTCTCGATGCCCGGCAAAGCGCCGCCCCGCGCCCTCGCGTCGGTGATCGCCTCGAGGTTGACCTTCAGCACGTCCCGCAGGTCCGTGTACTCGGTGGTCTGCTTCGTCTTGGCGACGTCGAAGATCTTGGATTCCGCGAAATCGACGACCTTGTCCGTCTCGAGCTCCTCTTCAAAGCTCTTCTGCACGATCTCCCCGGCCGCGTCGATGAGCCGCCGCAGCATGGCCTTCTCGGCGACGATCTTGGCATACTGCACGACGTTCGCCGTCGTGGGGACCACGGTGGACAGCAGGGCGATGTAGCCGCGCCCGCCGACCGCCTCCAGGATGCCCCGACGCTTTAAGCTCTCGGACACCGTGACCGCGTCGATGGGCTCGCCGCGCTGAAACAGATCCATCATGCACTGATAGATCTCGTGATGGCTTTTCGCGTAGAAATCGCCCGGCTTCAGGATGTCGGACACGCCGTAAAACGCTTCCTTGTCGATGAGGATCGCGCCGAGCACGCTTTTTTCCGCCTCGTCGTTATGCGGCGGAATGCGTTCCATCTGGCTCACCGGGGCCTCCTATTCCACTTCCACGTCGATGCGGCACTTGGCCGTAACGCCTGGGAAGAGCTTCAGCATGACCTGCGCGGGGCCGACCTGCTTGATCGGCGCCTCCAGATCGATCTTCTTCTTGTCGAGCTCCACGAGGAACTCCTTCTGGATGGCTTCGGCGATGTCCTTGGAGGTGATGGCGCCGAACAGCCGGCCGGAATCGCCGGCCTTGGAGATGATCTTGATGGGCCGCGCTTCGACCTTCGCCTTGATGTCCTCGGCGACCTGTTTGTCGATGGCCCGCTGCGCCTCGATCTGCGCCTTCTTCTTTTCGAGGATCTTCATGTTGGCGGGAGTCGCCTCCATCGCCAGTTTCTTGGGGAAGAGCATGTTGCGCGCGAATCCGTCGGAGACCTTCACGATCTCTCCCGCCTTGCCCTGACCCTTGACGTCCTTCAGTAAAATGACCTGCATTGTTCTATCCTTTCCGCACGGGGAGGGGCTACATGAGCCCGGTTTCCCTCATGATGCTTACTACTCTTGCGATGGCCTCTTCCGGCCCTTCTTCCACCTGGGCCGCGGCGATGTTGATGTGTCCGCCTCCGCCCATTTTTTCCATGACCGTCTGCACGTTCAGCTGGCCCAGGGACCTCGCCGAGACCATGGTGCGGTTCACGCCTCTGCCCGCGGCAAACGCGGCGGTGACCCCGCGAATGTCCAGCAGTTCGTCCGCCGCCTGCGCCACCAGCACCTGCATGGCCGGATCCGTGTCGCGCGTGTAAGCCACGGCGATGCCTCCCGGCAGGATCTCGGCGCTGGCGATGATGTTGCTCTTCTTCTTGAAGAAATCCAGCCGCAGCTTGAAGAAACTGCGGACGGTGGGGATGTCCGCGCCCATGCGCCTCAGCCAGCTGGCGGCTTCAAACGTCCTCACGCCCGTGTTGATCGCGAAGCTCTTCGTGTCCACGATGATGCCCGCCAGCAGCGCTTCCGCGTCGAACTTGCCGATGTCGCTCTTGTCCACCGCGTACTGCAGCAGCTCCGTCACGAGCTCGCTCGCCGAAGACGCGTACGTCTCCATGTGCATGAGCGTGGGGTTGTCGACCGCATCCTTCGACTTGCGGTGGTGGTCGATGACCGCGACTTTCGGGCCTTTCTCGAAGATCTCCGGACACTCCGTGATCTGCGGGATGTGCGTATCCACGAGGATGACGAGCGTGTCGCTCGTGACGAGCTGCAGCGCCTTCTCGCTGGAGATGAAGCTGTAGCTGCCCGCTTTCAGGGCTGCCCCGTAAATGACGTCTATAGCCTGGCCCACGTCGTTCAGGATGATATCCGCCGGTTTTCCCGCGCTCTTCGCGAACGTGTACATGCCGATGGCAGAACCGATGGAGTCCATGTCCGGCCGCGAGTGTCCCATGATGAGCACGCGGTCCGACGACTTGACGAGCTGCATGAGAACGTGCGCCACGATGCGCGCGCGCCCCTTGTTGCGCTTCTCCACGGACGGCAGGCTGCCGCCGAAGTACTCGATGTCGCCGCCGGCGCTCTTGATGACTGCCTGGTCGCCGCCTCTGCCGAGCGCCAGGTCCATGGCCTCCTCGGCCAGGTCCTGCAGCTTGGAAAAGCTCTCGCTGCCCGCCCCTATGCCGATGGAGATGGACGTCGGGAAATCCGCCTGCGTCTCGACCTCGTGCATCTGGTTGATGATGGGGAACTGGCTGCGGCGCTGCTCCGCCAGGCAGCGGTTCTCGAACTGGGCGAGATAGCGGTTGCTGCGCACCCGCGTAACGGCCGCGTCCATGTACTGCGTCCACGCGCGGATCTTCTTGTCGATCTCGGCGCTGATGCCGGACTGCTCTTCCGCCGGCGAACTGGCCAGCAGTTCGTCGTAGTTGTCGATGTTGATGAGCGCTATGCAACTGGCGCTGTCCTCGCTGGCCTTTTTCAGCCGTTCGATCTCCGCCGCGGCGGCTTTGTCCGTAAGCGTGCCGTCCGCGTTGATCCCCGCGGCATCCATGTGCTCGCGGATCACGCTGGCGTTATACTCCTCCAGCGCATCCTCCGAGGCGGTGCCGAGCAGTTTCGTGTGATAGATGCTGAGCGCGCCCACCAGAATGAGACAGACGATGCCCGCGTAGACGTTGAACCACAGAATGACCAGGCACAGGACGATCATGACGATCATGTCCACCCGGGTAAATCCGCGGATCAGGTTGTGCAGGAATTTGCTGTTCATGGACCCTCCTTCCTATAGGGGCCATTCCACCCAATAAGACACTATAGTATATCATACTTTGGGCGGCTTGGGGAGACTTGCTTGCATTTGCGGCTTTGGCTTCCATTTATTATTTTTTCGTGCTATACTTGAAATGATATATATCAACAACCCCTGCTTGTACAATAAGGAGGACACCCATGGGCAAATATGTTATCAGAGAGACCAAGACCGGCTTCACGTTCCGTCTGAAGGCGGGCAACGGCGAGATCATCGGCACGTCCGAAGTTTACAAGGCTCTGGCCAGCTGCAAGAACGGTATCGCCAGCGTCGCCAAGAACGCGCCCATCGCCGAAGTCGAAGACCAGACCAAGGAAGACTTCGAAAAAGTCAAGAACCCCAAGTTCGAAATCTACACCGACAAGGCCGGCGAGACCAGATTCAGACTGAAGGCCGCCAACGGCGAGACCATTCTCGCTTCCGAAGGCTACTCCAGCATGAGCGGTTGCAAGAACGGCATCGAAAGCGTCCGCAAGAACGCCGATTCCGAAGCGGTCATGGAAGAAGAATAACGAGACTATTGAAGGAGACACGAACGATGGACAAGTACGTATGCCCCTGCAGCTATGAATACGATCCGGCCGTAGGCGATCCCGACAACGGCATCGCTCCCGGCACCGCCTTCGAAGATCTGCCCGAAGATTGGGTCTGCCCCGTCTGCGGTCTGGGCAAGGACGCCTTCGAAAAGGCATAAGTTTTTCAGAATACGATTGAGACAGGGGGACGGTTCCTTGTCCCATTTTGGGACAAGGAACCGTCCCCCTGTCTCATTTTTATAGGATCACGCTGATGCGCGTGCCGATGTCTCTTCGCGAGACCACTTCGAAATGGCCGCCGTGCCGGTCCACGATCCACTTTGCGATGGCGAGGCCCAGGCCCGAGCCGCCGCTCGCCCGCGCCCTCGAATCGTCTGCGCGGTAGAAGCGCTCGAACATGTGCGTCTGCGCCTCGCCGTCCATGCCGATGCCCTCATCCTCCACGGAAAAGGCGGGCCGGCCTTCCTTTACGAAGGCGCGCAGGCGGATCTCGGTGCCTTCGGGCGAATACTTCGCCGCGTTCTGCACGAGAACGCGCGCCGTCTGCTTCAGCAGGGAAGCGTCTCCCGTAGCGGTCACCTCGGGACCCTCGATCAGCCGGTAACCGTGGGCCTCGTCGATCATGGCCGACTCCTCGCAGACCTCCTTCACCATGGCGGACAGGCTGACGGGCGCCATCTCGACCGGCGTGCGGCCCGAATCGCCCCGCGCCAGGAACAGCAGCTGCTCCACGAGGTGCTGCATGCTGTCGCTCTCCGTCTTGATGGCCTGGATGGATTCCTCCAGGATGCTTTCGTCCTCCTTGCCCCAGCGGTCGAGCATGTCCGCATAGCCCTTGATGACCGCGATCGGCGTGCGCAG
>JAEEGL015421226.1_pt1 | contig 10274 bp, 10 predicted proteins | sample 9134231 | NCBI WGS metagenome assembly JAEEGL01 (sample SAMN16246548, study PRJNA631951) | gut metagenome | biome: gut microbiome; feature: rumen; material: fiber-attached | host: Bos | place: Iran: Karaj | collected 2018-10
ATCTTCCAGGGCAGCATCGATTTTGACGGCGAGATCTGCCTGCTGGCCAAGAGCGGCGCCCTGCTCAGTAATCGGGATGCGGTCGTGCTGGGCGTCATCCAGAAAGGGGAGACGCGCACTCTGCAGTATCTGGCTCCCAGTGGTTCGGATTCGCCCATCCTTCTGCTCTTGATCCCGGAAAAGGACTGGGCAAAGGGCTTGTAAAAACAGACAGATATATGCTTCTTCGTTGAAGAAAAAAGGCGGCATGCTTGAACGCATGCCGCCTTTTTGGCAGAAGGAACGCAGCGGCTGCTGCCTGAGAAGGGAGGGTATTTCAGCCTTTCCTTCTTCGCCAGCAGGAGAGTGTAGATAAAAACGCTGCATCCGGCTTTTGTCCGGATGCAGCATTTTTGTTTTTGATGAAAGGAACAGTCTGTTCTTATTTCATGCCGCCGTTGCGGATGATGTTTTCCGCATAGTTGGTGGCGATGACGCCTTCCGGAACACCGGTGGAACGGGATTCTTCCAGGATGTTACCGATGGTGTTGTAGATGTTGTCAACTTTTTTGATGACTTCTTCTTCGTTGTAGTTGCCCAGCGCTTCGCCACCGGCGTTGATGACGCCGCCGCCGTTGATGATGAAGTCAGGCGCATAGGCGATGCCGCGAGCTTTCAGCGCTTCCCCGGCCGCATCGTCGTAGATCAGGTTGTTGGCCGCACCGGCGATGGCTTTGCAGTGGAAGTTGGGGATGTTCTTGGGGTTGACGATCGCACCCAGCGCGCAGGGGGCGAGGATGTCGCATTCCTGGGAAAGGATCTGGTCGACGGGGACAGCAGTGGCGCCCATTTCGGCGACCGCGCGGTCAACGACGTCCTGTCTCAGGTCGGCAACATACAGTTTTGCGCCTTCTTTGGTCAGGCGCTGCGCAACGTCATAACCGACTTTGCCCAGGCCCTGAATGGCGAAGGTGAGGCCGTCAAGGCTGTCGGCGCCGAGCGCCACTTTCGCGGTGGCACGAATGCCCTGCATAACGCCGCGGGCAGTCATCGGGGAGGGGTCGCCGCTCACGTCCGGCAGCCCGCAGATGTACTGAGTGGTGCGCTTCATGTAGATGGCGTCGTTGGTGTCGGTGTTCACGTCTTCAGCAGTGATGTACTGGCCGCCGAGAGATTCAACCGCTTCGCCCAGCGCTTCAAACATCGCTTCGGTTTTATCTTCTACTTTGCCGAACACGACGCATTTGCCGCCGCCCAGAGCCAGGCCGGCCGCTGCGTTTTTGTGAGACATGCCTCTGGAAAGACGAAGAACGTCGAAGAGGGCGTCTTCTTCAGAAGCGTAATCCCAGAGACGGCACCCGCCCAGAGCAGGACCCAGCGCGGTGCTGTGAATGCCAATGATCGCTTTCAGGCCAGCTTTGGGGTTGCTGACGAATACGACCTTTTCGTGTCCGAAGGTAGCCATGGTTTCCAAAAGATTCATGTTTGTCGCCTCTTCCTTTTTGAAATTTAGCACGTTGAATCAGTCGTGCTTTAATTCCGTCATTATAGCACAGCTTTGGAGAAAATCAAGAGCTTTTTGGGAATATTTATGATATTTTTTGTATAAATATCCTTACGCTGCCCGTTTGTTGAATATTTTTTTGAAAAGGAGGGCCGGATGATGTCCCAAAAATAGAAATGGAATCCGTTATTTTGTCCGCAGATGTCAGCTGGAAATGATTACCTTTGTCAAGGCGGAGCAGATTTGTTATGCTTTTTGTGAAGGAAGCGCTTTCTTGTTTTGATCGGATGATCAGCTCCACAGGATGGAGAAGAGGATGAGGAAATGAAAAACAAGGAGGAGAGCGATGGATAATCGAAAAAAAGCCCGTCTACATAAAACGCGGCGGAACGTGATGGCTTTTGGGCTCGTTCTTTGTTTGCTGATCTTCCTGGCGCTGCCGGCTTTTGCGGCCGGGGCTCCCTGTTCGGCTTACGGGAATCCCATTTCGCAAAGCATCTGCCGCTTGCGGAACGGGGATTTTGCCGGGTTCTGGCGGCTTTCTTATTCCCGGCCGACAGCGAACGGACAGCCCGCAGGAGGAATTCCGCAGACGTCCGCACCTGCTCCGCAGGAACAGACAGCGCCGGCGGAAACGGAAAGCGAATTCAGCGACTTTGCAAAAGAAGTCCTGCGCCTGGTCAACGCAGAGCGCACCAGGGAGGGGCTTGCGCCGCTCTCTCTGGATGCGCGTCTTTGCGCTGCCGCCGGGCAGCGGGCGCAGGAGGCCTGCGCTTATTTCAGCCACAGCCGCCCGGACGGCAGCAGCTGCTTTACGGTCTTTTCCCAATATGGCATCCGTTACCGAGCGGCCGGGGAAAACATTGCCAAAGGCTATGCCTCGCCGGCAGCGGTGGTGCAGGCCTGGATGGATTCTGCCGGACACCGCGCCAACATCATGAATGCTTCTTATCACAAGATGGGGCTCGGCTATGTTCCTTGCGGCTCCAGCTACGCCTGGGGTCAGCTCTTTATGGATTAAAGCGTCTTCAGCAAGCCTGATCGGGAAAAGTGAGGAATGGAAAAGGCCTGTGTAACGCACAGGCCTTTTCCGGGAATTCGTCGAAAATGGGTTGACAGTTCTTGCTTCCCATGATATATTGACGGAAATGACACAAATAAAAAAATTGTTTTGAGGGACACCTCTCGAAGCAGTGGTAGAGGAGCGGAAATCAAGAGTAGGCTGCGGCAACGGGGCAGGCGCCCGCTGCAGCGGAAAGGGGTTTCCGCCGAAACGGCGGTTTTGCCTGCAAAGGCCGGCGTTGGGTCGCAGCATAAGATGCTGCGGACTGTCACTTTTGTGGAGCGCTATCATTGACTAAACGCAACAGGGCTTTCCTACTGCCGCGTCAGCTTTCCACAAGAGCTGATGCCTTTTTTATCTGTGTCAGCGCCCCGTGCGGGCAAAATACAGAAAAGAGGTAATCAATAATGAAACGTTTCCTGGTGCTCCTGTTGGTCCTGCTGATGGCGTTCTCTCTGGCTGCCTGCGGCGACGCGTCGAACGACGGTGCAAATGAAGGTGACGGCGCGGCGGAAGGCGGAGATGCTTCCGTCTTGACGGACAATGTTCTGAGCGTGGCGATGGAATGCGGCTATGCGCCTTACAACTGGACGCAGCCGGACGATTCCAACGGCGCTGTGCCGATTTCTGGCAGCAATGAATTTGCCAACGGCTACGACGTGATGATGGCGAAAAACATCGCCGAATCTCTGGGCTATGAACTTGAGATCGTCAAACTGGACTGGGATTCCCTCGTGATGGCCGTTCAGTCCGGCACGGTGGACTGCGTCATTGCCGGTCAGTCCATCACTTCCGAACGTATGGAGCTGGTCGATTTCAGCACCCCGTATTATTATGCGTCTCTGGTCACGCTGGTCAAAAAGGACGGCCCTTATGCTTCTGCTACCGGCATCTCTGATTTTGCCGGTGCTTCCGCCACCTCTCAGATGAATACCGTCTGGTATGACGTCTGCCTGCCGCAGATCCCGGATTGCCAGATCCAGACCGCACAGGAATCCGCTCCGGCCATGCTGGTCGCGCTGGAATCCGGCCGCGTTGATCTGGTCTGCACGGATGCCCCCACTGCGATGGCGGCTGTCGTGGCTTATCCGGATATGGTGATGTTGGACTTCACCGACAGCGAAGACAATTATGAAGTTTCCGAAGAAGAGATCAACATCGGCATTTCCGTCCAGAAGGGCAACAGTGCGCTCCTGGAAGGGATCAACAAATACCTCGACACCCTGACGGCCGATGATTACGAAAAAATGATGGAAGAAGCGATCAAGATCCAGCCGCTGTCTGAATAATCCCGTTCCCGGATCTGTTTAGCGGGGAGGTGCCCGTATGATCTCTCAAATGTCTTTCTGGGAGCGTATCGTTTATCTGATCCAGTATTACGGTCCCTCCTTTCTTTCCGGTGCCGGTATCACGATGCTCATCGCGCTGGTCAGCACGTTTATCGGTTGCGTGATCGGTTTTGTCATCGGCATCATTCGCACGATCCCGGTCAGCAAAGATTCGCATATCGTCAAGCGCGTGCTGATGAAGATCGTGGATATCATCCTGCTGATCTACATCGAAGTCTTCCGCGGCACGCCGATGCTGGTGCAGTCCATGTTCATTTTCTATGGAGCTGCAGCGGTCTTTCATGTGAATATGGGCGTGTGGTTCGCCGCTTTCTTCATTGTTTCCATCAACACCGGCGCCTATATGGCAGAAACGGTGCGCGGCGGCATCCTTTCCATCGACCCTGGCCAGACGGAAGGGGCGAAAGCCATCGGCATGACGCATTTCCAGACCATGCTGCATGTTATCCTGCCGCAGGCTCTGCGTAACATCCTGCCGCAGATCGGCAACAATCTGATCATCAACATCAAAGACACCTGCGTCCTTTTCGCCATCGGCGTTACCGAGCTCTTTTCGCGAGGCAAATCCGTGGCGGGGGCCGTCTATCTCTATTTTGAATCCTTCACCATCGTGATGGCGATCTATCTGATCATGACCTTTGTCTGCTCCCGGCTCCTGCGCTGGTGGGAAAACAAGATGGATGGTACGGATAATTACGAACTGATCATGGACGATGCGCTGGTTCCCGGCTCCGGTATGTATACGAAGCCGCAGCCCGATCGGGGAAAGGGGGCGTCCTGATGAGCTCGAGCAAAACCGTGTTGGAGGTCCGGCACCTGAGCAAGTCCTTTGGCTCGCACGAGGTGTTGAAGGATATCGATTTTACCGTAAATACAGGCGATGTCACCTGCATCATCGGCGCTTCCGGCTCCGGGAAATCGACGCTCCTGCGCTGTATCAACCTGCTGGAGATGCCTTCTGCCGGCGAGATCATTTATAACGGGGAAAACATCCTGGCCAAGCACAACGATGTTTCTGCTTACCGTTCCCACGTTGGCATGGTCTTCCAGAGCTTTAACCTGTTCAACAACATGACGGCGCTGGAAAACTGCACCATCGGGGTAAAAAAGGTACTGAAAAAGAGCAGTGAAGAGGCGCATGTGCTTGCCATGCGTTATCTGGAAAAGGTGGGGATGGCGCCTTACATCAACGCCCGTCCCCGGCAGCTTTCCGGTGGTCAGAAGCAACGTGTGGCGATCGCCAGGGCTTTGGCCATGCAGCCGGATGTGCTGCTCTTCGACGAGCCGACTTCGGCCCTGGACCCGCAGATGGTGGGGGAAGTGCTCAGCGTCATGCGGACACTGGCCGGTGAGGGCCTGACCATGCTGGTGGTGACGCACGAGATGGCATTTGCCCGTGATGTGGCCAGCCACGTCGTTTATATGGCGAACGGGGTGATCTGCGAGGAGGGCAGCCCGGAAGAGGTCTTGCTCCGTCCCAAGCAGAAAAGCACCCAGGAATTCCTTTCTCGCTTTACCGGTACGCAGAATGTGCAGGGATAGGTAGTTTGTTTCGAAGTTCTGCTAAAATGTATTAACTCCGCCGCGGTCAATTCTGCGGCGGAGTTTTGTTTGTTTTGCTTTGTATTGATGCATTTGTTTTGCACAGAGATAAAAACTTTGTTAATTTTTTGATTCTATTGGGCCTGTTCAGGGGGTTTCCATTTTTTTTACTTTATCTATCTCTTCGGGGGTATTGATTTATTCTAAAGAAAATCGTATAATAAACAGGACTGGGTGTCTTTATTTCGACAGGAAATGACGGGGAAACGGAACCGCTTTCTTGTTGCGGATATGCGTCCCGTAATTCTGTTACGAGATCAGTCTGCGATTGAGGCGAAAACGATCGCCAGGCTGGTTTTTGTATGATGTTGCACCGCAGGCCAAGTGTGTTTTACGGTACATCGAGTAAAAAGCAAAAGTTGTTCTACAATCAAATATGGAGGTGCAGTAATGAAAAATTGTTGTTGCGGAAATGCGACGGATGCTGAAATCCTCGCGAAGAGCGCTGCGATCGCGGCGGCCGCTAAAGGCCACGAAGAAAAGCTGATCGACGTTCTGACCGACGTTCAGGCTGTTGCGAACAATGGCGTGGCAAAAGATGTTGCCAAGGTCATTGCGAATGAAATGGGGATCCCGCTTGCCAAGGTCTACGGTGTGGAATCCTTCTATGCCTTCTTCTCTGAAGCGCCGCGTGGAAAGAACATCATCAGAATGTGCAAGAGCGCTCCCTGCCATGTGAAAGGCGCAAAAGAAGTTCTGGCGGCTTTCGAAGAAGCGCTGGGCATCAAATGTGGGGAAACCACTCCCGACGGCAAATTCACTCTGGAAACCTGCGAATGCCTCGGCATTTGCCAGATGTCTCCGGCTGTCCTCATCAATGACAAAGTGTATGGCGAATTGACCCCTGCTAAGGTCAAAGAAGTCATCGCTTTGTACTAGTCAGGAAGGAGTGAAGATAACGATGCAGGAAATGAGAGTTGTTTTGCGTAACGTTGGCAAGATCAACCCCGTTAAAGCTGAAGATTATGCGGCTGTCGGCGGTTTTGAGGGCCTGAAAAAAGCGCTTGGCATGAGCCAGGACGAGATCATCGCGGTTGTGAAAGAATCCGGTCTGCGCGGCCGCGGCGGCGCCGGTTTCTCCACCGGCACCAAATGGGGCTTCACCAAGAACACCGAAGCCGACCAGAAATACATCGTTTGCAATGCTGACGAAGGCGAACCCGGAACCAACAAAGACCGCATCATCATGTTGGGCGACCCCTTCAGCCTTTTCGAAGGCATGGCCATCGCCGGCGTGGCGGTCGGCGCCACCAAAGGCTTCATTTATCTGAGAGCCGAATATCCTTACCTGATCCCCGTGCTGAATGAAGCGCTGGAATCCTGCCGCAAGAACGGCTTCCTGGGTGAAAACCTCATGGGCAGCGGCAAAGCTTTTGATATCGAAGTCCGTCATGGTGCGGGCGCTTATGTCTGCGGCGAAGAAACCGCGCTGATCGAATCTCTGGAAGGCCATCGCGGCGAACCTCGCTTCAAACCCCCGTTCCCGGGTGTTGCCGGCGCTTGGGGCAAACCCACCATCGTCAACAACGTGGAAACTCTGGCGAACGTTCCGCAGATCATCGTGAACGGTGCGGAATGGTTCAAGGGCATCGGCACGCCGAAGTGCACCGGTACCAAGATCTTCTCCCTGAACGGCAACATCGCCAAACCGGGCGTTTATGAATTCCCGATGGGCGTCAGCCTGAAGACCCTGTTTGAAGAAGTCGGCGGCGGCTGCGCGAACGGCAAAAAGCTGCTGGCGGTGCAGTGCGGCGGCGCTTCCGGCCCCATCATCCGTGCTGACCAGATCGACTTCAACACCGATATCGAAAGCGCGGCGGCTGCGGGCGCCGGCCTCGGCTCCGGTGCGATGACCTTCATCGATGATTCCAACGACATCATCGACGTTGTGGAAAACCTCATGGAATTCTTCGTGGAAGAATCCTGCGGCAAATGCACGCCTTGCCGCGAAGGCAATATGCGCCTTCTGCAGAAGATCACGGCCATCAAAGAAGGCAATGCGACTGCTGCGGACATCGACACCGTTCTGGAACTGTCTGAAACCATGATGGCTGCTTCTCTTTGCGGCCTCGGTCAGGCTTCCCCGACTCCGGTCGTCACCAGTATCAAGAATTTCCGCGCTGCCTATGATGCGGCTATCGAAAGGGGGCAGAACTAATGCCTAACGTAACCATCGACGGTCTTCAGATCGAAGTGAAAGCCGGCACCACCATTCTGGAAGCGGCTAAACAGTTGAACATCCATATCCCGACTCTCTGCTATCATCCGGATCAGGCAGTGAAAGCCAACTGCCGTATCTGCGTTGTGGAAGTGGAAGGCGCTCGCACGCTGGTCCCCGCCTGCGCATATCCGGTCTATGACGGCATCGTGGTCAAAACGCACTCTGCCAAAGTCCTGCAGGCAAGAAAGAACATCCTCGAGCTGATCCTTTCCCACCATCCGCAGGATTGCCTGAAGTGCGATCGCAACGGCAACTGCGAACTGCAGGCTGTTGCTGAACAGATCAACTTCCATGAAGAATATCGCTATGAACCCGCTGTCCGCGGTGAAGGCAAAGATTTCTCTTCTCCGTCCATCATCCGCGATTCCGCAAAATGCATCGTTTGCGGCCGTTGCGAATACGTTTGCAGCAACGTCCAGACCGTCTTTGCGCTCTCCAAGGCAAACCGCGGTTTTGAATCCGTCTATGCGCCGGCGTTCAGCATGGCTCTGGCGGAAACCCCCTGCGTGAACTGCGGCCAGTGCGTTCAGGCCTGCCCGGTCGGCGCGCTCACCGTTCACAACGACATTGCCCTTGTTTGGAAAGCCATCGCGGAAGGCAAACACGTTGCGGCGCAGGTCGCTCCGGCTGTCCGCATCACCCTGGCGGAAGCCCTGGGCGAAGATCCCGGCACCGTTTCCACCGGCCGTCTGGTCACGGCGATGAAGCTCCTGGGCATCAACGATGTCTTTGATACGGACTTCACGGCTGACCTCACCATCATGGAAGAAGGCACCGAACTGCTGGGCCGTCTGAAGAACAACGGCGTTCTGCCGATGATCACTTCCTGCAGCCCCGGCTGGATCAAGTTCTGCGAAACCTATTATCCGGATCAGCTGGATCATCTTTCTTCCTGCAAATCCCCGCAGGGCATGTTCGGAGCCCTGATCAAGACTTATTACGCGCAGAAGCTCGGCAAGAAAGCGGACGATGTTTACAGCGTTTCCATCATGCCCTGCACCGCGAAGAAATTCGAACGCGCCCGTCCGGAACTCGGCCGCGACGGCTATCAGGACGTTGACGTCGTCCTCACCGTTCAGGAACTGGCCAAGATGATCAAGAGCGCGAACATCGACTTCAAATCCCTGCCGGAAACGGACTTCGACGCTCCCTTCGGTCTCGGCTCCGGCGCCGGCGAAATCTTCGGTGCAACCGGCGGCGTTATGGAAGCTGCCCTTCGTTCGGTCTATGAAATCGTCACCGGCGAAGAACTGAAGAACATCGACCTCGTTGACTGCCGCGGTTTTGAAGGCGTCAAAGAAGCCACCGTCAAGGTCGGCGATCTGGACGTGAAAGTGGCCATCGCGCATGGTCTCGGCAACGCCCGCAAGGTTATGGACGCTGTCCGTGCCGGCACGGCGGACTTCCACTTCATCGAAGTCATGGCTTGCCCCGGCGGCTGCATCGGCGGCGGCGGCAACCCGATCAAGAACTGGGCGAAGATGGAACACCGTCTGGACGCGGTCTACAAGACCGACGCCAACCTGCCTATCCGTAAGTCTCATAAGAACGAACTGGTCACCAAGCTCTATGAAGACTTCCTGGGCGAACCTAACGGACATCTCTCCCATGAACTGCTGCATACGCATTACACCGATCGGGGAGACCTCCTCAAATAAGGAAAAACAGTGCTTGACCGACAGGACGGACCTTGTGTCCGTCCTGTTTTTTGTCTGAAAAAGTTGCGGCGGTGAAAGTTAGGCGGAAGGAGAAGCCGCCTTTTTTTCGAAATGATAAAGGCAAGGAGGGATCGCTATGGATCAAGAGAAACTTAAAACGCTGGCCACGATGATCGACCAGGCGAAAAATATTGTCTTTTTTGGCGGCGCGGGCGTCAGCACGGAATCTGGCATCCCGGATTTTCGTTCTGCCGGCGGTATTTTTTCTCAGGGTTTGGGTTATACCGTGCCGGTGGAAGAGATCGTCTCCAGGGATTTTTTCTTTGACCACACGGAGGAGTTTTATCGTTTTTATAAAGACAAGATGATCTTTGCGGACGCACGGCCCAATCCGGCCCATAAAGCTTTGGCAAAACTGGAAGAAATGGGCAAGCTGAAAGCGGTGATCACCCAGAATATCGATGGCCTCCATCAGCTGGCCGGCAGCAAGCGTGTGTTTGAATTGCACGGTTCGGTGCATCGCAATTTCTGCCTGCGCTGCGGCCGCAAATATCCGGGCCTGGATATTTTGCAGGGGGAAGGCATCCCGCGCTGCCCGGAATGCGGCGGCATCGTGAGGCCGGATGTTGTGCTTTATCAGGAATCTCTGGACAGCGACGTCCTGCGCGGCTCTGTGGATGCCATCCGACAGGCGGATATGATGATCGTAGGTGGGACATCCCTGGTGGTCTATCCGGCGGCCGGGCTGATCAATTACTTTAACGGCAAATATCTGGTGCTGATCAATAAGAGCAGCACGCATATGGATTCCCGTGCAGATCTGCGCATCGATGACGGTATCGGCGCTGTTTTTGCGGAGCTTTTCCCGGATTGCCGTTAGAAGACGAGTGTGCGTATA
>JAEEGL017091669.1_pt1 | contig 10274 bp, 8 predicted proteins | sample 9134231 | NCBI WGS metagenome assembly JAEEGL01 (sample SAMN16246548, study PRJNA631951) | gut metagenome | biome: gut microbiome; feature: rumen; material: fiber-attached | host: Bos | place: Iran: Karaj | collected 2018-10
GCGAACTGCCCCTTCCGCAGAAGGCGCCATTCTATGCGCCGTGGCTTCTCGCCCAGCCGCCGCGTGGCGAACGGGCCGAACCCGATGAGGCCACGCTTCGCGCCTTCCGCCTCACACGCGAGGCACTACGTGCGCGCGACGTGGCGGATGGAACCAGGAACTAGGAACTAGGAACCAGGAACTAGGAACCAGGAACTAGGAACCTCCCCGGTATGAGCTGCGCACGAACGGGGCCGACTCAACGGCGGCGAAGCCGAGACTCTTGGCCGCCTCGCCAAGCGCGGCGAAGTGTTCCGGCGAAAGATAGCCTGCGACGGGAACGTGGCGCGGCGAGGGGCGGAGATACTGTCCCATGAAGACAATCGAGGTGCCGGCGGCACGGGCGTCCGCGAGGGTGCGGAAGATTTCGTCGTCGGTCTCGCCAAGCCCGAGCATGAGGCTGGTCTTGACCGTGAGGCCTGCCTCGGCGGCGGCGTGCAGGACGGCTAGTGAACGCGCGTAGTCAGCCTCGGGGCGGACGGCGGAATAGAGGCGGGGGACGGTCTCCAGATTATGGCCGAAGGTGTCCGGGCGTGTCGCGAAGACTGTTTTCAGCGCTTTCGCGTTACCTTGGAAATCAGGGACGAGGACTTCAATCCTGACGCCTGGCGCGGCGGCGCGGATGGCGCCGACTGTGGCGGCCCAGTGCGCGGCTCCGCCGTCGGGAAGGTCGTCGCGCGTGACGGAGGTGACGACGACCTCGCTTAGCCCGCTGTCGCGGACAGCCTGGGCTACTCGCCTCGGCTCGTCCGGATCAGGCGGCACGGGCGCACCTTTCGAGACGTTGCAGAAGCGGCAGTGTCGTGTGCATTCCGGCCCCAGGATGAGAATGGTGGCGTGTCCGTGACGCCAGCAGTGGCAGATGTTCGGGCAGGCGGCGGAGGCGCAGACGGTGTTGAGACCAAGCGACTGCAGGCGCTTTCGGGTGGCGGAGATTTCCCCGTCGCACCGGACGCGGATCTTCAGCCAGTCTGGTCTTGGACCGTCTGGGGAGCGGGGAGTGAACCCTGTCGAAAAAAGGTTGGTGGCGGACATTTGAAGCCAGTATAGCACTTTTTCTGCTATACTGCTTTCAAGACAATGAAAGACCAGATAACCATCTTGCGGCTTCTTGCCGAAGGCGTCCGCCTCGGTTCTGCGCGTCGCCTCCTTCTTCCGCGCGATTCAATGCGCGGTGCCGCTGGTGGTCGCCTTGGCGTCTCCGCCGGTTCGTCGCTCGACTTCCACGACTACCGTGAGTATCATCCTGGCGATGATCTCCGCCACTTGGATTGGGGTGTCTACGCGCGAAGCGACAAGGAGATTGTCAAACTTTACCGTGAAGAGGTCGAGCCGAAGCTGGACATCGTCCTCGACACTTCGGCGTCCATGGATCTTGACGGCACACGCAAGGGCGAAGCCGCGCTGCTGCTGGCTGCCGCCCTCGGCGCCGCTGCGCAGGGGGCGTCATGCACGCCCTCGCTCTGGCTTACCGGGAATCGGCTGGAGCCATCGCCGAGCGCGCGTGGCTGCTCGCCGGAGGAGTGGCGCATCGGGGGATTCGGCGAAGCATCGTCACCGTACGACGCCCTCGTTGGGGCGGCGCCACCCTTCCGCCGCAATGGCATCCGGATCTTCATCAGCGACTTGCTTTGGCCCGGGGAGCCGGCGAAGGCCCTCGCGCGTCTGGCTGACGGCGCCTCGGCGCTTTTCGTGATTCAGCTTCTGGCCGCGTCCGAGGAGGAACCGCCCGAGTACGGACGCTATCGTCTCGATGACGTCGAAACCGGTGAGACGCTGGATGTCTTTCTGGACGGGCCCGCCCTCGCGACCTACCGCGACACGCTCGCCGCACACCGCGAGCGCTGGAGCCGGGCCTGTGTCGCGGCGGGCGCCGTTTTCACACGCCTCACGGACGCCGATGTCGCCCCCGGCGCCCGTCTCGAACCGCTTGAGCGTATCGGACTTCTTGAAGCTTGCGGATGACGGCAGAACGGCGGTACGCTGTTCGCGGCAAACACGTTTTGTCTTGCGAACGATGCGGAGGCCGTGTACAATAGTCCCCGAATGAAGGATGTCGCCTAAAGCTCCTTTTTCGGGGGCGGGCGGCACCCGCGGAACCGTCGTCCGCGCAACTTCCGCCCGGACGCCAGAGGACAAAGAACATGACCATCACAGCGAAAGCTGACTTCACCAAGGCCACCGGCAAAATCCGCCCGGCCCTCCACTCTTCAGGTTGGACGCCGAGGAGCTCTCCGCGCGCCATCCAGAATGACGACGCGGCAATCAAGGCCCTGAACATGACCTACGCCCGGACCCACGACTGGGCGCTTGTCAACTCCGGGCAGCGCATCATCGACTACCATTTCATCTTCCCGCTCATTGATAAGGATCCAAAGGACCCGTCGAACTACTACTTCGCCCCGACGGACCATATCATCCAGCTTTCGCGCAACCTCGGTCTCAAGACGTTCTACCGCCTCGGCACTTCGATCGAGCATACGGGCGACATCCATTTCAACGCCGAAATGCCGAAGGACTTCGACAAGGTCGCCGAAATTTTCGCCGGCATCGTCCGCCACTACAACAAGGGCTGGGCCAACGGCAAGAAGTGGAACATCGAGTACTGGGAGCTCTGGAACGAGCCTGACGGCATCACCAACATGTGGTGCGAGAACGGAAGGGGCTGGTCCGAGGAGAACGCCCGGTACCTGCGCGGCAAATTCGTCGAGTTTTTCGTGAAGTGCCTGAAGAGGCTCAAGTCGGAGTTCCCGAAGATCAAGGTCGGCGGTCCCGCTCTCTGCGGCTACAATGAGAACTACTTCCGGGCCCTCTTCGACGCCTGCAAAAAGGCGGGGGTCGAGCCTGACTTCATCTCCTGGCACTACTACGGCAACGACCCGAACGCGATGACCGGCGCGGCGGCGGCGGCCCGGAAGTTCTGCGACTCCTACGGCTTCAAGAAGTGCGAGCTCATCCTCAACGAGTGGCACTACATCCTCACATGGGACGGCATCCACGGGCGCAACTCCACGCCCGCGATGGTCAAGCGCGCACTCGACGGGCCGACGGGCCACAACAACATCGACTCGGCGGCCTTCACGCTGACGTCGCTCGCGAAGTTCCAGACCTCGAAGCTCGACCAGGCCTACTTCTACGGCTGCGCCCATCAGGGTAGCTGGGGCTACATGGACCAGTACAAGATGTTCAACAAGAACTGGTACGCCTGCAAGCTCTTCGGCGAAATCGTGAAGGATTATCCGAAGATGTGCGCAAGTGCCTCTGACTGCGGCACGGTCACGACGCTGGCGGTCAAGTCCGCCGACGGCAAGAAGTCCGGACTCCTCGTTGTTGACTACCGCGGCACGAACCAGGTGCTGAACATCGAGGTCAAGGGCATGGCCAAGGCCAAGTATGTCTCCGCCATCGTCCTCGACGACACACGTGACAACTTCCCGTGCGAAGTCGGTTGGCGCGACGGCGTTCTCACCCTCGTCAAGCCCGACAAGAACTCCGCCGCCTTCTTTGTCACCTTCGAGTAGGCTCCACCCGATTCGAGAGCCGCATGGCCGGCATCGTGGCTGCGGGAATCGCAGCCACGACGTCCGCCATGCGGCTCTTTCCCCGTCGTGAGGAAACAGACATGACCATCACCGCCCAGGCTGACTTCACCAAGGCCGCGGGAAAGATCCGCCCGGCCCTCCACTCCTCCGGTTGGACGCCGCGAAGCTCCTCGCGCGCGATCCAGAACGACGACGAGGCGATCAAGTCCTTCAACATGGCGTATGTCCGCACCCACGACTGGGCCCTCGCCAATCCGGGGCAGCGTGTCATCGACTACCAGTACATCTTCCCGCTGATCGGCCAGGACCCCTCCGACCCCTCGAACTACGTCTTCGCGCCGACGGACCACATCCTCCAGCTCTCGCGCAACGTCGGACTCAAGACGCTCTACCGCCTCGGCACCTCAATCGAGCACACGGGCAGCGCACATTTCAACGCCGAAATGCCCAAGGACTTCGACAAGGTCGCCGAGGTCTTCGCCGGCATCGTCCGCCACTACAGCAGGGGCTGGGCCAACGGCAGGCAGTGGAACATCGAGTACTGGGAGATCTGGAACGAGCCGGATGGCATCACCGCCATGTGGTGCGAGACCGGCAAGGCTTGCACTGCGGAACATGCCGCATACATGCGCGCGAAGTACGTCGAATTCTTCGTGACCTGTCTCAAGCGCCTCAAGAGGGAGTTCCCTGAGATCAAGGTCGGCGGCCCCGCCCTGAGCAGACTGGCTCCAGATTATCTGAAGGCCGTTTTCGACGCCTGCAAAAAGGAGGGCGTCACGCCCGACTTCGTCTCCTGGCACTACTATGGCACCGACCCGGATGCGATGATTCGCGCCGCGGAGGAGGTCCGGAACCTCTGCGACTCCTACGGCTTCAAGAAGTGCGAGCTCATTCTCGACGAGTGGCACTACATCCTCACCTGGGACGGCATCCAGGGCCACAACTCCTCGACGGCGATGGTCAGGCGCGCCCTCGACGGGCCGACAGGGCACAACAACATCGATTCCGCCGCGTTCACATTGACTTCGCTCGCGAAGTTTCAGACCTCGAAACTTGACCAGGCGTACTTCTACGGCTGCTTCCACTTCGGCAACTGGGGCTACATGGACCAGTACAGGCAGTTCAACAAGAACGGATACGCCTGCAGACTCTTCGGCGAGATTGTGAAGGCCTTCCCGACGATGTGCGCGAGCGCCTCAGGCTGTGGCACGGTCACGACGCTGGCTGTCAAGTCCGCCGACGGCAGGAAGGCCGGACTCCTCGTGGTTGACTACTGCGGCACGAACCAGGTACTGACGATTGAAGTAAAAGGCCTGGCCAAGGCCAAGTACGTCTCCGCCATCGTCCTCGATGACACGCGTGACAACTTCCCGTGCCAAGTCGGCTGGCGAAACGGCGTCCTTACGCTCGGCAAGTCTGACAGGAACTCAGCCGCCTTCTTCGTTACCTTCGAGTAGGTTCGTTACGGCCTCAAGGTAGGCTGAAGACGCGAATTGCCCGCGGATGACGGCACGGCCGTTCTCTGCGAGCAATTCTCGTAACGGCCTGTCGTTTGCAAGATGGACGATGGCGTCGGCGAGCGCGGTCGGATCGACGGGGGAGGGGAGCAGCACACCCGAGACGCGGTTTTCGACAACTTCGCCGGCGGTACCTGCGTCAGTCGTTACGACCGGCACGCCGAACGCCATCGCCTCCAGTATGACGTTGGCGATGCCGTCGCGGTCGCCGTTCGGGAGGCGGCGCGACGGCAGGACCAGCATGTCGGAGTCGGCGATGGCGTGAAGCGTTTCCTCCTCCTGCAGGGTGCCTGAAAAGGTAATCGATTCACCTTTGCCGCAGACTAGTCGGGCGAGGCGTCGAAGTTTGTCGGCGCAAGGGCCGTCGCCCACAATTCGAAGGGTTGCGTTGGGAATGGCCTGGATGACCGCCGGCCAGGCGCGGATAAGCGTATCAAAGCCTTTCTTCTCGACGAGCCGTCCGACGGCGATTGCGGCCAGGGGCCGCGTCGTGAGTTCCTGGTTCTTAGTTCCTGGTTCCTGGTTCTTAGTTCCCAGTTTGAGCTCCGAACTCCGAACTGAAGCCACCGCATGGTGGATGACGGTGACGCGTGCCGCGTCAATGCCTGCGGTGACGCAGGCGTCGGCGGCGGCCTGCGAGCAGGCGACGATGCGGGAGGCCGTCGCCATGCGTCTGCGGAGTTCCTCTGGCGGGCGCGTGAAGACGTCCCAGGCGTGGACGAAGCAGAACCAGGGTCGGCCCGACAGTTGGGAAGCTGCTGCTGCGACGTCGGCCGTGGTCCATGCGAAATGCGCGAATATGACGCCGTTACTCTTGACGAAGCCGGCGATTTCGCGTGCCGTGCGGAGGCGCAACGCAAGGGAGAGCGCTTCGCGGAACGGATGATTGCGGAGAAGTGTCAGAAGGCGCCAGGCCGGAGTTCGTCGGGCAAGGCCGAAAACGCGGACGTCATGGCAAGTAAGGAGCGTGGCGATGTCGCGTCGGAGGAACGTCTCGCGCGGCGTTGGGGCCTCGGAGCAGACAACCGCTATCCTCACCGCTGTCTCCAGAAGAGATACAGGCCTGCGGCAAGGAAAACGGCGTTGGGGATGAGGATGCCCGCCCAGATGGGGAGAACGGCCTTCTTTGCCAGAACGCCGCAGGAAATGGTGAGGACGTAGAAGACGAGGAACATCAGGATGGCGGAGACGACGCCGATGAAGACGCTCTGCCGGCCCGTGGCGACGCCGGCGGGTATGGCGAAGAGGGTGATGACGACGCAGGCGAAAGGCGCGGCGAACCGGTTTGCGATATCATATTCCCAGGATGTGCGCGTTACTGGGGCGAGATTGGGGCGCGAGGCGACGTAGCGGCGCATGTCACTGACGGACATGTTGACGCTGTCCTCTATGATGCCGCCCTGGACGATGCCGAGGAGAAAGTCTCGTGGGGTCTCCGTGATTTCGGGCATGATGACGAGGTCTCGGTCATCCTGCCTCTTGAGCACAAGCGCGTCCGAATTGGAGACCGTGAAGTGCTTGACCGAAGCCTTTGGGAACCACCACACGCCGTCCATGTGAAATGCTGATGCGGATTCGAGCGTCATCTTCGGCCTGCCGAGTTCATCGCCCCAGGTGATTTTCACGTCCGTAACGGTGTTTGTGGCGGGCATGAAGCTGCCGATTTGCCAGTCGCGGCGGTCGCGGACGTTGCTGAAGGGGACGTTGTTGTAGACGTCAGGACCGTAGCCCTTGAACTCGGCGTTCTTGATTTGCGAGGATTCGCGGCTTGCCTCGGGCGCGTAGAACTCGCTGTTGAGGGCGATGAGGCCGGCGAAGAAGAACGAGGCGAGAAGCATCGGGGACGTGATGGTGATGAAGCTGATTCCATTTGCGCGCATGGCGGTGATTTCGCTGTGGCGCGCAAGCTGCCACATCGCGTAGAGTCCGCCCAGCAGAAGCGACGGCGTGACCAGCCACTGGAAGTCCTTGGAGAGAAAGCCGCCGAGGTAGCGTAGAATCATGGTGAGCGGCGGCTTCGCCGGGATGATCTTGTCGAACTCGCTGAAGAGCTCTATGGTGACGTAGAGCGCCGAGAAGGCCACGAAACAGTATAATACGGGGGTCAGGAACTCCCGCAGGACGTATCGCTTCAGAATGCTCATGCGCGGTTGGCTTCCTCTTCGTACGCAAGGTGGTTTTGGACGTAGTCGGCCACGGCGTCCTCAAGCGGGAGGAAGACGTGGTCGAAGCCGGCGGCGCGTGTCTTGGACATGTCCGCCTCCGTGAAATACTGGTAGTGGGCGCGAAGCTGTTCGGGCATCTCGATGAACTCGATGTTCGGTTCTCGTCCCATCGCGCGGAAGACGGCGTTGCCGAGGTCGAGCCAGGAGCGCGCCTTGCCGGTGCCGCAGTTGAAGATGCCGTTCTTAGCGGGGTTGTCATGGAAGAAGAGGATTTCGGCGACGACGTCCTTGACGTAGACGAAGTCGCGGAGCTGGCCGCCGTCGGGATAATCGGGGCGATAGGACTTGAAGAGGCGGATGCGGCCCGACTTGAGAATCTGCCCGTAGGCCTGGTGGATCATCGAGCGCATGGATCCCTTGTGGTCCTCGTTGGGGCCGAAGACGTTGAAGAACTTGAGGCCGACGATGTCGCGGAACCAGCCCTGTTCGAGGGCGATGAGGTCGAAGGCCTGCTTCGACTGGCCGTAGAGGTTGAGGGGCTTGAGACGCGGAATTGCGGCTTCGTCATCGGAGTAGCCGCACTCGCCGGCGCCGTAAGTGGAGGCGCTGGAGGCGTAGACGAAGCGTCTGCCGCCCGCGAGGCACCACTCGGCGAGTTCGCGCGTGTAGGCGGTGTTGTTGTCCGCGAGGTAGGCGGCGTCCCGTTCGGTGGTGGAACTGCAGGCGCCGAGGTGGAAGATGGCCGTCGCGTCGGCGAATTCCCCGTTCCGCAGAGCGGGGCGGAGGTCGCGCTTGTCCAGATAGGACGCGTAAGTCAACTGGGCGAGGTGGCGTTCCTTGAGCGGGTTGTTCAGGTCGTCGACGACGAGGATATCGGTCTCGCCGCGGTCATTGAGCGCCTTGACCACGTTGGAGCCGATGAAACCCGCGCCGCCTGTCACAATGTATTTCGCCATGGTGGAATCTCCTTTCTAGGCCAGGCCGATCCGGGAACGGAACGGGAGGCGCCCCTTGACGCCCTCGATGCGCATTCGCGCGAGGTCGCCCGCATGGAGCCCTTCGAGGGAACGGCGGTGGCCGCCCGCCGTGGTGATGTAGAGGTCCGTGAGGTCTTCGCCGCCGAAGGCGATGCCGAAGGGCTTGCGCACAGGGAGGTCTTCCGTTGCGGTGATGGTGCCGTCAGGGGCGTGGCGGATGAGGCGCGCGCCGCCCCAGCGGGTGATCCAGATGTTGTCATCGGCGTCGAGCGCGAGGCCCATCGGCGCGCCGGTGTCGTCACCGTTCTCGTCGAGGACGCGGTAGAAGGGGCGGCGTTCGCCGATGGCGCCCGTCTCGGGATCGTAGTCGTAGCGCCAGGTGACGAGGTGGGTGGCGTGCGCGTCGTTGAAGTAGAGGCGGGTGCCGGTCTCGTCGAAGGCCAGCGCACCGGGGACGCCGAATCCGTCCGCGATGGCTTCAAGGCGGCCGTCGGTGTCGAGGCGGAAGAGGCGGCCGGTATGGTGGCTGTCGGAGAGGACGCCGCAAATGACGCGGCCGTGCGAATCGGCGGCGGCCGAGGCGAACTGCGAGAGGCGGAAATCGGAGATGGAGGGGATGACGGTCTCGGCGATGGCGTCTTCGCGGCAGACGACGACGTTGGCCTGGTCGCGGAAGAGGAGGAGGGAGCCGTCGGCCTGGAGGGTCATGGCGCCGATGGGGCGGTCGGAGAAGCAGAGCGTGTTCGTGCCGTCGGCGGGGTTGAATCGGTAGAGGTCGCCGCCGGCGGGATCGCTCCAATAGAGGCACTGCGCACCGGGATGCCAGAGAGGCGTCGCGCCGGCGCGCGCCGGAAGGCTTACGGGCCATTCGATCGTGTTCATTGTCATGGGCAGCTGTAAGGGCGCATCGCGCAAAAGGACCTTACCATTATAGCAGATTCCCGCCGCCCACTGCCTATATCGCCCAGTAGGGCGATTTCGTAATCAAGGTATGACGGCCCTTCGGGCCTAATTGAGCGCTCTGCCGAGCGCTAGAGGGTTTCCTGCAGGAAGCGGTCGTAGGCGCAGCGAACGAGTAGCCACGGGTTAGAGGAAAGGGCGGCGAAGTCGTCCTTGTCGGGCTTGAGGCCGAGGGCGCGGCGCAGTCGCTCCGTGCAAAGGGCGCGCTCCCACGGACGGGACGGCTCGGAAATGTCGTGTGCGGCCGCCATCATTTCCTTGAGGCGTTGGACGTCGGCCGCGGCATGTTTTCGCTTGATTTCGCGCTGGGCGATGTCGCCACAGCTCCAAAGGGCCGTGAGGCGTTCGAGCGCAGGGGCGGACTTGTCAGACGCGAGGGCGGCGAGCACCGGATAGGCGCGGCGGTCGCCGCACTGCCCAAGCGCCCAGGCAACCGCCATGCGGTCGCCGCACTGCCCGTGCGTCCAGAGGTCCGCCATGCGTTTGGTGTCGTACGACCCGTTCGCGAGCGCGTCGAGGAGGTGCGGCGCGGCCTCGTTGCAGCCCCAGCCGGCCAGCAGGAGGGCGGCATGTTTCTTCGCGGTGGCTGTGCCTTTGCGCAGGATGGAGAGAATCTTACCCTTGATGGTGTCAGGCCCCAGCCGGTAGAGGCGCCAGAGGGCGATTCCCGGCTCCTTGTCCGCGAGGGCCTTGAGCCATTTGCCGATGTTGTCGTCCGTCGCTGGGCCAGTCAGGACGGGGTCGCCCTTGAAGGTCGTCATCGCCCGCCCGAAGAGGGGCTTCTCGTCCTTGAGCGGCGCGAGGGCACCGCTTGCGAGAAGCGCTTCGCGAAGCTTGGGGTAGGGGACCTTGGCGTTTGTCTTGCCTTCCTCGACGGCGATGGCGGCGGCGAGGCCGGCGGCCTCGCCGATGCGCTGCATGTCTCGCTGCATGCGGAAGGCGTAGCAGGTCATCTCGTCACCGCCGGCCATCTCGCTACCGCCGGCGGCGCGGCAGGCGAGCCAGGCGTTTGTGAGGCCGTTTGGCAGGATGGCGCCGTAGGGTATCTCGCAGGCGGTCGGGAAGAACCAGGCC
>JAEEGL017225345.1_pt1 | contig 10274 bp, 7 predicted proteins | sample 9134231 | NCBI WGS metagenome assembly JAEEGL01 (sample SAMN16246548, study PRJNA631951) | gut metagenome | biome: gut microbiome; feature: rumen; material: fiber-attached | host: Bos | place: Iran: Karaj | collected 2018-10
AACGCTTCCGCCCATCTCTGCAATATGAGGATTAGTCGCATACATTACCCACTCTGCAAAACTGTAGAACAGAATATCGGCGGCCAATCCGCATGTGAACATCATGGCACCCCAAGTAAAAAAGTTGTACTTAGGCTTTTCGTTCGGTTCTCCTAGAACAAGATTGCCGTATTTACTGAAAGACAAAAACAAAGAAACAATAAGAACACCGATTCCGATAATCAGGTAATAGCTTCCAAGCGTATCTCCAAAAAAGAAACGAACTTGTGAAATAACTCCGTTCGCCTGATCCGGGAAAATAAAAAGATAAACAGCAAGCGCCATAATAAGGATGAATGGCACTAAAGTTATCATCCAGTCGATTCTGCTTTTTTCTTTAGTATTATTGCTCATTTTTTAACCTCTTTTCAACAATAATTCCTATATGACGGATCAATCTCGACTAACTCGTTGAAACCGTCAATTTCACATAAATCTCCCTTTTTCATAGGGTAAATACCAAGCTTAAAGTTCTCAAAGTGACAGAACATAGCGATATCATCCCAATAAATCTGCCTGTTGTTCTGTTCAATGAACTCATACTCCAAAAACTCCCGGAGTTTCTTTCCATCTTCTTTTGACCAGCGGGAAATACTGAACAACTGCCAGCCGTTGTCACCACCGGTTCTGGAACAAGACGTGACAATTCCCTCATCATTTATCTGCATAACCCATTCATCAGTTGGTGTGTCTATTTTTAGGGCATTGTAGCCAGAACGCTCGAATTCAGGAGAAACAATATCCTGATTGTAGATAATCTGGTCACCGTCAAGGATTATTACGTTCTCAAGATAATCTTTTGCCGTATATAAAGACGATATGTTATTGCAAGTGTTGTAGTATGGATTTTCTAGAACAGTGATTTTTAAGGACGGGTCGGTTTTGTTCAACTGTTCTGCCCATGTAAGGAATTGCTCTTTAAGATAACCGACAACCACATAAATCTCGTTTATTCCGTTCTTATGCAATGCTTCAACGATTGTGTCTATCATCCGTTTGCCGTTTACCATAATAAGCGGTTTTGGCGTATGCAAAGTGACAGGTTTCATTCTGTTACCAAGACCTGCCGCCATAATTATTGCGCGTTCTACCCTATTCATTTGTCTTCTCTCCTGTTATTCCGGATTTACTGCAGAACCGTCGATTCTTTCTTTTACGATTTTATAGAAATCTTTTGCATACCGGTACTGAATCAAAGAATACTCGCCAAACTCAACGCCAAGCATGCTTTTATACTCGCACCAGTTGCTCCACAAAAGGCCGCAAGCGGCTACGTAGCAATAAATCTTTGTTCGCGTATCTTCGTCAAGCTTTTTTCCGCTGACCCTAAAATATGTCTCTATTAAGTTATCAATATGGGCTTTATCGTAAAGCGCGTAAATGCAGAACATCGCTATATCCACATGAGGATCCTGCATTCCGGCGTATTCCCAGTCGATAAGACTTATTTTATCGTTACCGTCAAAATCTTTATAGATAAGGAAGTTATCAGGAACAGCATCAATATGAGTCAGTGAAAGCTCTTTTTTCTGAGAGCTGATAAAAGCCTGCAATGAAAGAACGTTTTCTTTTGTTGTCTTGTAATCCCTGTATACAGAAGGTTTTCCGTTCCAAAGAGATTCATAAAAATCAATCAGCTTGAAGATTTCAAATGAATGATTAACTTTAAGATGAAGATTATGAAATGAAACAAGTTTTTTCATGCATTTTTCAAGGTCTTCCTGACACAGCGGATCACAAACTCTTGAATTTTCAATAAACTTTGTAATTTTATAACCGTTTTCTGGGTTTAGATAAACGTTATGGTCACAAATATCTTTTCCTTTCAGGACTTCATAAACATCATACTCTTGGCGGCGGTCAATCAGCATATCAGTGCCCTCGCCCGGAATACGCATAATATAACGGCTTCCATTGCATGAGAAAATGAACGAACGGTTTGTCATTCCTTTTTTCATGACTGTAATATCTTTTATTAAGTCAGTTTTCACTCCAAGAGCTTCACCAATCGTATCAAGGGCGGCAGATTTCAAAAGCGCATTTCCGGGCGAAAACTCCCTTAGCTGCTCATAAGTGTCTATTTCTGTAACATCATTATTATCAATGATTCTTGCATTGAATATCATTTTATTATTGATAAAAGCTGCTTCCTCCCAAAAACAGCTGTCGAAATCTTTATCCGCTTCAAACTGGCTCAACCTGTAAACTAGCATTTCTGAATCAGTTTTGTTTACGTACGATATACCGACCATTCGATTTTTGGGAGAATTTCTTTTGTTTCTGATGATTTCTTTTTTCTTGTTCACAATCACGTCGGATTTTTCATTGGCTTCATTGCTCACCATATACCAGGAATTAAGTTCCTCGGTGTTGAATAAGTTATTCTTGCACCAAATATCGCAAGGAATTATATATGAGTTTGACAAATACTCTTTTGCCAGATACAAAGAATGCAGGTTGTTTTTTATAGAATAATCCGAATTGCATATCAGTTTTACGTTATACTCATCAATAAGGAATTCATAATTTTCTTTCAAGAATCCTACGACAACATAAATATCTTGTATATGAACCTCATGAAGCTGCTTTATGATACGCTCAATCAATGTTTCATCGTTAATTTTCAAAAGTCCTTTAGGTGACTCAAGATTTATCGGAACCATGCGCATTCCATAACCAGCGGCAAGTATTATTGCACTTCTTGGTTTAGATTCCTCAAAAATACTCTCAGCTTTTTCCGTCAATCGGTTATCATTTGAAAACAAACCGTCATCTTTTAGCTTATTAACAATTATGTTTACATTACCCAGCGACAAGCCAGTTTTCATAGAAATAACACGCTGGCTTTCAAAACCGTATTTTTTTATTACTTTAAGAACTTCAGATTCATTAGCGTTCAATTTTTCCGCCTATCTAATATTTTTGAACATTTTACAATCTTTATCCACTTTATGTCAACTCTGTTAATATGTATCTGAAATTCATAGATAAAAAGCAGAAATAAAAAAACAAATGCAGGCTACTCTATTCATTTTGTAATACTCACAAGCTTTCTTAATCTGTTTTTGATAGAAATGGTTAAATATTTCTCACAATACCTTACCAAAGTAAGTATTATTTGATATACTGTTTTTATGAAATTCTCACGGAAACGTCGACAATTTTTTATTTTCATAATAGATCTTCTCATAATGATACTATCTATTTATCTTTCGCTCGCACTCCGAAACATTGAATTTCCTACATTTTCATTATTCCTAAGCCATCTAAAAAACTACCCATTTGTAATTTTCTCATGGGTTGTCATGATGTATACACTAGGAATGTATTCTCTTGATATTCCGTTCAGAACAGATACAACGCTGATAAAACTTCTGATAAGCGCAGTTACGGGAACTTTGATTGGTTTCGCAACATTCTACCTGTTTTCCAGAAATGCAGGAATTCTTCCAAAAACTGTACTTGTCGTATATAACTTGATCGTACTAGGCTTAATATTTCTTTGGAGATATTTATACGACAGGCATTTTTCCAATGGTAAAAATCTTAACAAGTATGTTTTTATAGGATATAACGAAACTGCAGCTACTCTTCTAGAACAGACAAAAACAAACTCCTATATAAATTTTTCGCCTGCAGCAGTTTTCGATGAATTCATTAATGTCCGGCCTGCTAATTTACCTGAATCAATTCCTTTTTTACATACTTATGATGAACTTTCGACATTCATAAAAAACAACACTGTAAAAGTTTATGTCATGCCATCGGAGAAAATCTTTTCTGCTGAAGTTAGACGTCTTCTTTTTGATGCATTGGGAAACAGAGCGATATTCTATTCACTTCCAGACTTTTATGAGCTTATGACTCGGCGCATTCCACTTGGTGCCATAAATGAATCATGGTTTCTAAGGCATATCCGCTTTGAGGGCCGCGGACTTTTTTATGTAGCAAAAAGAGTATTTGATATTGTTATATCAGGAGTTCTTCTTTTACTAACAATCCTTTTTTGGCCGATTGTTGCAATAATAATAAAAGCGGAAAGCAAAGGTCCTGTATTTTTCACACAAATACGCGAAGGCAAAAATGGCAAACAGTTTAAATTGTATAAATTCCGCACAATGCGAAGCGAACAAAACAATTTTGCTCCGACAAAAGAAAAAGATAATAGAATAACAAAATTCGGTAACTTTATGAGGAAAACACGCATTGACGAACTTCCTCAACTTTTAAATGTGCTAAAAGGTGATATGAGTCTCATAGGACCTCGTCCAGAAAGACCAGAACTTTCCATAGATTTGGAGCATAACATTCCGTTCTACAGGCAACGTCTTATGGTAAAACCTGGAATAACCGGCTGGGATCAAGTATCAGGCGAATATCACTCACCATCAATTGATGATACATACAAAAAACTTCAATTTGATTTATACTATATAAAGAATCAATCACTATTTCTTGACATATCAATTTTTTTCAAGACAATAATGACTGTTTTTCTCCGTCAAGGGAGATAATTATTTTATGATCACTAAGATATATAAACATTTTTCTTTAATACCATTTTTATTGTTAAGTCTATTTGTGTCTCCATGTTTTTCAGAGAACACATATAAAATCAATGACATTAAATATTCCATTTCTGGAATTACCAGGGAATATGTACTTTCACAAAAACTTAATATAGATACAAAAACTGTTTTTGAATCTGAAGAAGAACTTAATAAATATCTCAACGATATTAAACAGAATATTGATAATCTTCGCGTAATTGAAAGTTCTGAAATAGAGCCATCATTTTCTGAACCTGATGAAAACGGTTTGATTTCTGTTAATTTACACATCAAAACAAGAGATTCTATAAATTTTGTTATAGTACCATATCCTACCTACGACATTAACACTGGTTTCAAACTGAAACTGAAAATCAAAGATTATAATTTTTTAGGCTCGATGGAAGAATTCAACAGTTCATTGATTTATTTTCTTAAAGTCGATGAAGATACGGGTTCTACTTCAAATTACTTAGATTTTTCGTTTGGTTTTGATATTCCTTTTCAGCTTGGACCGTTCAACTGTAACTGGAACAATAATTTCTCGCTCAACTACGTAATAGGTGACTCTAACATCGGTTTTAATATAAAGGAAGGAATAAACTTCAGTTTCCCGATTTTAAATATCACAAGTATAAATGCGAATATTTCTCAATCTTTCATTCAAAATCCTGCTTATAAGAAAAACGGGGACTTGTTCTATTTCAATACATCAGCTTCCCTTTCTCTTCCGCTCAATATTGCTGAAATACCTGATGTAGGATATATGACATGGGCTCCAGGTATTTCATTTAATTTCAACTGGGATAAAGATATTTTCACTGGTGCAGAAAACTTTGGTATAACAACTAGTGGACTTCTAGGTCCTTCAATTTCTTTTTTCCAAAGAATTGAAGTTGGAAAAGTTAATTGGATAAATAATCTGAAAAACGGCTTCTTCGCGCGTATAAATATCGATTATCCATATAATTATACAACATTTGACTTTTCTCCTTCCATAAGTATGCAGATTGAAAGACATTTTGCTTTCACAAAGAACAGCGTTTCTGCACGTTTTTATTACTTTGTGAATGCAAATGGACAAGGCTCTGAAATAGGTAACAGAATCCGCGGTGTACGTGACAACGATATAATCACAGATAATGCACTCTGTGTAAATTTTGATTTTCCTATAAAACTATTGCAGACAGATTGGGTAGGTTGGTTTAATAAAGCTACTGGTAAAGAGTTTTCATGGATGTCTTATGTCGATTTCGAAGCACAAATTTCTCCATTTTTTGATTTTGTAATCGGTCATAATACGAAGAACAATTCATTCTATAATTTCAAAGATATTTATTGTTCATCCGGCGTTGAGATTATTGGCTTCCCAAATAGATTCAGGAGTATACAAGGTCGGTTGAGTTTCGGAGTAGATCTTATACATATCGGAATGCTTATTGGTGACAAAGTTTCTTTTGTAAAAAAAGCAGTGGATAAAGTATTCTATACATCATGGCGTACGGATCCATGGTGGGAATTGTTTTTTGGAATCGGTTTATTTTATTGATTATTGTTGTATAAATTATTTATATTGATTTTTTACATGACAGGATAAAGGAGTTTTGCTTTCAACATGAAAAAAATAGCACTGATTACTGGAATTACTGGGCAAGATGGTTCCTTTCTTGCAGAATTTCTTCTTGATAAAGGTTACGAGGTTCATGGAATTCTTCGCCGTTCTTCATCTTTCAATACCGGAAGAATAGAGCATCTTTATATTGAAGATCTTATTGAAGATATGCATAAAGACCGTCGTGTTTATCTTCATTATGGAGACATGACAGACTCAATAAGTTTAACAAGACTAATACGTGAAATTCAACCATCAGAGATATATAATCTTGCAGCGCAGTCACACGTTCAAGTTTCATTTGAAGTTCCTGAGTATACAGCGGATGCTGATGCAACCGGAGTTCTTCGTATTTTGGAAGCTGTCCGTTTTCTTGGGCTTGAAAAATCATGCCGCATTTATCAAGCTTCAACATCCGAGCTTTTCGGCAAAGTTCAGGAGATTCCTCAGAAAGAAACTACCCCGTTCTATCCCCGCTCTCCTTACGCAGTTGCAAAGCAATATGGCTTCTGGATTGTAAAAAACTATAGAGAAAGCTATGGTATGTTTGCAGCGAATGGTATTCTCTTCAATCATGAGTCTGAGCGCCGTGGTGAGACATTCGTCACAAGAAAAATTACTCTTGCAGCAAGTCGTATAGCTAAAGGTTATCAGAAAAAACTATACCTTGGTAATCTTAACAGCTTGCGTGACTGGGGATATGCAAAAGATTATGTTGAATGCATGTGGCTTATCCTTCAGCAAGACAAACCAGAGGACTTTGTTATTGCGACAGGCGAACAATATTCTGTAAGACAATTCTGCCAGCTTGCCTTTAAAGAAGCAGGTATAGAAATTGAATTCAAAGGAGAAGGTATCGATGAAAAAGGATATGACAAAGCAACTGGAAAAGTACTTATCGAAGTAGATCCTAAATATTTCCGTCCTTGCGAGGTCGATACCCTTCTTGGAGATCCTACAAAGGCAAGAGAAAAACTTGGCTGGAACCCTAGAAAAACGAGCTTTGAGGAACTTGTTAAGATAATGATGAAACATGATCTTGAGTTTGTCGAAAAAGAAGCTAATTCAAGAATCAGATAAGGAATTATTATGAACAAAGATTCACGCATATATGTGGCAGGTCACAGAGGCTTGGTGGGAAGCGCGATTGTACGCAACTTAAAGTCTAAAGGCTATACAAATATTATCACAAGAACTCATTCTGAGCTCGATTTGCAAAATCAAGCTGATGTCAATGCTTTTTTCTCACAGGAAAAGCCTGAATACGTTTTTCTTGCTGCTGCACATGTAGGCGGTATAGGAGCAAACTCAACATATCCTGCTGACTTTATATATCAGAATATGATGATAGGCTTTAATATTGTGGAAGCCTCACGACAAAACAATGTGAAAAAACTTATGAATTTGGGCTCAACTTGCATTTATCCAAAAATGGCACCGCAGCCCATACAGGAAGAATCTTTGCTTACAGGTCCGCTGGAACCGACAAACGATGCTTATGCGCTTGCTAAAATTAGCGTCATAAAGCTTTGTACCGCTTATAACAAACAATACGGTACAGATTTTCTTTCTGTAATGCCTACTAACCTTTACGGAATCGGTGACAACTATGAGCTTTTCGGTTCACATGTTCTTCCTGCCCTTATAAGGAAATTCCATGAGGCAAAAGTGAGCGGAAAAGATGAAGTTGATCTTTGGGGTGACGGTTCGCCATTACGCGAATTCCTTTTCAGCGATGATCTGGCAGAGGCCGTTGTTTATCTTATGGAGAATTGCCATGCCACTGATTTACGAACGCCTACTGGGGATTTTGTGAACGTAGGAAGTGGAAAAGAACTTACGATAAAAGAACTGGCAGAGACCGTTAAAAGCATTGTTTACGATGACACTTCTGGAAGAGAATGCAACATAAGGTGGGATTCATCCAAACCAAACGGAACTCCAAGAAAGCTTTGCGATATAACAAGGCTTATCAATTTGGGTTGGAAACCTAAAACATCTTTAGAAGACGGAATCAGAATCTCATATAAAGATTTTCTAAGCTCGTCCACCAGAATGTGAAAAGATTTATTTATTTCTGATATACGATAGGCACCCTCTAAAGATTTTACGTTTTTTAGAGGGTGTTTTCTATAAAATGTTATTTTTCCAGAGATATTAAATTAACAATTGTTTTATCCGGGCAAACATTTTTCATTACTTCAAAAATTTGCAATGCGAGCTTTTCATTTCCTTTAAATGAAAGAAGTCTTCCGAAATTATAGAATCCTCGCCAAACATTGTTTTTGTTCATCCATTCTTTTACATCACGATATTTTAAAGACTCTTGAAAAAACAGTTTTAACGAAGTATATGAATACTTTTTGTTTCTTGAAGTTAGAATTTCATAAATTCTTGTGAACGATGTAAGAGCTGCAAGAATTCCTGTATTGTATGCCCTTTCATATTCATTTTTTGTTATATAAAAATCAGTTAATAAAAGAAGTGCATTTAATGATTTATAATGATTGCTTCTGTACAGTAAAAAGAATTGATCTATTGATTGTTCTCTGAGCGAATACGAAATTATTGCCTTCAGATACGGAGTATATGAATCATCTTTTACAAAATCTGTATTTTCCTTTAATACCATTAGAAGATACTTTTCAAAATCATTTTCTTTTTTTTGAAGTCGCGCAAGTTCTGCAGCATCATAAAGAATGTCGTATCGCTCATCAGGAACATCGAGGACATCCCAGTTTTCCAAAGCTTTCTCATAAAATCCTGCAGCTGCGGTATACTCACCTTCTTGCATGTATATTTTTGCAATTAGATAATCTGCTTCTGGATATTCAGTCCGTTTCCGATAAAACTCTTTTATGTTTGTGATGGAGTTATTAAAATAGCTGTTTCCATACAAGTCAGTCAGCTTATGTATACATCGCAGCGCATCGTTTTCCATACGTTCTGTCAGGATGACTTCTACGTCAGAAATAGCATCACCTACTTGTTGAACTGCAAGCGGTTTCAACGCATTTTCCAAAGAGTTTACAGCTGAAGTACTTTCGTTTTTACGCATTTCTTTGGCGTTTTCGGCATATTTCAAAGCTTGCCCTACATCACCATTTTCGTAGTTAATTCTGGCTGTATCAAGAATTTTCCAAGCATCATCATAGCTTAAAGAATATACGAAAACTGTACATAACATAAAAACGAAAACAAAAACTGATTTTATGCTTTTCACAAAGACATTAACTCCTCTTCAAATGCTATATCGGCATTTTTAATAAGAGAGTTCAGTTTATCCTGTACAGTCATATTCTGGGTGTCATCTGGACGGATTGTACGAACTATTTGTCCATGTTTGAAGATGATCACGGAGTCACCAGTACCAGTTATACCGATATCAGCGTGCTTTCCTTCACCTGGTCCGTTCACTACGCAGCCCATAACAGCAACAGTAATGTCCTTGTCGAGCGACATAAGCTTGTTCTGCCAGCGTGCCGTAAATCCATGGACATCAAAGCCGTTTCGTCCACAACGTGGGCAAGACACGAGCCGTACACCGCCAGAACGTTTTCCAGTCTCGCGCAGTATCTCGCGCGCGGCTATAACTTCATTTTCAGGCGTATCTGAAAGACTAACACGCACAGTGGAACCGATGTTATTTTCAAGCAGGCGCGAAAAAGCAAGCGTGCTTTTTACTATACCGGTAATAAGCGGGCCAGCTTCTGTAACACCGATATGAAGCGGAATATCATATTTTTCAGCGAAACGTTTGTTGCATTCAACTGTCTCGCTTACGCTTGATGCTTTCATAGAGATAACGTATTGGTCGAATGAAAGCTCTTCAAATACTGAAGCTTCTCGAACAGCGGTTTCTACAAGAGCTTCTGCGCGGGTTATTGCTTTATCAGCAACCTTTTCTACAAGATCGTGCGGAAGGCTTCCTGTATTAACACCTATTCGGATGGCGACACCTTTGTCTTTGCAAGCAGAAACAACTTTTTCCACATTTTCTTTTCTACCGATATTTCCAGGATTTATTCTTATTTTTGATACGGAGCCTTCCAGGCATTTTAAGGCAAGTTTAT
>JAEEGL010093734.1_pt1 | contig 10273 bp, 12 predicted proteins | sample 9134231 | NCBI WGS metagenome assembly JAEEGL01 (sample SAMN16246548, study PRJNA631951) | gut metagenome | biome: gut microbiome; feature: rumen; material: fiber-attached | host: Bos | place: Iran: Karaj | collected 2018-10
AAGTTCGGTCAATTTCATCATTGTTTTTCCTCCTTACGGGGAGTATTGTACCAAAAACTGGAGATAAACATGAGCACTGCCCCAAACAGCAGTACCCCCGAGAGAATGCAGAAGACAGCCATGGTGTTGCCTTTGTGGAAGAGGGGTCCCAGCACGATTGGATGCAAGATGCACCCAAGGGAGCCCGTACTGATGGTAATGCCCGCCGCTGTACCGCTGTCCTCCAGATTTCTCGTGGAGGCGAGGCTGACAATCATGGGCCAAGTTCCCGAGAAGGCAAGCCCAGTTAGCACAAACAGCACCATGCTCACCTGCCAAGTGGTCACCCACAGCTGCGATGCGGCGATGAAGCTAGCAATCAGCATAAAGGCACTGATTACATACTCATAACGCTGCTTTTGTGGCAGATAGGCGCACGCCATCCGCCCGATAATGACGGCAGTCCAGAACATCGGCAGACAGTAGATGGACATGGACTCGGGAGCATGAAGGTGGTTCTTCAGGTAGATACCAAGGAATGTGGCTGTCGCCATTTCAGGGAAGACATAGCAGAAGCAGCAGATGCTGGGTACCGCAACAGACGGTATCACGCGCAGTGTGCTTTTGAAATCGCCGTGGCCCGCACGCCCCTGGCTCATCTTCGGCAGGCAGAGCGGCAGGCAAAGCAGTGCCATCACCAACGAGCTCGCGCTGGTCACGCCAAAGGCCCATTTCCACGAGACGCCCATGGGGTAGAGCTTGCCGATGGCGACAGTCGGCAGTATCGCTCCCACGCAATAGGCGACCTGGGAGACATTCATGTAATACTTGCTGCGGTCGGGATGCAAATCCGTCAATATTGCCGCCCCCATGCTTTCCATGACGCCGCCGCCTGCACCAAGCAACAAGGCACCGATGCTAACCGATATCACAGCCAGCGTTTCACGAATGCAATCCACTCCACAGCTCTTCGCCAGCTTGCCGAGGGGCTCGACAAAAGAAGGTGCCAATATCCACCCAAGCGCACCGAGGCACGCCGATATGCACGCTCCGATAAGCATCCGCTTCTTGCCAAAGCGGTCGGAGAGAATCCCCAAAAAGAGGCAAGTCACAAAAAAACCGAAAAACTGCACGGAGACCGTCACCGAAAACAGCTCCGACGGCACACCGAAGCTTTCGCTAACACGCCCCAACGACCCGAAAACCACGTTCGATGTCGTCGCAAACAACACCATGGAAAGCAACACTATCCATGTTGCAAATGAAACATGCCTCTTGAGTAGCGATTCGTTTTCCATAGATTTATCGGGCGAAATGGCTCACTTGATGCTCAGCACGATGGGGTAATCCGCCTTGGAAATAACCAGCTCCTCCATCGACCCTTCCCCAGTCTCGCGAATCTCCTGGCGGTCGCGTTTGCGCCACATGTTTGGTTCACGTCCAAGATACTCCGTGAAGTCGTTGAAGAGGATGTGAGAGGGGGAATCTGCCTGCATCGGGTGCAGTTCCGCAAGTTCACGCCGCCAGGCATTGAGGATTTCCAGCATGCAAGGAGCCAGCTCCTGCAATAGATGGCAGACGCTGAACACGGAAACCCAGTTGTCTGCCTGTCCATTTCCTATAGCCGACATCTTCACCGCCAGACGCGCACGCGGGAAAATCTGCGAAACTGGCAATGAACGCAAGATGCCTTGTTCCAGCTTCTTACGAGAAAGCTCACTTAGGCACTCCCGCCAAGGTTTGTTGCTCTCTTGCACACGCTCTGTCACATCAATCTCAGAGTTATTGACTAGCAGATGGATGGCCAGGGAAACGAGGAACTTCTCCGAAGCAAGCTCCATCCCAGCTGATTCCAGCACCTTAGCACATCTTATGGATACCCTTTTCAGCTGTGTCTCCGTAATTGGAAGCGACCGACGCAGAATGCCATCAATGGCATCTCTCCATGGCTTCATCTCCCGACGCTCCTCATCGAATGGTACCTGTCCACGTGCAGTTTGGTATTCGCGTGCCACGTCCGCATAACCCGAGGCTGTCAGCATTGATGACACCAATGCATCCACCTCCTTGCGGTTCAGCAGGTTGGCATCGCTGGCATTAATTCGTTCCACAAGCATGAGGGAGAGCTCCTCCGCCATCCAGACATCCTGAAAGCCCAGCTTGCGGAACGCTTCCGCTATCTGGCGTTCCAGCCCGCCGATGTCCAGTTCCGCAGGCGAGCCGTTCTCATCGGCAATCTGCAGCTTGTATGTCGCGACGTGGATCAAGGCTTCTCCTCCCCAGGCTTCGTCTCCTCCGACTGCGCTTCATCCTGCGCACCTAGATTCTCGTTGCCCTCTGCACGTTCTGGTTCAGTTTCCTTGGCAGGCATCTTGTTGATTTCGTTGATGAAAGCCTCCACATCCTTGAAGTGGCGATAAACGGAGGCAAAGCGGACATACGCCACTTCATCGATATTGCGCAAAGCACGCATCACGAGCTCACCGATGTAGTGCGATTCCACCTCGGACTGCGGAAGGGACATCAACTGAGTCGAAATGTCCCGCACAATGTTCTCTATTTGCTCCTGGCTGATATTACGCTTCCAGCAGGCCATACGTATGCCGTCCCGCAGCTTCTCCTGCTTGAAGTCCTCACGCCTTCCATCCCGCTTGACCACATAGATGTCCGCAGGAATGATGGATTCGTATGTCGTGAAGCGAAAGCCACATTGCAGACACTGGCGGCGGCGACGTATGGTGTCCCCCTCTTTCGAGATTCTTGTCTCTATAACCTTGTCGTCATTCGACGCACATTTCGGGCAACGCATTAATCTATTCTCCTTTCTGCATGGTTTGCCACACTACAAATCTCTGACGACTCTCTCAATTGCGGTGGCACGACCGTCTGCATCGATTGTGACCACCGTCCCACATAGTCGCACATTCTTATTGGTGACAGGGAAGCGCATGGGCATCCCAGTTAAATAATGGCGGACAATGGGCTCCCACTCCCTGCCCAGCACCGATTCCTTGGAACCGACCATCCCGACATCGCACTGGAACGCGGTACCGCCAGGAAAGATGGCCTCGTCTGCCGTGGGGACATGGGTATGCGTGCCTAGAACAGCGGACACCTTCCCGTCAAGGAAACGCCCAAGCGATATCTTGTCACTGGTGGCTTCCGCATGGAAATCGACAATGATGATAGGAGTTACCTTCCGCAGCTCTTCCACAATTCTCTCAGCAGCGGCAAATGGGCATTCTGAAGCAAAGCGCATGAAGGTGCGTCCCAGCAGGTTAATCACGCCGACTTTCGTTCCATCAGCAGCCTCAAAAACCCCATAGCCACGCCCTGGCTGAAGAGCAGAGACATTCGCAGGACGCAGGACATTCGGAAAATCCAAAATTTCCTTTTCAAAATCCTTCTGGTCCCATGTGTGGTCGCCTCCCGTGAAGACATCCACCTGGCTCTTCTTCAATTCATCCAATGTGCTGCGCGCAAAGCCATTGCCATTGGCCATGTTCTCTCCATTGGCCACACAGAATTCGCAAGAGAATTCTGCACGGAGTTCTGGAACAAAGCGATTCACCGCCTCGCGTCCACCACTGCCAACGATGTCTCCAATGAAAAGAATCCGCATATTGTGTTCCTGTTTAACCCAAATACCTCATATATATAAATATAATGCATTAACAGCGTTTTTCAAGCGGCTAAACAGGGAATTGCGGAACTGGTACTAGACCAGCATTCCTGTGATAGGTTCTTCTTCTGAGTTCGCGAGCTGTTCCTTTGCGGCACGGGCCGCGCCCGCTAGGCGTGAGAATGCCTCAACAAATGCATCAGCTTCCATTGGCAACGGGAAAACTCTGTAGAGAACAACGGCCCCAGAATCGGGTTCAACCGAGAAAGCACCATTCGCAGAACCTACGCCAAGATAGTTCTCCTCCAATAGGCCGCGGAGTGCATCGGCATTATCAGGAGCCTGGCCAATAACAATTGAGACTATCGCGACATCACATCCAGCCTCATCCTCGTCGGCAGATGCAATCGAAACACCGAGATCGTCATCAATCGCGAAGAGTATCTTGCCATCTTCAGACGGCATTACCTCAACACCTGCAGCTTCGGCAAGCGCCTTGGTGATTTCATTGTAGTTTGCCTCGTTTTCCTGTGTCATTATTTTTTCTCCTTTGGGGCTATTGTGCAACTGTTTCGTCATCAATCAATAAGCACTTCATTCCCGAGTCTTATGTCAAGTCTGTCGTGATGCGGCATAGTGTTTATCGCTTGATTGAGCTCATCCAAAGCTTGGTTCAATTGCTGGAGCTGATCATCTGGTATTTCCGAATCTTGCAAGATGAGGTAAAGTACATCCATGTTGCGACGAAGCATGCATACTCCGCCACCCTTATGGGGCCCGCCATCCGTGAGAAGACTCGCTAAGTTGGGGTCAACAGCGGTAAACTTAGCGACAGCAGCATCAAACGCCTGTTTCACAGGAGTTGGGAAATGCTCCTTGCGAGCGGCTGTGCTGCCCTGCTGTCCGCGTGTTTCAAGGTAACTCTTTCCGTGCATTATCACATCCTTAATGTCGGAAGCATGCCAGTCTCTGATTGTCATATTGGCACTTGTCGCCGCCGTTATGTCGCTTGAAGACACCGTGCTCAGGCGGCAGCCCGCCGACTCGGTCTTCAAAAAAAGCCTCCTTTTGTCCCCATTACCGTTCGTCGTATAGTCTGGTATCGTGCCATAGGCCACCGTACGATGGCCATTAGGAAGTCCAGTCGTTAGGCCTGGCTGGATGTCAATACCGCGCTGCATGTTGAGGTGTCCGTCAACATTCATGTGCTGGTACGTCTTCAGATGGGAAGAACTACGCACATAGACATCTGACGACGAATCGAGCCATTGCGCAAGCCGCCCATGCGGATCTGCAACAGAGAACGAACCGTTCGTAAAGGCTTCATTATGTTCAGCAGCAGTCGCATACAGCGCAAGTACCAAGTTCGAAACGTTCTGCGCAGTAGGCCTGATGTTTTGCGTCTGAGCAGTACCGTTCAATACGGCGTCCTTGACTGCTAGTCCGTCCCTGACACGATCTGTAAGCGTCTGGGCCAGGTTGGCGATTGCATCGGAACGCTGGCTTTTTGGAAGGGCCTTAATCATCGGCTCGTATTGGTCCTTATTGATTGTAACATTGTTCTCACCCACCTGAATCTGCACCGACTGCGGAATACTCGGCGATTGTGCAAACGCCCCCCGCACTGCGGCACCAAAAGCGGCTAATCCAGTCTTAATGCGACCAACAAGTGCCGTAAACACCTGCGGACACCGCTGGGAATGCCGCGCCTGGGTTTCGGCGAGCGTAGGTAGATTTGCCGCTGTCCCAACGGGTTGCGCGACAGGACCAGTCGCAGGGGGTGCTGAAGGCAGTCCATTATTCGGCTGAATACTCCCCAAATCGGTGTTAAATTGCGGAACAAATTGTCTTGTCCCAATTGCTTCCGTCATAATTATGCTCCTTTTGTTTTTATCAACCTCTTTTTCCAGACCAATCTTTTCACCCCCTTTTCTTCTTGGGTCTTATACTGAATACACATCTTGCTGAAAAAGGTTACACTATCGTGATTCCTAAAACTGCCGCTACCACTCGTTCGTCAAGTACTAGATTCCATCTCCACTGGCGTGTTTTCCTGTTTTTTCCTTCGATATAACTCTGTCAAAAACTCCTTATGATAAGGCGGATAGTAGAATCCATTCCCCAACGCCTCACGCACGGAACCGAAAAAACGCCCACCTCTGCTCATACAGAAGTCCATCCTGTCATACCCAGAATTGAATGGAAGCAAGAAACGTCCCATTCCCTCTGTTATCTCCTGTGCTTTGACAGCAGGATACGCCTGGTAGGCCAGATTCTTCATCACAAAAATGCCCAGATGTTCTGCAAGCGCCTGTGCCTCTGGTTCCACATCGCCACTAGTCGCAAGTACTCCGAGGATATGCATTCTGCTCTTCGCTGGCTTGTCCTTTCTTTCATTCCAAACAAAACGTTCCACACCGCCCTGCAACCGTGCTATAGTATCAATGTTAACTGGTCTATTCCAGCGTTTGCATTGAATGAGACGTATCTTTCTTGGAGCTCTTGCAACCAGGTCAATACCACCATCATTCATTCCCTCTCGTAGCCCATTATACCTCACATGGAAGCCCTTCTCCTCAAAAAGATGCCCGACAAAACGTTCATACTGTGCGCCATAGTCAATCCTTGCCTCAGCAGTCTCGCGTCGCGTGTCAGTCGGCTGGTTGCCATACCGCAAATACCACCACAAGCGGTACTCCAACGCCCCCACGTCATCTTCTGGTACCTCTCCCAAAGGTGTCTGCATTCTCCTCTATCTCCGCTTAATGAAAACGATCCTATACATCAGGCATGTACCAGAAGCTTCTCCAGTTCAGCCTGAACCTGCTCTTTCGAGATGGAAAACCTTTTCGAGATTCTATCGATAATTACGTCATTCGAAACGTCTAAATCAAGCAACGCTATTATTGCGCCTTGGACTTTCCCCTGTTCAATCCCCTGTTCAATCCCCTGCTCAATCCCCTGCTTCAACAATTCTTCTCTGAAAGGCTCAAAAAACTCCCGCATGCTCATTTTCATATTCGTTTTCTCCTTCTTTCTTATTTAACCCAAGTTAATATAGTGCTTTCCACCTGAATGTCAATACTTCTCGAAACAAAAGATAATATACTCGACTTTTGCCGATTTTGCAAGTCAATTATTGCATATTTTTTAGAGCTATAAATTTTGTTATGATTTCTAATAAGAGAGCTAATTTTAATATAAAAGATTATCTGAATGCAATTATTTAATTTCATATAAAATAATCTTGAGTTTCAAGCCATCTTAAGCACAAATTACCCTCTAGCAATTATCAAAAACAGATTTGTGACTTATATTATTTTATTGTATTAAACCCACCCCAAAAACAGGAGCATATAAGCAACATGAAAAGCGAACTGTTCATCAAAGAAAACTCATTTACACACGAGTACCCCCGACTCTTAGGGCATCGCGGCACCCTAGAAATCTATACGGAAAATGGCCTGATGGCGTTCAAATACGCTCTTGCACACGGCATTACAGGCTTTGAAACAGATTTCCGTCTGACTCTTGACAACGAGGTGGTCGTAATGCATGACAGCGACATCCGCCGCACAACCACAGGCGAAGGTGCAGTAGAGAAGATGACGCTGGCCGAAATCAAAGCCGTCCGAATGAAGTATTCAGACGAGCAGGTGCCCACGGCAGAAGAGCTGTTTTCGCTGTTCGACGACATGCAGGATTTCTACATTGAGCTGGAAATGAAGCCCCGCTATGGCGAATTATACACACCCGAACGCATGGACACCTTCTTGAACAAGCTCTATGATGTCGCCGCAAAGCACCTTTCAAAGGGCTACTACGTCTTCACCTGCTTTGACCACCAGGTTCTGAAACGTACAAAAGAGCTTCATCCCGATGCAAAAATCGGCCTCATCTATTCAGGGCTTGACGAGAAGACCGCCGATGCCGCCATCGCTCTAGGCTGCTCCACAATCGCGCCAACCATCCATGGCACTCCGCAGGAATTGGTTGACAAGGTGAAGGCGGCTGGCCTCAAGGTCAACCTCTGGCACTCCGAATATCTGGAACTCTGGCTGAAGGCCCGTGCAATGGGTGCAGTCGTCTCCACAACCAACCACCCTGTCACCGTCCTTAACGCCATCAGGGAATACGCGAAACTACAGAATTAGCGCATCAATCTTGCGATGTTTTCCGCCAAACGCACAGGGTAGTGAAGTCCCTCGTCATCGGTGTCGATGTTGTTGGCGTTGGTGGATGTGGCAGAGCACCAGCCGCACCCCACATGGACCATCTCCACGCGGTCAAACCAGAGCATCAGCTCCGCCTGGGTGGCAAGGTGTCCCCATCGGCGTGCCACCGTGATGGAGCCACCGATTTTACCGCGTAGCGAGCGGTCGTGCGCCTCGGAAATGAGGCCAATCCTATCCAAAACCGCTTTCAGTTGTGCGGTCATGCTGCCGTAATAGACGGGACTGGCCAGTATCAGGCCATCGCATTTCTCCAGCGTCGCCACCATCTCATTGACCTTGTCTTGGAAGACACATTCCCCCGTCCTGAAGCAGGTCAGGCAGGCACGGCACATCTGTATATGCATCTCTTCCAGGAAATAACGTACAAACTCGGTGCCTGGCAACTGCTCTACCATCGCCTTCTGGAAGATGTCGAGCATCTTCTCTGTATTACCGTGTTTGCGGGGGCTTCCGCCCAAAAGCATGAACTTCGCCATAACATCTTCTCCTAAATCTCATCTCTCATCGATTTGATGTCAATCCAACGCCTTTCCTTTGCGGCACGGTAGATTTCCTGCTGGACAAGCATCGCCTGAAGCCCATCGAAGCTGTTGTCCTCGGTGGCTTTCCCCGTAACGAAATCGGCGAAGTTCAGCATCTGGTTGACGAAGCGCGTAGAGGGGCAAGAAAACTCCCATGTCGTACCATTTTCCCGTGTCCAAAGGGTAACCTTCTGTATGCCTCCATTCTCCCACGGGGTACGCAAATCCGCGACAACACTCCCCTTCGTGCCGAAAATCTCAAAGGATTCAGATGAATTGAGGCCGCGTCTATGCCGCCACGAGTTGCGCAGAAGACCAATAGTGCCGTTTTCGAAGGTGAAAGTGACCAGCGCATCGTCGTCCACATTCTTGTACGGAGAATCAGGCGCGGGTATCATCGCGGCAGAAACAGAGGTGATCTCGCCCATGATAATACGCATGATGTCAATCCAATGCACAGCAGAGTCCGCAATGATGCCGCCACCGCTCACATCGGGGCTCGTGCGCCAGTCCTTGTAGAGACCGCTACCGCTGTCCCAGTACTGCGTCATCGTGCAGCTCATAAGGTCGCCAATAGCCCCGCTCTTGACCAGTTCGCGTATTTTCAGCCAAGCAGGCGCATAACGTGACTGGAAGCCAAGCGTCAAGGTGCGGTTGTTTCTCTTCGCGGCGGCGATCATCTTCTTGCACTCGTCAATGGTCATGGCCATCGGCTTCTCGCAGAAGGTGTGGAAGCCCGCGTCCAGCGAGTCAATCGTTGGGACACAGTGCGCTACAGTCGGTGTGGTGATGACGACGGCGTCAATTGGCGCTTTTGCCAGCATCTCACGATAGTCTGTATAAACCTCCTCCGCATGAAACTTCTGCTTGAAAAGCTCTGCCTTCGCGATATCAATGTCGCAGACGGCGGCAACTTTGAACACATTAGGGATGCGCAGAATCGCATCGCCATGAGCCTTGTTGAAGATTGTCGAGCAACCGATTGCACCTATTCGAATGGGCTTGTCCATATTTCTAAAATCCATTGTTTGAGAACGCTACAAAAAAAGCTGCCATTCAGCGTGGATGGCAGCTTAGGAAAACTTAGACACAAGCTTTATTTGCCCATTTCATAGTGGGCCCACATGCGGGAAGAAGCATCTTTGCCGTTCTTGGTCGTAGGAACATTGTAAAACTCAATCTTATGGGATTCCACATGTCCGTCAAGCATACCGCTGTTGGAGCCACCATTGTGACCATCGTTGACCTTGCCATTCACAAAGTTGGTCTGGTTGCTCTGCGCCTGAACTTGGAACGGGGCATAGATGTAGCCATTGTACGCCAAGGTGCTGGCACAGGCAAAGTACATGGTCTGCGACGGGGTGATATGGCCGTTCATGGCAGCACGTGCAACGCTGGTGGAATACATCACGTAGGGCATGCCGAAATCGGCGCTACCCGCACCCTCGGAACCATAGCCACAGTCCTTGTTAACATGGGATGTGCTTGGGCAGAGATACACCTTTCTGTCGCCAACATACTGGAAGATGGCAGCGTACCAGAGGCACTTGGTCGTCAAACCCGAATTCTCCAGTCCTGGATACACTTGGTTTGCTCCAGTTGACGAGGTCTTGAACAACTGGAAAGGCAATGTATCCGAATTGTCCATCCCATACTGATTGATGGCAAGGGCCATCTGCTTTGCGTTCGACACGCACGAAATGGCGCGCGCCTTCTCGCGGGCCTTGCTCAGCGCGGGCAGCAACATTGCCGCCAAAATCGCGATGATGGCGATGACAACCAATAACTCAATCAGGGTGAAATGCTTTTTCATGATTCTTTCCTTCTGGATTATTAAAGACTTTTTTTTGGGGAATTATATTCTTTAGTTGCCGTGAAAGGAATCCTAGAAGACCTAAGCCTATCAGACTTAGAAG
>JAEEGL010207665.1_pt1 | contig 10273 bp, 6 predicted proteins | sample 9134231 | NCBI WGS metagenome assembly JAEEGL01 (sample SAMN16246548, study PRJNA631951) | gut metagenome | biome: gut microbiome; feature: rumen; material: fiber-attached | host: Bos | place: Iran: Karaj | collected 2018-10
GGCGGCAGCTTAAGAATCTTCGACTGTGACATGCAGGACAAGATATTCCAGCTGCTGGGACTCAGCGAGGAACAGATCCGTCACCGTTTCGGCTTCTTCATTGATGCCCTGAAATACGGCACACCGCCGCACGGCGGCATTGCGCTTGGCCTTGACAGAGTTGCCATGATCCTGACGGGCAGTGAATCACTGCGTGATGTCATTGCATTCCCTAAGAACGCAAATGCCAAGTGTCCGATGAGCGATGCACCTACGGAAGTAGACCAGAAACAGCTCGATGAACTGCATATAAAAGTCGTTGAGTAATTGCCAAAGTACTGACTGTGGTTGTATAATAAAAGTGCCAGAAGTGTAATATGCATTTCCGACAATAAAGATTAGGGAATTCGGATGTTGGCTGACGGTGTTGAACGCCTTAAATCTAAGGAATCCTAAACTCAGTCACAGAATACCCACCTGTAACTCAGGGGAATAGTCTTACCTGCTTTTGGCAAGGGGTTCTGTAATGAATCCCTTTTCTCAGGAGTTGAAAAGGTATAGCTTTTCGGCTAAAATGATATGGATGGAAGGAGATTTATTACATGCCAGAAATAGTCACATCATTGTTGTATATTCTGCTCGGTGCTGCCATTGGCGGAGCTGCAGGATGGTATTTTACCAGAAGAGCTTTTGAAAAACAGCTGAAGGAAAATCCGCCAATCAATGAAAAGATGATCAGAGCCATGTTTATGCAGATGGGCCGCAAACCTTCTGAAGCTCAGATCAAACAGGTAATGAAGAGCATGAATCAATATCAGTAACACGGTACACCGTGTTACTTTTTTTTGTTCAAAAACAGTGACCGGCATATTATAATTTACTTAAATATCGGAGGTATCATATGAAGGTTCGTATAGCTGTTATGGGGTGCGGAAAGATTGTGAGCCGTTTTGTTAAGGGCCTTTCACTGTGCGAAAACGGTGAGTTAGCCGGCTTTGCGGCTTCTGACCCGGAAAGAGCCAGACAATACGCAGAGAAATTCGATGCTGCGGTTTACGGTGACTATGACCGCATCATGAACGATCCTGATATTGATGCGGTGTACATTTCAACTTATAATGCAAATCATTATGAACTTGTAATGTCTGCCCTGAAGCACGGCAAGCATGTACTGTGTGAAAAGCCGATGGTAGCTACCAAGAAGCAGGCCAGGGAACTGTTTGCCACGGCGAGAGAAAAAGGCGTTCTTCTGATGGAAGCCTGCAAGGGACCGTTTATGCCTGTCAACAGGGAAATCAGGCGCATGATCTCGGAAGGCGTATTCGGAGACATAATATACGTTCATGCAGCGTACAGCTATGACGGTCATTTTCCGGAGGGACACTGGATCTACGATCCGGTTTACGGAGGTTCCCTGATGGATGTCGGCAGCTATCCTGTATCCGTACTGAACTATGTACTGGGCCGTTCACCCAAGCTGGTTGACCGCCAGAAGACCATGTTCAGGGGAACTGACGGGTTTGCCCAGGCTCTCATCAGCTATGGAAAAGGTCTGCAGGGGCATATAAATACGGGCATAATCGTACCTACCGACAGACACATGGAAATCTACGGCCGTAAGGGCCATCTCATCAGTGATCTGTTCTGGCGCAACGGCAGCTGCCGTTATTGGATAGGTGATGAAGAATATGAACTCAACTGTGAAATGAAGGATGATTTCTTCTATGAGATCAATCATTTCATCGGATGCATACTGGGAGGACTTTCAGAGAGCCCTGTCATGAGTGAACAGGCATCTCTTGATATTTTGGAAATAGCAGGTAATGAAGAATAGAATATTGACGGTTTTGCTGGCTGCAGTCATGCTGGTGACTTCATTCTCATCAGTGAAGGCTGAGGGCGGCTTCGAATATGAGGTTATGGAGAACGGGAATGTACGCATTACCGGTTTTTCCGGTCCTTCGGAGGCTATAGAAATCCCGGCGGAGATTGAGGGGCATCCGGTAACGGAAATAGCTGATAACGCTGTAAACTGCTTCACGGCCACCGAAGTTATCATACCTGACAGCGTTGAAAGCATAGGAAGCATGGGACTGTTCAACTGTCATCTGGTTGACAGGCTCACAATGCCGATATCCGCCAAAACACAGCCCGACAGTTTACACGGACTGGAAAACCTGACGGAACTGATTCTGACTGAAGGAAACGGTACGGTAACGGATTATGAGCGTGCATGGGATACTCCATGGCATCAGAGCGTGTTCTCCATTACTTCGCTTACTCTGCCCAAGAAACTTAAGAGGATCGGCAGCAACAGCTTTCCCGGATTTATAAGAGTCCAGAATGTCATCCTACCGAAAAATCTGGAAGAGATCGGCAGAAGGGCATTCTATAACTGGAGTTCGCTCCAGTCGCTGACTCTGCCTGACAGCGTCAGAATAATTGAAGACGGTGCGCTGGGACTGGACCCGGGCAGAAGTGCAGGATGCGGAACCATTCTGCTGAATGCCTATATTTCAACAATTGGAAAAGACGCCCTGGCTGAATCCAGACAGTACATGGTTTATGCAGGCAGTCTAGCTGAAGGCGTATGCCGCAGCAGGCTTCTAACATATGATGTCATAGAACTTGAACTTCTCAACAGTCCTCAGGCTTATGAAGTAGGGGCTACGGATGAACTGATGCTGAAGGAGCTCCCATATGACATAGGGAACTATGTCACTTTTGAATCACTGGATCCGGAAGTCATATCCATAACCAGGGACGGTTTTCTGACGGCGCTTTCACCGGGAACGGCGGTCATTACCATTAATGCCGTTTCCAATGAGATTGCCAGGGAGATCACCGTCAGCGAGCCTGATGTGCCGGTAATATATGAAAGAATGGCAATTGACGGTTATTTCCAGCTGGACCCTTCAACCGATTTCGGCATGAACGGTGAAGTGTCAGTAAGCGCTGAAGAATCCGTAATGAACGATATATCCGATATGATTTACTTTCCAAGCGAGACGGGACAGTTCACCATATATCTGCGTGACACTAACGGCCGGGGAGGGCGCTATGTACTGGATGTCATAATGCCTGTGCTGGACATTACAACCAGCAATGAGGATTTTGCGCTGACCGTGGAAAGTGAATACAGGCTTATCGCCGAAGCCTTCCCACTGGACGCCACATACGACGGAGTTTCCTTTACGTGCGACGATCCTGAGATCGTCAGGGTAGGCAATGACGGACTTATCACGGCACTGGAACTTGGTGAAGCAAACGTTACGGTATCATCACATGACGGGCAGATCATAAAGACCATCAATGTCAAAGTGCTTGATAATAACATGAAGGTTGCCGTGGCTGCTCTTCCTATAATGAAGGGGCGCAGTTTCACGCTTGCCATATCTAACTACGGAACCGTCAGCTTCTATTCTTCAGATGAAAGCATCTGCACTGTTAACTCCTCGGGTGTCATTCACGCCGTTAATAGCGGTGAATGCTATATAATGGCTACCAGCGAGGACCAGACAGACGCCAGAAAGATAAAAGTCAGAGTATATGATGCCTTTGCACAGGGCATAGACATATCGGAATGGCAGGGATACCTCAACACATCCAACTTCCAGCAGATGAAGAACTACGGTGTTGACTTTGTCATAATAAGAGCTGCCCTGGATAATGACTATAAGGACAAGCGCTTTGAAACAGACTATTCCGGAGCCAGAAGCGCCGGACTGGACATAGGAGCTTATCACTATGTCAGCTGTGTCACCCCTGAAGAAGCTGTTGAACAGGCTGAATGGATGATCAAGTGCATTGAAGGAAAGCAATTTGAGTATCCTATCATCATGGATATTGAAGGGAGCCGGCACAAGGAGCTGAGTTCCGAGGACTTCAGCAGAGTCGTCGATGCGTACTGTTCGACCATCGAAAAACATGGCTATAAAGCCATGGTATACAGTTATGCAAGCCTGTTAAGAAAACTTACGGCGGAAGTGCGTGCCAAATATGACGTATGGCAGGCCCACTGGGGAGTAACGGCTCCGTCAGTATATCTTGATGCCTATACTATCTGGCAGTTTACCAGCGACGGAAGAGTGCCCGGAATAAGAGGCAGAACGGACTGTGACATATCATTCTTCGATTATCCTTCATACATGAAGGAACATCATCTCAACGGATATTAAAAGAACCTTGCCAAGGTTCTTTTTTGTAACGGAGCTATTTCTTGGAGAATGACGTTTTGTTCTCCTGATGCTTCAGCAGTCTCACGATGTTTTCTCTGTGCTTGTATATAACGAATATGCACAGGAATGTGAGGGTCAGCCTGTCAGCCAGGTTAGGGTTGAACAGCCATGCCACAACAACGGCGGTAAGATAGGCTGATATGGATGCCAGTGACATGTACTTTGTTGTAAGAACGATGATTACCAACACTGCCAGAGGCAGTACCAGCTGTAACAGGAAATACTGCAGCCCGGAACCTAAGGCCAGACCAATGACAATGCCTCCTGAAGTGGCAACACCCTTACCGCCCTTGAAGTTGGAGAACAGGGGATAACAGTGTCCCAGTATCGTTCCCACAGCACCCGCCAGAGCCATGTTATGATCGAAATGATTCAGGATGAGATAAACGATCAGACCCTTAAGAGCGTCCAGTGCTGCGACCGCAAAGAAAACCTTTTTCCCAAGTACCCGGCCTGCATTTGTTGCACCAAGGTTGTGGGAACCGTGTTCTCTTACGTCGGTATTGTAGAATACTTTTCCAATGACCAGAGCCCAGGGAACCGAGCCGATCAGATAGCCTGCCAAGGCGGCCAGAATCAGTTTAATAACCATAAATAATCACCGACCTAATTATAATATATATAGGGAAATTTGGCGAACGATTTGTTATAATATTAGTGTGAGGTTTTACTATGCCTGAAAATACATACAACGAGAAAAGCATACAGATTTTAAAGGGATTGGATGCGGTCCGCAAGAGACCGGGAATGTATATCGGTTCAACAGACCATCATGGTCTGCATCATTTAGTGTGGGAAATCATGGACAACGCCATGGACGAAGCTTTAAACGGCTATGGCAAGACTATAAGAGTTACCATTGAGAAAGACAATGTCATCTGTGTCGAAGACGAAGGCCGAGGCATGCCTGTCGGAAAACACGAAAGCGGAGTACCTGCGATCCAGGTAATCTTTACCGAGCTTCATGCCGGTGCCAAGTTCTCCAGCGAGACAGGCTATAAGACAGCCGGCGGTCTGCACGGTGTTGGTGCTTCCGTAGTTAACGCCTTAAGCGAGTGGCTGGAAGTAACGACCTGCTACAATGGCAAGATCTACCAGATGAAGTTTTCCAACGGCGGCAGCAAGGTCAGCAAGCTTGAGACCCTGGGGCCTACCACCAAAACCGGTACCAAGGTACGTTTCCTGGCTGACAAGAAGATCTTCGGCCGCATTGAATACAACCATGCGACCATCCTGGAAAGAGTAAGGGAAGCTGCTTTCCTTACCAACGGGCTCAAAATGGTTCTTACCGATGAAAGAACAAAACAGAAAGATGAATTCTGTTATGAAAACGGTCTGCAGGCATTCATCAACTACCTGCATGAAGACAAGAACACCCTGACTCCTGTTGTAACCTTCAGCGGCGGCAACAAGAAGATCTCCGTAGACTTTGCCTTCCAGTATACCGATTCATATCAGGAGAATGCCTATTCATTTGTCAACCATGTCAGAACATCTGACGGCGGTACTCATGAGATAGGATATAAGTCAGCCTTTACCAAGGTCTTTAACGACTATGCCAGAAAAAACGGCTTCCTGAAGGAAAAGGACAACAACCTTGAGGGAACGGATATCCGTGAAGGCCTGACAGCCATCATATCACTGGGCATTACCGAAGACCTATTGGAATTTGAAGGCCAGACCAAAGGCAAACTGGGTACACCGGAAGCCCGTAACGTCGTTGATGCCATGGTCAGTGAGAAACTGACATACTTCCTGCAGGAAAACAAGGAAACAGCTGACAGTCTGGTCAGAAAGATGATCAAGGCTTCCCAGGCCCGTGAAGCGGCCAGAAAAGCCAAGGAAGAAGCCAGAGCCGGCAAGAAGGCTCCGAAGCAGGAAAAACTGCTGTCAGGCAAGCTGGCAGTAGCTCAAAGCAAGGATTCGCGCAAGAAGGAACTGTTCATCGTAGAGGGCGACTCTGCCGGCGGCAGTGCCAAGCAGGGCAGAGATTCCAAATATCAGGCAATACTGCCTTTAAGAGGAAAGTCACTTAACGTTGAAAAAGCCACTGAAAGCGACATACTGAAAAACGAAGAGTTAAGCACTCTTATCTATACCATCGGCGCAGGATTCGGCGAGAAGTTTGACGTTGACGACAGCAACTATGACAAGGTCATCATCATGACCGATGCTGACGTTGACGGCTCACACATTCAGGTTCTGCTGCTGACATTCTTCTACCGCTACATGAAGCCGCTGATCGATGCCGGCAAGGTATACGTTGCTCTGCCTCCGCTGTACAAGGCGACTAAGGGCAAGGAAGTCTGGTATGCGTTCAATGACGAAGAACTGGAAGAGATCCGTCAGGATCACGGCAAGGTCGATGTACAGCGTTACAAGGGCCTTGGTGAAATGAATCCGGGACAGCTGTGGGAAACAACCATGAATCCGGAAACCAGAACGCTGATCCAGGTAGCCATTGACGACAACATTGCGACAGACCGCAAGTTCAACATACTGATGGGCGACAAGGTCGACATCAGACGTGAATGGATTGAAGACAATGTATCCTTCACGCTGGAAGACAGCTATCAGCTGCAGGAGGACAGATAAGATGAAGAATGACGAAATCAGAAAACTGCCTCTTAATGACCTTATAAGCGACCGTTACGGCGATTACGCCAAATATATCATTCAGGACAGAGCCTTACCGGATGCCCGTGACGGACTCAAACCGGTTCAAAGACGTATCCTGTACGCCATGTACAAGGACGGCAATACCGCTGATAAGGCATACCGTAAGAGTGCCAAGACAGTAGGTCTTGTCATAGGTAATTACCATCCTCATGGAGACTCTTCCGTATACGAAGCCATGGTAAGACTGTCACAGCCGTGGAAACAGAACCATACGCTGGTTGACATGCAGGGAAATAACGGTTCCGTTGACGGTGACCCGGCAGCTGCCATGCGTTATACCGAAGCCAGACTGGCTGCCGTAAGCGGCGTATTACTGGAAGACATCGACAAGGAGACCGTCGCATGGTCACCGAACTTCGATGATACGGAGAACGAGCCGACTGTCCTGCCGGCGAGATTCCCGAACCTTCTGGTAAACGGTGCCAACGGTATTGCGGCCGGTTACGCCACCAACATACCGCCTCACAACCTCAGAGAGATCGTGGACGGAACAGTATACAGAATAGCTCACCCGGACTGCACGCTGGATGAAGTGATGCAGATAGTTCAGGGACCTGATTTCCCGACAGGCGGCATTGTCCAGGGTATTGACGGAATCAGGGAAGCATTCACTACAGGACGCGGCAAGGTCGTCGTCAGAAGCCGTGTAAGCATTGAACAGACCAAGACCTGTCAGCAGATCGTCATCACGGAAATACCATATGAAGTAAACAAGGCCAACATGGTAAGAAAGATCGATGAGATCCGCTTCAACAAGGAGATCGACGGCATTCTGGATGTCCGTGACTCCAGCGACAGAAACGGTCTCAAGATCGTGGTTGATGTCCACAAGGACATGGATGCCGGCATGGTACTGAATTATCTGTACAAGAATACCGATCTGCAGATAAACTACAACTACAACATGATAGCCATCGTCAATCAGAGACCTATGCAGCTGGGACTGCTGGACGCTCTGGATGCCTATATTGCCTTCAGCAGGGAAGTCATAAAAGCCAGAAGCATATTCGAATTCAATAAGAGACTTGCCAGATGTCATATTCTGGAAGGCCTGATAAAAGCTGTCAGTGTTCTCGATGAAGTTGTGGCGATCATCCGTTCCTCAAAGGATAAGGGAGACGCCAAGAGAAGACTCATTGACCGTTTTGAATTCAGTGAGGAACAGGCTGAAGCGATCGTAATGCTGAGGCTGTACAGACTGACAAACACCGACGTCTTTGAACTTAAAGATGAGTTTGCCAAGCTGGTGGCTGAACTGAAGGAACTCAACGCCATCATTCAGAATCCGGCCAGACTGAATGAAGTATTAAGCACAGAACTCAAGGAAGTATCTGCCAAATACGGAAGAGACCGTCTGACTACGGTTGAACACCAGGTCAGTGACATTCAGATCGACAAGAGTTCCATGATACAGAACGAGCATATCGTGGTAACGCTGTCCAGAGACGGCTACATCAAGCGTGTCTCAATGCGTTCCTATAATTCCAACGAAACGCTCACAGGCGTCAAGGAATCAGATTCCCTGATAGGCTACTGTGAAGCGGATACCGTTGATACGCTGCTGGCGTTTACGGAAAGCGGTGAGTACGTATCCATCCCGCTGTACCAGCTGCAGGAAGCCAAGTGGAAGGACGTCGGTCAGCACATATCCACCTATGTCAAGGTCAACAATGCCGAGAAGTTCATCGGTGCCTGCATAGTCAAGGATTTCCATACCTATGCCTGGATCATCACGGCATCTGAGAAGGGTATGATAAAGAGAACCCTGGTTGAACCATGGTATCTGCAGAGAACCAGCAAGTCCTCCAGTGCCATGAAGCTGTCGGATGGCGACAAGATGATCTCCGTGCTGCTGGGATATGAAGGCGATGAGATCGCCATGATCACAAAAGACGGCTACGGATTACGCTATAGCATCGATGAGATACCGCAGGTTCAGGTCAAGGCCAGAGGCGTAATTGCCTGCCGCCTGAATCAGGGCGATGCCCTGGCAGGCTGCACGATTGTCAACCGCAGCACTTCGGAAATAGTACTGCTGACTGACAAGTGCGGCGGCAAGCGCATTAAGAAGGATGACTTCGACATCACCAAGAGAGCCACAAAGGGTATCCTTATGGCCAAGAAGAACAAAACAAACCCACACAGGGTCAGATACATAACTGCCTGCAGCCTCAATGACGATCTCGGACTGGTTAACACCGAAGAAGTCATGGATGTCAAGGGCAAGGATATTACGCTTATGAGCAAGGATGCCCGCTTCAGCAATCCTCTTACCAATAGGGACTGGTACAGGATGATGGGCATCATGGAAGTTAAGATCGTTGACGTTCCTGAAAACGTTAATACGAAATCATTTGAAAACATCGGATTGGAGGGTCTTGAATGAAAGTATTTGTCAGAATATTAGTGCTATTACTGGTCTATCTGTTAACGACATTGGGCAGCTTCGGCATCATTACATATCTCTATAACGTCGTTGTTCTCAGCAACCTGCAGTATCAGCTTTACATCGGTATCGGTGCCAGCGTGCTGGCTCTGATATTCGGCATGCTGCTGGTGCTGGTAAAGGGCAAAAACGGTGAAGAGCAGACTCTTATTTTTGAAGAGGAAGGCGACGAAAACGTTGACTTTGACGAGATTCAGACAGCTTCCGTACAGATAAAAGCACCGGAAAAGCCCGCTGAGGAGATCAAACCAGTTGTTACAGTTACACAGCAGCCTGCTCCGATGGAAGAGGTTGAAACAGCTGAAGTAAACCATGAGGAAGTACCTAAGGAAATCACTGAGGACCTGACCATGGTCATGGATAAGATAGTTGATGAAGACGAACAGGCTTTACCAAGCGACATCGATGAGCCATGGAACAGGGAAGAAGGCAACGACAAGGTTGAAGTATCTGCTGTAAGAATACCGAAGGTAGAACTCGTTTCTCCGTTTGGCTCAGGTAAGACCGAGGAAAAAGATGAACTTGAAGAGACAGCTGCACCGCTGATCGACAAGATGCTGGAAATCGAAGAAACACAGGCACTGCATCTCAACATTGAAGAAGCTGAACCGGAAATCAGTGAAGCCGCTGAAAACACGGAAGCAGCTGAAATGCCGGTAGAAGACGTGGTATTGGATGTTGCCAGACCTGATCTTATCGTTGAACCTGTAGCGGATTATGCAGAACAGATCGCCGGATTCCAGCCGCAGGAGGTTGTTCAGCAGGACGAAGAGATCCCGCAGGAAGTTGAAGAACCTCAGCAGGAACAGGAACCTGTTATGGAACCGCTGCCTCAGCAGGAAGAGAAAGTTTCTGATTTTACAAGCTCAACATATATTGATGAAGAAGGCAGACCGCAGTTCAGAATTACCAATCAGTACAACACAAATGA
>JAEEGL010320762.1_pt1 | contig 10273 bp, 5 predicted proteins | sample 9134231 | NCBI WGS metagenome assembly JAEEGL01 (sample SAMN16246548, study PRJNA631951) | gut metagenome | biome: gut microbiome; feature: rumen; material: fiber-attached | host: Bos | place: Iran: Karaj | collected 2018-10
GCAATGAGGATGACACGCCGAAACACGCCCATCTGTCGTACATCGTCATCGTCATCGACGAGTTTGCTGACCTGATGATGGTCGCCAAAAAAGAGATCGAAACCCAGGTTGCCCGCCTCGCGCAAAAGGCGCGTGCCGCCGGTATCAACATGATCCTCGCAACCCAGCGACCTTCGACGAACGTCATTACCGGCGTCATCAAGGCCAATTTCCCCGCCCGCCTCGCTTTCAAGGTTCAGGCCGTCGTCGATTCACAGACCATTCTTGGACACAAAGGTGCCGAAGCCTTACTGGGACGCGGCGACAGCATCTTCCAGGATCCCTCCACGGGGCTTGAAACTCGTGTCCACGGCTGCTTTGTTTCGGACGAAGAAGTCCAGGCCGTCGTCGATTATCTCCATACCCAGGGGAAACCCGAATACAATCCCGATATTACGGCTTCCTCACGCGGTGATCAGGACGATTCCTCCGCCTCCGACGATGATGCATCCTCCAAAGACGATATCCGCGACGATCCGGCCTACGCCCGCGCCATCGAACTCATTCGACAAACCCGCAAAGCCAGTACCAGCTACCTCCAGCGCGAACTTGGCATCGGCTATCCCAAAGCCGGACGGATCATTTCGCAGCTCGAAAAAGAAGGCATGATCGGCCCCGCAGATTCCAAACATAACCGCGAAGTCTATTTATAATCCCAACCCTCCGGGGGCGTTACGGGGGCCTTAGCCCCCGTTGAGGGGGGCGCGGCGTATGGGCGTGGCTACGCCCATAGCCGCGTCGGGGGGACACATCCCCCCAAGCCAAAAAAAAGGCGGGGAAATTCCCCGCCCAAAGACATTTATCTTCCGTTCAAACTACGTGTGGTGAAGATCATCCTCAAGTTTTCGGATAACCGAATCCAGATTCATATCCGTCTTCCGTTTGTCCGTGATCTTTTTGATCGAATTCATGACTGTTGTGTGGTCGCGCCCAAACACCTTGCCGATTTCGGGATAGGAAAGCCCCGTATTTTTGTAAGCGAGATATTGGATGATCTGTCGAGGCAGACAGATGTCGGCACGGCGCGATGTGCCCATGATGTCATCGCGTGAAACGGCATAATAGGTGCTGACGCGGCTGATGATGGTGTTGATGTCGAGCTGAACGTGCTGTGTACGGACGATCGGTTCGATCATTTCCATCGCCAGCGCTTTCGATATCCGTTGGCGACGACATTCCGCCATGGCTGCAATGCTCTTGAGGTAGCCCTCGAGCTCACGGATATTCATCGTGACCTTCGACGCAATGTATTCCGCCACATCTTCTGTCAGGTAGAGGTTCTCGCGCATCGCCTTTTTGCGGAGGATCGCCACGCGTGTCTCGAAATCGGGCGGCTGGATGTCCGCCAAAAGTCCCTGGTTGAAGCGGGAACTAAGGCGCTCCGGAAGGCCATAAATTTCGTTCGGACGCTTGTCGCTCGTGATGATGATTTGACCGCGGGCACTGATCAATTCATTGAAGGTGTTGAAGAATTCATCGATCGTAGAGTCATGCTTGCTCAGCCACTGAATGTCGTCCAAAAGAAGGACATCGACATTCTTGCGCATACGCTGACGGAATTCCGCACGGCTGTCATTCTGAATCGCTTCCACGAACGCATTGAAGAACTGCTCGGTCGTTAGATAGCGGACGCGAAGCCCCCGTTTGCGCTGGACTTCATTGCCGACGGCATGCATCAGGTGCGTCTTGCCAAGTCCGACACCGCCATACAGATAGAGCAATGGGTATTTCGATCCCGGCGCATCTGCCACAGCTTTGGACGCAAAATACGCAAACTCATTCGACTTCCCGTTCACAAACGTGTCGAACGTAAAATCCGGATTCAAATTGCTCGGCTCCGGCGTCTCCACAACGCTCACGGCCTTCATGCGTCCCGACGTGCGGAATGCAGCACACTCCGTCGGAATTTCGGATCGGCTGACGGTTCCCTTTTCACCAAAGGGAAGAAGTTCGGTTGATTTCGCCGAAGGGCTCCGGAAAGACTCTTCGCTCGAAAACCGGACGGACACGTTCACTCCGATCTCTTTAAGGGCTTCCCTGATATTGGGGGAAAGCCGATTTTCGAAATAGTTTAGGGTTCCGGGATCCGGAAGCGTAAGCTCCCAAACCGTATCAGTCATCTGATGGCAGCTGAGCAGCTCGAGGTAACCGTCAACGCTGCTGTCAGTATGATTCCGGAGTGACCTGAGAAATTGCGACCAAAGTTCTGCGTTCATAAGAAACCCAAACCTTTGCTGAACGACTAAGACAAAAAAACCGCTGAGAAAACCACCCGTACAAACAAGCGGCGTCCTCGAAGCGGACCGCTTTTGCTCGATATCCTTGGCGTTTACCCGGCAGAAACTAAACCGCATGACCCCTCCTGGATCACTGTCAGATCTAGCGGCGATTTTTTTTGTGTGACCTGATGACTAAAAAATATGTTTCACATCGTTTTTGGTCAACCCTTTTTGATTTTCATCCCCGTTTTCAACCACCTAAAACGCCACCAAGTCCTTGCAGGATGCTGTTTTGACAGATGCTAAAAATTTTCTTCTCACAATTTTTAAAAATTCTGAATTTTCATCGTTTGTTGAATTTTATTTCAAATTATACCGATTATTCAAAAACAATATTCAAGTTATAAGATTTACTTATGAACTGAATTTTTATCTCGATTTTATCATGTTGTCTTTCCCGGAAATGGGAAGCCTCCCTCCTTCGCTCGAAGTCATTTACGAAGAAAATTCAACACTTCATAACCAATTCAAAATTACGAACATCTTTTTAATCTTTCTTATCATGGTAATTCGTTTTCTGAGCCAAACAGTTCTCGAAAATGTAGCACAAAGTTATCCACAGGGGGTGTGGATAATCTGGGGATAATCGTGGATAACTAAAAATTTAATCTTAAGCACAAAATCACGCATTAGATTCATCAAATAACCACCATTATTGCATATCCTTTCATCTCTGGATAACTTTTGGGATAACCTTGTGGGTTTCACGTGGATAGACTGTGGATACCTTGTGGATAACTTTTCAGGTAAAAATCATAAGCAGATTTATCCACATGTCTTCCACAGACTCATCCACAAAAATCCACATTTTGAATCCTCCGAAAACCTCGATCCCATCATGCTTTCACGACTTATCCTCATATCCACAGACACTACTATCCCTACTAGGTAATACTCATATCTAAGATACATGGTTAAGAGAGTGGGCTTGTTCATGTATGCGGAATCTCAATCATATAAACGACAAATATAATAAATTTGTTTATATAATTTGTATCCCTGAACAATTTATTTGATGTTCATCTGAAAATTCGGTAGAATCGTTTTTGTTCAGGTTTTCTTACCTGACAACATGCCTTTTGCAGAACTTCCCAAGCAAATGCGAAAAAGGCTTGCGATTCCCTACGGTATGGGCAAAAATGATCGCCGTGTTTTTCCCGGGAAGGATCATTTCCCTTTCCATAGAATACCATCTTATCATTATATTGACCCAGGATGCCTCCCGTCCTCTGACGTGCAGGCGTCTCCTTGAAGAGGCTCTGATGAAATTTTCCATAGATCGTGATTCCTTTGCCAAACTCCTTAAAAAAGTTGACGGCGTATGTGCGAAAACCGGCAACTTCACTATTTTGGCCAACTGCCTGATCGAAGCATTTGATAACCAGATCACAGTGACCGGTACGGACAACAGCTTTACGCTTCGCGTATTCTCGGCTGCCAAGATCACAGAAGAAGGCAAAGTCGTGGTGAGTTCGAAGCTCCTGAGCGATACCCTTCAGGGACTCTCCACCGGCTCTGATGTTACCGTGTACACGAACGGCAACCAGCTTCAGGTCGAATGTGGCAATTTCAAATCCCGCATCCTCCTCGCCGATGACAAGGAATATCCCCCCATTCCGAATCTCGAAGCCTCCAAAGCCATTACGATCAATGGAACATCCCTGAAGAACCTCATCGACAAGATCGCCTTCAGCATTTCCAAGGACGAGACGCGCCCGGACTTCACTGGTGCTTTTCTGACCATCGCCCCCAACGGCATCATCCAGCTCGTTTCGACGGACGGCCACAGGCTCTCCCGCGTCGAATCCGACGTCACGCTCAAAGGAAAATTTGCGTCGAGTTTCGAGGAAGGGATCATCGTCATGGGCAAGAGCCTGAACGAAATCAGCAAGCTTTTGACGGACGAATCGGTGCGCATGGACTTCATCAAGGATAAGTTCATTCTCCAGTCAGAGACGTTTGTCGTTTATTCCAACATCATCGCCGGGCGTTTCCCCGACTTCTCGAAAGTCATTCCCCAGAATCCGCCGCACAAAGCTGTGATTCGCCGCGAAGATTTCGTCAGCCTCATCCGCCGCGCCATGACGTACACCTCCAAAACGAGCGTCGTTCGCCTCGATCTTTCGGCAGGCAAACTCGCCATCTCCAGCTACAACCAGAACGGCGAAGAAATGTCCGACCACGTGGAATGTGAATACGATGGCTCCGGCGTCGCCTCCGGCTTCAACTACAATTATATCAGCCAAATCCTTTCCAACATCGGCTGTGACGTCGTCTCCCTCGAAATCGTCGATCCGGATTCCCCGGCTGTCATTCGCGATGTGACCACCGACAAGCTCGATTACATTATTATGCCCATGCAGCTTTGATGGGTGTGTATGTTGGAAGGCTTGTGTAGGGGGCATAAGCCCCCTGCGCGGCTATGGGCGCGGCGATATATGTCACGACGTAGAGACGTGTCGCGACACGTCTCTACGTGAATTTCCGCGCCCATACGCCGCTACCCCCATGCGGGGCGGCAGCCCCGCAACGCCCCGCCCATAAGGACGCCGTTTATTTGACCTCACATGAATGACGGGCGATAAAGCGTATTTTGGGGGATTGCCGCTGAATACAATATTGATGACATAACCTGGCGGCTGAGGGTTCATGAATGTCCCGATGGGGACATGGCGTACTTTGAGATGGGGGATCCGCATGACCGACTGGGCGTGTGATGTAAAGGAAAGTCTTGATATTCCTTCGCTGGAGGGCGAAGAGACCGCCGAGATTTATCGGCGCGAAGCGCGGGCAATGTATGACTCTGCACCGCTCAAGGCGGCAGTGAAGCTCATCGATGCAGCGTATGCCAATGACCACGACGAAGCAGCCGCGTCGTCGATCGTTCGAGATCTCAAAACAGCCGTCACGCTCGCGCCAGAAACCGGATGGATCGCCTCCGCCGCACGACGTCTCCTCGTCAAACTTGGCGTTTGGGAGGATGCGCTCCAGATCCTCAAAAAAGAAGTGGCGCTCGCACCGACGGTCGATCTTAAAATCGCCTGTATGCTGGAAGCCGCCGACATCGCATGGCTCGTCCTCGATGATCCGAAGATGGCAAGGGAATCGGTCGAATTGGCGCAAAAGTGGGATCCCACGCACGTCGGTGCCCTTTATCACGCGCTTTGGCTAAGCTGCGCATGCAACGATCTTCATGCGGCTTCTCAGGCGGCTGAAGAACTCGCAAAAATACTCGGCGATCCCGCTGAAAGAGCCGTCCTGTTTGCACTGGCTGCCAATATCCATCTTGGGATCGGCGATGACACGGTTGCCCATTCGCTCTTTTCTCAGGCGGTTCAGGCAGACAGATCCCATGTCTATGCGCTGATGGGGTTGGCTTATCTGGATGGCGTTTTTCAAAAATTCTCGGAATCTGCAGCCAACTGGCAGCTCCTCGCCGGACTGTTCGATGGAGAAACGTGTAAAGGCGAAGCGGCTGTCATGGCGGGAACGCTCCACTATTATGTGGGTGATTTGCTCAAAGCAGTCAACTGCCTCGATGAAGCCCAAAAGAAGCTCAAGGATAACGGCGATATTCTCGCGTTGGAACTCGAAGCCGTCATGCGCTTGGGGAACATGACCAAAGCCGTCGAGCTCGAAAATAAGCTCATCTCTCTCTCCCAAGAGGATGCGGCAAAGGCCGATCGCTTCGTCGAATTGGCTCAGATCTGTCTTCAGGCCGATCATGAAAAAGAGGCTCTCGACGCGCTTGAACAGGCTGTCTGTTTGGCAGACGAAACGCAGGGCTCCTTCGATCTCAGATGTATCCTGTACGAGAAAAAGGGCGACGAAAATGCCCTTGCTTTCGCATGGGGAGAACGGCTTAAGACGGAAACCAATCCGGGAATCAGGGATTATCTCTTGTGGCAGCGCGTGCGGACGCTCAACAGAAGCCTGGCTTTCGACGATGTCATGACGGCGCTCGGCGAGGGCGAAACGCCGCTTTGCCGATGGCAGCACCTCGTCGCGCTCGAAAAATCTGCTCAGGATGAAGAACAGATCCGTTTTCTCGATTCATGGCTCAATCGGGTGGCGGATGAACGCATGAAAAATGCCCTCATCGAAAGAATTGTCATGATGCTCACGGAGCGTCTGGGACATCCCGAAATTGCATTGCGGTATCTGAAGGCTGCGACGCCACCCTTGCCGTCTTTTGGACGGCTTTTCGTGCGACAGCTCATTCTCGAAAACCTCGAACAATATGATGCCCTCTGTGAGTCTTATCTCTATATGGCACAGGAGACCGGGGAACCGCTCGATGCCAAGATGTGGATGATGGAGGCTGCGGCGCTTGCAGATACGACGCTCCATAAGCCGGATCTCGCTATGAAGATTTTGCGCGATCTCCATGATGCTGCGCCCGATTTTGTGCCCGCTGTCGAGTTTTATCATCATATTGCTTTACGTGTCGCCGATTTCCAACAAGTGATGATCGCCAATACGTGGCGTTGTGAACTCAAACTGGGACATATCTCCGAATGTGCCGCCGAAAACGCCTGGTGTGCTGTCAAACTTGAGGATACGGAAAAGGCGTTTGCCTGGTTCCGAAATGCCTTGATGAGCCAGAATATCCCCGGCCGCGCGTTGCGTGCGTATATCCGATTGCTCAAACAATGCGGAAAATGGACTGAAGCCATTCAAGTCATCGAAAAATGGGTTTCTCCCAGTCCCGAAAAATCAGCAAAGCCACACGAGGTCGAGGTTTCTGCCGAATCTGAAGAAAATGAGAAGGCCGAAGCGGCAGCGCGTGAAGGTGATGAAGCTGGACATCCCGAATCATTCGTAGATGCGGCCTCCAAGCGAGCTGGCGTGTTGGTCGATGCGGCAGATCGTCTGGCGATGTGTAGAGCCTGCCTCGATATGAAGGCGTATGGCTCCAAGGATAAATCTTCTCTCGTTCAGGAAAGAGCGGCGCTCTATGAGGCTGTACCGACCATCAGGCAGTTTATTCCCTATCTCATCGAGTGTTTACGGAGTCTGCCGCAGGCACAGCAGGCAGCCGCTCTCCTCAAAGCCTCCGCAAGCCTCAGTTGTTCGGACGATGAAGTGAAAAGCCTGATTCTGTGGGTACGTGCGGAGCTTATCATGCGTGATGGGGAAGATGATCGCTCCAGTGTCGATAAGATGCTTCATGCAAGTCTTGATCGCTCCTACGGAAAAACGCTTCGAGCCGAGTTGCTGAGAAGAGCGCGGCAGAAAAGCGGGGATAATGTCGCGGAAGTGCTTGAGCATTATGCAAGCGTGACGCAGGATCGCTGGATTTCGACTGAACTTCTGCGCGAAGCTTCTCTGCGCGAGATGTGGATCGAACATGATCGCGATGCGGCACGCAGAACATCCCTCGCAGCATTCAAAAATGCTGGAAATGAATGGCGAAGCCTTTGGGAACTCGAACGCTTTGCCGATTGGAGCGAGGATTTTCAGGCACTCGGCATTTTGCGCGAAAAAATGGCGCAGATCGAACCCGAACCTGCAGCGCGGCTTCAGGCGCTTAAAAGTGCCCTCGCGCCATACGTCGATGATGAACTCCTCGATCATGCCATCCGCGTGGCGCAGGAGTGCCTCAAAATTGATCCGCACGAATTTACGGCTCTGCTGACGCTCGCACAGATCGCCGAGGAGAATAAAAACACGACGGCTTTGGCGGGGGTTGCAGATCGTTTGTCCGAAGCGTCCTCTTGCCTCGACAATAAACTGAGCTACGGACTTTGGGCAGCTCGCCTGTGGCAAGGACTCGGACGAAGCGATCAGGCATTTAACAGCCTGACGACGTTGTTTGCCGCAGATCCCGCGTGTATGCCTGCCATCGCCATGAGCGAACAGCTCCTGTCTGCGTCTGCCAATTGGGAAAAATTATCCCTCGTCTATGTCAGAGCGATCGGGGCGCTTTCGGAAGGGAAGCAACAGATCGAGCTTCTCAGAAAACAGGCACATATTCTGGCGCAGAAGATGGATGATCCGGCTGGCGCGTCGTTGGCGCTATCGCGTATTCTTGCGCAGGCGCCTGACGATGTGGAAGCATTGTCGGAGCAGACGGCGTTACTCGCTCAACAGGCGCGCTGGAGCGAAGCTGTCGAAACACTCGAACTCCGCATTCGTTGCACGACGACTGCGGAAGACAAAAGAACAGCCAATATTGCGCTCGCCGATATCCTCATTCATCAGGTCGGGGATCTCGAGCGCGCACGCCGCTTGCTCAAACGCCATCTGACGCAGTTTGTCCACGATCTCGAAGCACTGCGGCTCATGTATGATATCGCGTGTGCTGAGCGGAATTGGAATGATGCGCGTACGACGCTCGATGAAATATGCCAGGACGTTTCGCCGCTGATGCACTGGGCGCGCCTCGCCTATACGCGTATTGCGCGTGAAGCCGAATGGGCGAATGATGTGCGCGTGGTCTATGAACGACAAGCCATTGATGCGGTCATCGGTCATCGCGATGAATTGGAGACGCTTATTGAGGATTATCGAGCTCACGGCGATCTCGAAAGACTCATCCGCGTCGCTAAATATGATCTCTCTAAATCTACGGATGCAAAGCGTGTGGCGCAGTATCGAGGATGCGTGGCGGCGCTTTACGTGGCCAATGGACAACATCGGGAGGCTTTGGCTTTCCTCTCCGAGGTCATTGCGGAAACCGATCAGACGGACTGGGCTTATCTCGCGAGAGCACAGGCTTTGGCGAGTGCCGGACAGCTCGATTCTTCGGCGGCGGAATTCCGTCGCACCCTCACAAAAAATCTTTCGCTCGACCAGGCTTATGCTCCTTTCATCGAGGTTCTCCAACAACTCGGCGATCGCGTCGCCCTCTCTGCGGCACAGTGTTTCGTTGCTCACAGGAACGGACAAAAGGCCGAAGGCGGATGCTGCATCACTGGAACACCGCGCGGCTTCTTCGATATCGAGCTTCTTCCGCTTGATCGCGGCTACCATGAAGCGTTCCAGTATCTGCGCCTGATGTCTCCCTACATTTATCCGGTGTATGAGGCTCCGATGAAATTGCAGCCGCTGGATCCCAAACATTGGGCCGTGACGCGCTGCCGACAGCTGTTCGGCCAAAATTTGCAGCACTTCGATTCCCGCTTGTTCATCGCGTCCTTGGGGAAGCGTACAGCGACAGTGCGTCTCACCGATCCCCCTGCCATCGTTGTAGATGCCTCCCTCGTCCAGACGTCGAATGAGGAATTCGATTTTTGGGTATCGTATGCCATGCATCAGGCTACGAGCGGTGGTGCGCTCATCGATGTCATGAACGATGATGAGACGGAAGCCTTGTTTAGAGCGCTATGTGACGCCTCCCCCGAATCCGTTCGCGCACAGGCGCTCAAAAAACTCATCGCCAAGCGTTTGCCGCGAAGTGATCGGAAACTCTTTAAGGATGGCGTTCCCTTCAAATCCCCCAAATGGTCGGGATTCCGAAGTGCTTTATCCACTCGCGCCGCCTGTGTGGCCGCCATTCTCTCCGCATCCCCTGCAGTTGCGCTCTCTGCATTTCCCGATAATGAAGCCCTGCAACGGTTTATCATTTCAGATACCTACGTGCGTTTGCTCAAACTCTATTGGGAATAGAAAGCAGGTAAGCGCAATGGCACGCGTATTTTTGTAGAGATGTTCCAAGTTATATTTCAAACGTCCTTATTTTGCATTGATGCGTCTTCGCTTTTCTATCATACACCATGGCGACGGCAAGTACTTCTCCATGATAGTTTTTCAAGTCTTCTACGGCAAAATACTTTTTGGATTCAATCTGTGCAATTGCCGACTCTGTAGAATCATCTAATTTGAGCTCAAAGATCGTCGGTTTATATCCACTCGGCTTTGTTGGGATCAACACGATATCTGCATAACCGCGACTTGACGGCAGCTCGCGGCCAATCAGACAATAATTGCGTGCTTCCTCACAGGCAAAGAGC
>JAEEGL012168344.1_pt1 | contig 10273 bp, 10 predicted proteins | sample 9134231 | NCBI WGS metagenome assembly JAEEGL01 (sample SAMN16246548, study PRJNA631951) | gut metagenome | biome: gut microbiome; feature: rumen; material: fiber-attached | host: Bos | place: Iran: Karaj | collected 2018-10
GATCCGGATCGGGGACGGGGTGGCGCACAAGACGGGATTCGACCCGGGGTACGAGCTCCATTATTTCCTTTTTGGGGGCATGGTCCGATGGACGGAGATGTTTGCCAATATCGCCGTCTTCGTCCCCTTCGGGTTCTTCCTTTCGGAGTTCCTGTCCATGACGAAGCGCTTCGGCGCCTCCAGCGCCTTTAGCGCCAGGCGCCAGATGGGCCGTGTCGCCCTTGCAGCCTTCGGGCTGTCGTTATGCATCGAAAGCCTCCAGCTGATCCTCCGCGTGGGCGTGTTCGAGATTACGGATTTGGTGCTGAATACGGTGGGGGGAGTGATTGGGGCTATGATTTCGGGGAGATTCCGGGTCAAACCCGGAATGAGGTGAGGGCCGTCTGGATCGACATGATTGACATACTCCAACGATTACTCAAAGCATCTTTGCGAGGATTCCCGACGGGGCTTCTGGTCGGATTCTTGGTGGCGTTCGTCATTGGCACCGTCCTATTTCTGACCTTCCTTGGGCCCAAGCGGGGGGCGCGGTTTTCCGCGGGGCTGCTGTTGGCGGAGTACATGGGCCTGATCCTGCTGGTGGCGGTCTTTTGCCGGAAGTTGCTGGATGTGCGGGAGTTCCATGTGATCCCGTTCCGGAGTTATTGGTATATCTGGGAGGGCGGACGCTTTCTGGTCCAGGTGTTCATGAATGTGCTTGTGTTCGTGCCCATCGGCCTTCTCCTGGGCTGCGCCTTCGGTCGGTTGCGGTGGAAGACGGTGTTGTGGATAGGCGGTGTATTCTCGCTCCTGATCGAGGTGCTGCAGTTCGTGTTCCGGCGCGGCTTTGCGGAGTTTGACGATGTGTTCCATAATGTGTTGGGGTGCGCGATCGGGTTCGGGGTGTATGTGGCGGTCGCTTGGGTGGTGACGCGGGTCCGGGCGGTCCCTGAGCCGGTTGAAGGGCGGACCTGAGCCGGTCCCTGAGCTTGTCGAAGGGCCGGACGGATCGACATAATTGACATAACCTTTTTTAATAATACTATGAGATACCTTGAACTTTGCACATTGACAGGATCCCAGATCGAGGATCTGCTGTGCCTGATGAAGGAGTTGAATGCGGAAATCCCTGTGAACGCGCAGCAGCAACAGCGTTCGGTGGCGTCGCCGGGAACGCGCATCTTTGTCGCGGAGAACGATGAGAAGCACATCATCGGCTGCGCCACCCTTTGTGTTTTTGAGTCCCCGACCGGCCGCAAAGCGAGTGTCGAGGACGTCGTGGTCCTGCCCGCCTATCGGGGGCAGGGGATTGGACGTACGCTCCTGCAGCGGATTATTGACTTTGCCAAAAACAAACTCGCTCCCATCGACCTTCGCCTTACCTCCCAGCCCTCCCGCGTGGAGGCCAACGCACTCTACGTGTCGCTCGGCTTTGAGAAGCGGGATACGAATGTGTATAGGTTGAAGTTGTAGGGGGAAGGCCCGGTTGCTGAGCCTGTCGAAGCACCGGGCCGGCGGCCGGTCCCTGAGCCTGTCGAAGGGCCGGCCGAGCAATCAACAAAGGCCGATTTTCGGCCGCCAGCCAACGCAAGCTGGCCCCCAGGTCACCGCTTGCGCACAAAAACGCCCCATATTGTCCCCAATCGGCGACCAGTGGTCACTGATTGCGAACAAAAGAGCGCGACAACGTACGCAACTGAAGCCCTGATCCCCCTCGCCTTTGCCCTCGCCCCCGCCCCCAGCACGGCTGAGGCTACATAATCGGCCCGAAACGTGCCGCGACACGTGCTGGAGCACGGCTGGGGGCACGAAACCGGCCCGAAACGTGCCCCGAGGCGTGCCGCAAGGCTTCCCCACACCCTGACATCGGCATGGACTAACATGGACTACGAGATCTCACCGAACAACATCCAGCTCAAATCCTCCTTCGAGGTCAGCAAGGAGGACTTCGAGCGCGAGCTCTCCGCCATCCGCGCCCAGCACCCGGACAGCCTCGTCTGGAACCGGTCCATGGACTCCCTCAAGCGCGAATGGGCCGTGCATAACGCCTTCCATGCCCTCGGCCTCATCCGCCGCCAGTCCGCCGACACCGACCTCAACTGGCCCCAACCCTGGTACGTCCGCCTGGGCTATGCCCTGGCCGGGAGGATTGCTTGGAGGGTGATTAGGTGAAGTCAATTCGATGCCTAAGTGTCATATATTTGCGCCGACTCCTACTGATCACTCTCGCCTACGCTGCTTGGGAAACACTGGGCATTTATGGGGATATGTGGGCGTTAGCCTTTGATTGAAGATCACGTTTCATTTGCACCTTTTGGCTAAAAACAATTATATTTGTAATAACTTGTTAGATCAAGTCGTTAATTATGATAACGAGAATTGAAATAGATGGATTTAAATCCTTTGTGGATTTCAAGATGGAACTGGCTCCGTTAACGGTGATAGCTGGAACAAATGCATCCGGGAAGAGCAATCTCTTTGATGCGTTGCATTTGTTGTCCAATCTGTCCAAGATGGATTTGAGGTCTGCTTTTTCAAGTAAGTTATTGCGAGGAGAGGTTTCTGAGCTATTTACCAAGTATGATGACGCGACTTCTGCCGATAAGATGCATTTTGTAATAGAGATGCTGGTTCCCCGTGATATTCGTGACAACTGGGGGGGGGTTGCCCAAGTGAAGACTCCCAGGTTACGTTATGAATTGATTATTAAGAAAACGCATAATCCGTATGGCTTCGAAGAGCTTACCGTTGCTTTTGAAGAATTGTCGCGAATCATTTCGGATAAAGATGAGTGGTCTAAACGTTATTTGAGCGCAAGGTCGGATATATGGAAGACTAAAAAGGCTGGCGGTAGTGGTAAACCATATATTTACACAGAAACAGAAAAAGGCCATCCTACGATAAAAATCCGCCAGGATGGTGGGCAAGGTGGCCGTTCAATGTTGGCTAATTCTGTGAACCAAACAGTCTTGGGCAGTATCAATTCAGTGGATTTCCCGCATATCTATGCGGCGCAGCAGGAGATTTCTAATTGGAATTTCATGCAATTGAACCCGGAGCTGCTTCGCGAGCCAACTCGATACGATGCGAATTACTCAGATGTGATTGGACATGCGGGGGAGAATTTGGCTGCTGCTCTACATAGGTTGAATCAACAAGATTCATATGTGATGGAGAAGATTGTGATGAAACTGTCATCATTCCTTTCTGGCTATACAAAATTAGAAGTCAAGGATGACTCCGCCAACAAGCAGTTTATCTTCGATCTTCAAAGCAGCGATGGTAATTCTTATTCGTCAAGAGTTCTATCAGAGGGAACTTTGCGCTTGCTAGTTTTGTGCGTTCTGCTTTATGATGACAAGTTTCAGGGGTTGCTTTGTTTTGAAGAGCCAGAGAACGGCATTCACCCTTATCGAATTAATGCGATGGCCCAATTGCTTCGTCTCTTGACGACTGATTTTAGTGATGAAGACAACCTCTTAAGGCAAGTGATTGTCAATACACATTCACCAATTCTTTTAAAGAGTTTGACGAACCATGATCTTGATACAGAGGAGGGTGTCAGTGTGTGGTTCTCACGATTGATTTCCAGAACCATTCAGGTAGGTGACCATAAAACGAGCATAAAAATAAGCCGTCTGACACCGCTGACCCGATCTTTTCAGATTCCATTCACAGATGCTGAGAATAAAATGACATTTGCAGATGCGATAGAATATCTAGAAGGAGTAAGAAGATAATGTACCAGTTGTTTATTGGGTTGATTGCCGAGGGCAATACAGATGTGAGATTCTTGAAGAGCGTGATTTACAACTCAATACAGGACATCTCATGGGAGTGTGAAAGTGAAGTTGAAATTTTCGATGTCCGCGATATCAAGGCGTCGGGGGATGGTTTCGTCCAGAAGATGTTGGAAGCTTCAAAGCGGGCAAGATCTGATTATGGGATATCCGTTTTGTGTATCCATGCTGACTCTGATGCCCCGACAATTCATCCAGTAATGGAAAACAAGTTCTCTCCGTTCTTTGCAGAATTGGAAAGAATGGATGATGTCGAGTACTGCAAACACATCGTTCCTACAATACCTATCCAAGAAATTGAATCGTGGATGTTGGCGGATCGTGAATTGCTCAAGCAACTGATCAATGCCGTTGGCTTCAGAGATGTGGATCTGGGGATTGAGAAGGCTCCCGAATTATACGCCGATCCGAAATCAGTTATTGAGAATGCTATCAGTATAGCAATGTCCCATCAACCGAAGAAACGGAGGGATTCTATTACGATTTCTGATCTCTATGAAACGCTCGGTTATCGCATGGGCCTTGAAAAGCTTCGTGCGATTCCGTCATTTAATCATTTTGAGGCCGGAGTTCGCAAATGCCTCAAAGAGCTGGGATTGATGCGGTAGACTCATTTTGTGTTAAGATATTGAGGTGATAACCCTGTGGACATTGCACAGCATTTAAGGAAGCCATGCAATTGGCAAGACTTTGAGAAACTCTGCTTGCGGCTATGGAAAGAAGAGTGGATTAGTGATGACCTTAAAATAAATGGTCGACCTGGGCAGGAGCAGCATGGCGTGGATATTTGCGGACATCGAAATGATCGTCTCGGATACTGTGGAATCCAATGTAAATGCAAACAGGAAGGGGAGTTCCTCTCTCAAAAAGAAATCGAGATAGAAATTGAGAAGGCAAAACTGTTCTATCCACCATTAGTGAAACTTGTGATTGCTACAACGGCTGAAAAAGATGTACGGATTGAAGAGTTTGTGCGGAAGAAGGATGAGGAATTAAGAGAAAAAGGGCTTTTTTCGCTGGATATCAAGTCATGGGGTGATATCGTTTGCATGTTGGAATCTCACCCAAATGTCATGAATTGGTATTTAGGTATTACAACGGATGATTATGCGGTTGTGGTCAGTTTTCCCGGAGATAAAGATGTGCTGGAAGGTGAAGCTCATTATCTGAGAGTTCCCAATTCAAAAGTTTATTATAATTGGTTAGAGTCGCTACGAAAAGAATATGCATATTCTCCCATGTCCTTTCATTCAGATGAGAAGCATCTTTTTGAGAAGAACTATAGTTTTATTGAGGTCCCAATCGTATTAAAGAACATGGGTAGTTCTCCTATAGATGACTACAAACTGAGGCTCCGATTTGATCAAGACATCGCCTTGTCTACTAAGGTTAGTAGGCACTATTCGACTAAGAGTCTGGTAATGGATTCGGATTTTATGATAAATATGTCAATTGAAGACGGCATCGTTGAGTATAGTTCCCGATTTAGTTTGGTCCCTGGCGACATTGACCGAGTTCCGCTCTTTTACATTAAATCGCCGCTAGGAACTAATAATGTTGTGCTGACGTGGGAACTTCTCTCGCGTAATTACCATGCTTCGGGTCATTTAGATGTTCATATCAAGGAGACTATCGAGACTATCGCTCTCAAGTCCTATTCTATCCCCATTGATCAGTGGGAAATTGTTGATTGGATTCATATTGAGGAGAGTTAAATAATTGAGAATGAAAACATTTGAGTAACGCTTATTATCCCCAAGTTACCAGGCATTACCCATTGATTAACAAACGTCATCTTTTTTACCGCGTCAGGTGATTCAATTCTCCCCCTAACTGGGTGAGTTACGAGCGGACTCTCCCAGGATATGTCACGGTTATACCACAAAGAAGTAGATTAACTCCAACAATTCTTCACCACAATTTTCGGGGATCCCCGATGGTCCTGCTTGTCAGATTTCTCGCACTTACCTGCCAAGTTGCCTCTATCATTAAATAATTTGCAAACTCGTCTTTCGCGTAAGTATATAAAGTATTAATAATGGCAAAAACACTTCAGCTAATCGCAATTATTGCGAGAAGTAATAGTACTGGGGCGAGGAAGCTTTTTCCTAACACTCCCTACTATTTCCTTGATGGATATCAGATTGTTGATGATTTGCATATCAGGATAAGAGAAGATAGATTTCGTGAAGTTAACATATATGATGACTTTTTCAAGGGGGAAGAAACATGCCCTTCGGTTCATATTTCAGCAATAGTTGGTAAAAATGGATCCGGAAAGAGTACAGTGGTAGAGTACTTGATGCGAATCATCAATAATTGTGGGGCGGCAACACTTGGGGAGTTTTCTTCAAACCGGAAGACTGATGAACACCTACACTATATTGATGGCGTCAATGGCAGTTTGTTTTACAGAAAAGACGACACGATTTGGGAACTCAGGATTAAGAATCGCAATGTTCAATTGATAGACTATTCCTATTTTAAGAAAGTTGGCGAATGGGAGGAGTTTATCTATAATGGTATTACTGCTTTTTGGGATAATGAAAAACCGGAAGAATCAGTTAAACTAGAAAGTGTTCCGTTTGAAAAGTTGAGAGGTGGGACCAAAACGTTAGAAGAGATTTATAATGAACTATTCTATACATATGTCTCTAATTATTCTATATATGCTTATAATACATCGGATTATAAGGAAGAGAGTAATAGTTTGGCTTACGAGAGGAAATGTCGTAAATTGGGGAAGTTTAATTGGCGCCTAGATAACGAGGATTGCAATTGGCTGCGTGGCCTTTTTCATAAGAATGATGGCTACCAGTGTCCGATTGTACTTAGCCCATATAGGATTAATGGAAATATCGATATAAACACTGAATTCAAGCTTTCAAAGGAACGTCTATTGGCATTGTTGGTTTCTTCCCCTAGTGGTTTTTCTGTTCTAAATGGGCATTTAAGGGCGGATAAGTTATCGCTGAGTAGAAGAAAAGATGTTTTTGATGCTTCTTACCTAAAAAGAGGGCGCGGAGATGATAAGCTCTATACGAAGTTAGACTCGAGAGGGTGGGCGAAACTTAGAGAACTGATTCCTAAGATGTGGGCTAAAGAGTATGGGCTGAATCTAGAGAGATGTAACAAAAGGAAGCATTATGAATATGCATTAGATTATATAACCTATAAGACACTAAAAATCTCGGCCCGATATCGTCAGTACAGTAAGTTCTATTCTACTCACAGAGATAGGCGGAATAGTATTGATGAAGGGATACTGAAGACTCTAGTAGCGAAACTCGCTATTGATCATTCCCATATAACAAGGAAGATTCGTCAAGTTCTAGTATATCTATCATATGGAATTTATGAGCAGGGGAGAGAAGATAGATTTGAAGTAAGCGTGCAAAACACGGTGACATCGATGGTAAAACAAGTGATGGAAACCGAATTGAATAAGAATGAGAAAGACATCCCTCACAGAATCATTTATTCATTTGATGACCTTGTCCCGCCTCCGATATATGATGTTGACATAAAACTAGTAGATATTAGTTCAAATACTGACGGTATCGGTTTCGAAACGCTAAGTTCAGGAGAGAAACAACAGGTTTTTACAATTAGTTCGATACTATACCACTTGTCTAATATTCAGTCTATTTTTGATGACGAAAACAAAGAGCGTATCACATATTCGCACTGTAATGTTATATTAGAGGAACTCGAACTGTATTTCCATCCGGAACTGCAGAAGAATCTTGTAAAGTATCTTCTCGATGGAATTCGGCAGATGCATTTCAAGAAGATTGAGGCAATTAATATTTGTATGGTGACACATTCTCCTTTTATCCTAAGTGATATTCAAAGTAAGAATATTTTAGCACTGGATAAGGATGGAAATATGAAAAGTGGATTGTGTACTTTTGGCGCTAATATACATGATTTACTAAAAACGAGTTTCTTGCATGATAGTGTAATAGGGGATTATGCTCAATGGATTATTAATAGAATTATTATCCTGCTGCAAGTTTATCAGTGTATAAATGATAATATTTGGCGTCATCCTATAACCAAGGAGTATTTATTTCTTAGACCATATCTAGATTACGTGCCAGAAAAAGGACGGAAGAATAGTGTGTCATTTAATAGTTCGTTAATTAAAAAAGATTATCCCCCGGAGCATCTGTTTTCTTTAATTATGACGATTGACGAACCTATCATTAGGTCAGCACTTTTGGATGAATATGAGAGTGTCTTTGGTGATCTATCAGCGGCTCAAAAGATAGATGAACTAAAAAAAAGGATTGAGTTTTTAGAGCACGACCTTCATAAATCATAAGACTATGTGGCATCTTGAAAAGCCGTCAACAAAGGATCTGGATGATTTTGCTAAAAGGTTATTACCCTCATTAATTACAAGAATTGAGGGCAGTTCAGTTCTGACTCAAGGTGTTAAAGATCTATTATTACCACCGTTACTAGGTGGGGGGAAAAATGATGAACGATTAAAAGCTTTGCTTGTCAGTGAACCGATTCGATTGTATTGGCTTTCTGAGGGAATAATGAAAAGAATAATACCGGGTTATAATGTTTCAGAGCTACCGGATTATGCCAGAGCGGTTAAGGCAATCAATAAATCATCCGCCCAAATAGCATTGATTGGCAAGTATGCTATATTGAGAGATTTGGAAGAAGTCTTTAGTTATACTAAAGCATTGGGAGGTAATAAGTATCGCTCTTATACTATTACAGCGGCAGCAAATCATAATACTTGTGTTTATTGCAACAGACAATACTCTTTCAATATTGAGAGGAATGGAGGAAAGAATGATAATGACCGTATTGCTAGGCCGGCGCTGGATCACTGGTTCCCTAAAAGTCTATTCCCACTAATGTCGCTAAGTTACTATAATCTTATTCCAAGTTGTACCATATGCAATAGCGTAGCGAAGTCGGATGATGTATGGCTACTGACAACACATATTCATCCCTATCTTACATCTCCAGACGTCCCTAAGTTTAGATTTCGTTATAAGGTAGGGTTGGGATCTTCCTGGGAGATTTGTTTTGATAAGTTGGCGGGTATAGAAAAAACAACAGTTGAGAGTTTATTTTTAAAAGAGGCATATCAGGCCCATAGCGGATTGGAAGTGGCTGATTTGATTGAATTGGCTACCAAAAATAATGGCACCTATCTTAAACAAGTTTATACGTCGATCCTGAGTTTGTTTTCATCGGGTGTAGATAAAAGTAAAGCGTACAGGTTATTATTTGGCACAGAAATGATTTCTTTCGAATATAAAAATAGACCTATGAGTAAACTGAAGAGAGACATTATTGATCAGATTGAGAGAGCTCAGTCAATAAAGTTCTTTGACTAATAATATGATTATTGACTGATCTATTTTTGTTAACATCCCTGCCTTAGATAACATGAAAGAGATTCTATGTCAAGCCCCACGGTTAGGGCTACGAAATGGGGCTGAAACGTACCGTAAGGCGTGTTGGAGCACACCCGCTGCTTCGACGGGCTCAGCAACCGGACCAACGGTCGGCTCTCCGATGGGCATAAAGCGTGAGCTGGAAAGTAGGTCGATGGTTACGGACAAAAGTGCCCATTATTGTCCCCAAGTGGAGACCTGTGGTCATGGGGTGCGAACAAAAGAGTGCGATAGTGTACGCAAGTGAAACCCTTGGGCCTTCGCGCAGTTGCCCTAAGCACGGCTGGGGCTACGAAAATGGCTCGAAACGTTCCCTGAGGCGTGCTGGAGCACGGGTGGGGGAACGATAATGGGCGGAAACGTGCCGCGAGGCGTGCTGGAAGATTTCTCCACTCGCGGGTGTCCGGTCGAAATGACAAGGGGGCTGGCGCGACCAGAATGGTCTGGCACGAAATCGGGCTCTGGTGGCCTGAAATGCGGCAAACCCCGGTTTAGAAAGTGGCATCTGCCGCGTTTGAATGCGTAGAATGGCGATTTCGTGGCAGACCGTTTTGAGAGATTCCGGGTCAAGCCCGGAATGAGGGAAGGGGCCATCGGCCGGCCCTTCGACAGGCTCAGGGACCGGCCGATTAGGCTCAGCAACCGGGCTATTAATGCCAAATAATGCTTATCTTTGTAAGTTAAAACCGACAGAAACAAAAGAACAACATATATGAGTTTATTCCAAGACAAAGTCCTGTTGATTACAGGCGGTACGGGCAGCTTCGGGAATGCCGTGCTTAATCGTTTTTTGCGCACGGACATCGGCGAGATCCGCATTTTCTCGCGGGATGAGAAGAAGCAGGATGATATGCGGCATGATTTCCAGGCGAGGATGCCGGAGGTGGCGCATAAGATCAAGTTTTATATCGGGGATGTGCGGAACAAATCGACCTTGAAGTATGCGATGAAGGGTGTCGATTATGTGTTCCATGCGGCGGCGCTGAAGCAGGTGCCGAGCTGCGAGTTCTTCCCGATGGAGGCTGTGAAGACCAATGTCATCGGCACGGACAATGTGCTGGATGC
>JAEEGL012188348.1_pt1 | contig 10273 bp, 5 predicted proteins | sample 9134231 | NCBI WGS metagenome assembly JAEEGL01 (sample SAMN16246548, study PRJNA631951) | gut metagenome | biome: gut microbiome; feature: rumen; material: fiber-attached | host: Bos | place: Iran: Karaj | collected 2018-10
AAATCAAGAAATTAATGGATTTTAGAGAACTGCAAAAATTTCTTTGATTCATTAAGTTCAATGATTTTTTGAAAAAATTATTTTCATCAATTATATTTTATATATCATCTTTTTTCATGGAAAGATAAAGTGTTTTATACTTTAATAACCAAATTATTAATAATTTCTTATTATAATGAGAAAAAGAATTTTTGATTAAAATAACATTAAAATTAAATATAATATGTTAATAATTATCTTTTCTTTTTTATATATAATAATGAAATTAGTTGCATCTTCATAAAAGTTAATATTTCATAATATTCAAAAATAAATATAAGTATTAATATAAAATTTTGTCTATATTTTTATTGTCTTTTCAATTATTCTAAAATTAATGTTCGACTTATCCAAGTTCATCTATATTCAAAAATTTTTATTTAAACATTTATAAATTTTATTTTTAATAATCTATTATGAATTTAAGTATAAAATTATAATATAATTCTTTTAATCAATAAATATATCAATCTTAAAGTCATTATTCACAAAAAAGAAGAGACAGAAATTAAATAATAAAAAAATTAAAATAAAAAAAAATGAATAAGGAACAAATACAATCTGAATTATTTGTTTCTTCAAAACAATCAAAAATAAAAACAAAATTAATTTCTTTTTCTTTAGCAGTAAGTAATTCAACAACAAAACAAAATTCATTCAGAAAAACTTCAAATTTAAAATTTAAGACCCAAAAATCATCTCCAGAGAAAACTATATTAAAACAAAACCCAAAAAATAATTTAAATTCTCCTTTAAATAACTTAAATGACAAAAAAACAATAAATGAAAATGATAATTCCGAAAAAGAAATATTAAGTGTAAATGAAGAACTTATGAAACAAAAAATTTTAAAAAAAAAAATAGAATCTTCTAATATGAAAAGAGCAAATTTTTTAAATTTTTCTAATCCATTTCATAATTTAAGTGCAAATAATAGAATTACGACAGTAAATAATAACAATGAATATAAGCAGATAAAAAATCATAGAATAAATATTCTTCCAACAAATATAAATTATCAAAAATCTAGTTTAATAAATAATTCAATTTATTCTCCTAAATTAGAAGATAGTAAAAAAATAACATCTTTTTCTTCAATATCATATTTAAGTCATCATACTGGAATAAACAGTAATTCTAAACCTTTAACTTTAACATCTTCTGTTATTGGTCATCATAATTATAAAAAAAGTGATATTTTAGAAAATAAAAATTTATTTATTGAAAATGATAATAATTCCAAAGGAAAAAATAATAAAAATGAATTTTTACATAATAATAATAAAAAAATAAATCAAACACAACCTATAACAAATAAAAATTCTAGAAAAAATTTTAATGATAAGAAAAGCAGTTCTTTTATTCCAGCAAAAAATTCAATTTTAACTGGTTTAATAACAAATAGTAAAAATACAAATCAAAATATTATAAATTCTAAAAATATTTTGAGAAACAAAGTTGATGAATTCTTCACAAGTCAAAGTGTAAATAATTTAAAATCAAAAAGAAATTATAATAAATTTTTTATTCAAAAAAATTTACTTTCAAATTCATCAAATAATGTGAATATGAAAATTAAATCAAGAAAAACTCATTCAAAGGCAAAAACTATTAATAATTCATCAAATAAAACATTAGATAAAAAAAAAAAAAATTCAAATAATAGTATCAATCATAATAAACATTTTACTCATCGTAATGAAAATTTATTTTTTTCAAAATATTTATTAAAAACTTCTTCTTCAGGAAATCAGAGAACAAATTTTTCAATTTCATTAAAAGATAATTTAAATATAGAGTTAAATAAAAAAAATTTTATACATATACCAAAAACTTCAACACATTCTGTGAGTAAAACAATACCTCAAAAAACTTCAATTACTCATTTAAAAGATTTAAATGATAATACTAATTTTCTTAAAAAGAATTATTTATCAAATAAAAATTCAAAGATAAAATCAAAAAAAAATAAATATATTTTTAATTCAGATGAGATATCAAATAAAAAGATAAAATCTATTTTTAAAGAAGAAGAAAAAAAAAGAAAAAAAAATAAGAATTTTAATTCAAATCCAATTGATCCAAAAATTAAAGATATATCATTTAAATCAAATTTAGAAATCACACAAAATGAAATTAATGATAATGAGAAAAAAGAATTAATCGAAAATGGGAAATATTATCAAAAATTATCTTATAATTTATCTGAATTTATAAAAAAATATTATAATAAAACTAATGATTATCCAAAAACAACATTATCTTTTTATAAATTTGGAAGATTAATAGGTAGAGGAGCTTTTGGGAAAGTTAATTTAGGACTTCATGTTTTAAGTGGAAAAATTGTGGCAATAAAATCATTTAATAAAAAAAATTTTCCAAATGAAAAGTCCAAAGAAAAAATATATAATGAGATAAATTTAATGAAAACTTTACATCATAATTCAATTGTCAAAATATTAGAAACTTTAGAAACTGAAAATTATATTTTAATTATTATGGAAAATGTAAGTGGAGGTGATTTATTATCTTTTGTTAAAAAAAGGACAAAATTAAATGAAAAAATCTCTAAGTTTATATTTAAACAATTAATAAACGCAATAAAATATATACATTCAAAAGGAATAATACATAGAGATATAAAATTAGATAATATTTTAATAGATTTAAATAATAATATAAAAATAGGTGATTTTGGAATAGGAAAATATTTTTCAAAAGGGGAAAAAATAAAAGATAAATGTGGAACTCCAGCATATATTGCACCTGAAATTTTACAGAATTGTCCTTATGAAGGTCCTCCTGTTGATATTTGGTCTTCAGGAGTTGTTTTATATGCAATGTTAAATGGAACTGTTCCTTTTAAAGCAAATAATTTAAAAGATTTACATAAATTAATTTTAAGTGGGAATTATACAAATATAAATAATATAAGTTATGAAGCACAAGATTTATTAAAAAAACTTCTTGAAATTGACCCTAAAAAAAGAATTAGTATTAATAATATTTTAAATCATCCTTGGTTAAATTATAATGGAAATAAAAATAATATTGATGATGGAAAAATTAAATTATTTACTAAAGCAGAAATAATTCTTTTAAGTAAAGAAAATGTTGATTATAGAATTTGTGAAAAAGAAGAAATGTTAGAACATTTTACTTTAAAAAATATATATACCATCAACGATACAATAAATAAAGATATTAATACTAAAAGTGTTATATTAGCTCCTTTTAATTCAACATTTGAAAATAATAATGATGGAAGTAATGAATCAAGAATTTATGATAATAATTTAGAAATAATCAACAATGATGTTTATTTTTTTTGTGAAAATGCAAAAATATTAAATAGAAAATATGAATTAAATAACAATGGTGAAATTGATCATGGAATTGTAATATATCATAGTACAAAAAATAAAGATCATAGTAATTTAATAAATGAATTATTAAATGAATCTAAAAATGAAGATGAAAATAGTTTAGATAGAAAAAATTCAGAATTTACTAAATTGGATTCTAAAAGAAATGTTTCTTCATTAACTGATTCAAGTACTCTTGTTATAGATGAAGCTGTATTAAAAACAATGGAAAACTTTGGTTATATTAGAGATGATATTCAAAAATTTTTAATTAACAATGAATTAAATTATGCTACTGCTACTTATTTTCTCTTATCTAATGGAAATGAAATAAGTTAAATATATATTTTATTTATTTTGAAAAGGTTTTGTTAATAATAATAAAAAATATATATAAACATTTAATTCATTTTTCTTATTGATATAAAGAAAATTAAAATGTTTTTAATTAAAAAAGAAATATTATTATGCTTTATAAAATTATATAAATTTTATTTATTAAAAAATAAAATGTAATCTCAAAGCCATAAAATTAATAAGTTCCTTTTTAACAGATTGATACATAACTTCTTCTAATTATGAAAAAATAATGTTTCTCTTAATGTCCAAATAATATAGGTTATTGAACAACTAATTATGATGAGAGAAAATTATTAAATATACTTTTTTATTAAGAAAAAGGATTGAATGTCCTTTATTTAATGCTTATCAAGTGAAAAAAAAGAAGAATATTTATAAAAAAAACAATAAAAGTTTTTTTAATCAAAATTATAATAATAATAAAGTTATTCCCATTAAAAAATAAATCCTATTAATAATAATAAAATTAATAATAATAATATTATTAATCAAATTAATGAAAAGAAATTTGATAATAAATTAAATTTAATTGAAGAAAATTGTTTAAGTGAATTAGATAAAAGTAAAGAAGATTCTTTTTTAAAAATTCAAAGTAAGAAATATGATAACAAAGATATTAATTCTTACTGATAATTCAGAAAAGACCATTCAAGTAATAAATGATGAAAATATAAAATCTATTTTTAACAAAAATGAAGAATAGAAAAAATGATAATGATAGTAATAATATATTTCTTAATTAAATTTAGAAAAAATGAAAAAAGATTATTTTGATAAACAATTAAATGAATCAAAAAATATTAGAGAAAAATTAATAATGAAAATTAAAACAAATGAAAATGAAATAAAAGATAAAATAAATTGATTAGAAAATAAATTATTAAATGAAAATGAAAAAAAAATTGAAAAATATAAAATAGAAAATAAAATTAAAAATATTTTGAATGAAAAAAATAAAAAAAGAAGAAGAAGAAATAATTAATTTAAATCAAAAAAAATTAAAATTTATTATTAAAAAAATGAATATAAATAAATCAATATGAAATAGAAATAAAAGAAATAGAATTAAGAAGAAAATTTTATAAAAAATAAATCAATAATTTTAGAAAAAATAATTCCAAATATATATATTCTTTTTATATTTATGTTAACAATGATAGTAAAATTATTTCACTCAATATTAATATTATTATTATAATAATATTGAATGAGATATTAATATTCTATAAAAAAGAATATTCATATATCTATTACTTTTATTGGTAATTCCTCTAAGATAATTCCCATTAATTTTTTTATTTTCTTTTTCTTTACTGATTTTATTAATATTCTTTATTTGATCCAAATTTATATTTTAATTTTATTTTATTTTTTTTTGAATCTTTTTAACTGTTAATAGAGATCTAATTGAGTTAATCCTTTATAAATAATAAAACAATTTATTTAAAATTATTGTTTTTTTAAATTATTTTTTTTCAGTAAATTTGAAATGATTCATATTTATTTTGATTTGTTTATATGAATTATTGTTTTTAAAGATAAATGTTTTTATTTAAATAGGATTATTATATTAAAATTAATTAATAAATGTTCTTTCTAATAAAAAATTGAAAAATAAATGGATGAAGCTAAATTTTTATATTTTAGTGCTTTAATAAAATATAGTATGACAAATAAAATTATAATTTGTATAATAAAAATAATAGAAATTTTTCCAATTTTAATGGATTTTTTAACAAATCCATTAAGAATAAAATATTATTATATAGGAAGAGCAAAATCATTTTCCTCAAATACATTCGATGATAGTATTTTAAAAGATGTTTTTCAATTTTCTTATTTTAAAAAATTTAGAGAATTAAGAAATTCAAAAGGCTTATTTCCAGTTTATTTCCTTATTATTGATTTACTTATTCTATTTTTTTATAATATATTTTACTTTCTTATATATTTTTCTAAAAAAATGAGTAAAAGTAATGTTCAAACAATTAAAAAACAACAAGGTATAAAGCCTTTATTAAAAATGATATTCATTAATTTTTATGATCATTTTGTTTTTAGATGCTTTTCTCTTTTTTTTTATGATATAATTATTTGTTTTTTATGTAAATCAGATAATTATGATGTTTTAATAATATTACTCTTTATTTTTTTCTATGTAGTTTATCTTAATTTAGATTATTTTAATTCATTTAGATTATGTATTAAATTTGATTTGGAAAATAAATATATTTTTGATGAAAAATTTATTTTATCTGGAGATTATTGTTTAACTTTTTTAAAAATTTTTATCTCATTAGAATATAATATAGATGAAGAAAAAATGTGTCATTTCTTTGATTTATTAATAATTATTATTGTTATAATAGGAATCTTTAAATTTTTTAAAGGAATCACATATAATATTATAGGTATTTTTTATGGATTTTTTTTTATAAGTTTTTTGTGTTTTTTTATTTTAAATATTTTAAGTTCAACAATTACTGATACAAGTTATATTTTTGTATTATATGTTTTTTTAAGTCTTTTAATACCTTTTTTAATAATTTATAAAACAATTAAAAAAAAATATAATTTATTAGTAAGAACTCCAATAAAAGATAATAATATTTTAATGATTCAAAAATTTGAATTATTATATGAATATTATCAAACTCCTCTTTTTGATTATATTTTAAAAAATATTTGTTTTAATAGTAAAATTAGAGAAGGAGAAAAAGCTCAATTAATTTCTAAAAATTCTACAATTGTTGGTGAAGATGAAACTATTATTTTAAATAATTTTGAAGTAAAAAAGAGTATAAATAATACAAAAGATACTAAACAAGAATTAAATTATATAGCATTAAATAAATTTTCAAATATATTTAAAGAAAATTCAGAACATCCAAATTGTGATAAATACTTAAATTCATTTTATTATTATATAAGTAAAATTTTTTTGGAATTAATGTCAGATTCTAACAATTATTTTAAATTAATATTCCAAATAAGAAAATTATTAAATCAATTAAAATTAACAAATTACATTTATTACATAAACTTAAGATATTATTATCAAATTTTATGTCAAAAACATTCATTTTATGATAATAATGATATGTTATTATATAATGAATCTCTTTTTAAAATATTTGATGTGATTATTTTATTTATAGAAGATTTAGAAAAATTTTTATCAGCAGACTTTTCTAAAAATCCAATAGATTTTATTTCATTTTCAAAAACAGTATCATCTACAGAAGTAATATTAAAACATTCATATCAAAATTTAATAGAATGTTCAATTAAAAATGAATATCAGAAAATTATTCTAAGAGTCATATTAGAAGGTTTATTAAATAAAATTTTTTCTCTTTCAGGTACAATGTTAGTAACTGGAGATATTGGAATGTATGATGAAATTTTAGACAAGTATTATAATAATGAAAAGGTTTTAAAAATTAAAATAAATTTAAATAAAAAATCAAGTACTATAGTAAAAGTAGGGAGAGATTTAAATATTTATTGGTATCAACCATTTGAAAATTTAATTCCACAAGAATTTCAAAAAATTGGTATTGAAAAATTTTTTAATGATGAACCTCAAGATAATAATATAACAAGAAGTAAAATTTTTCCTCAAAAATTTCATTTTATAGTATGGAATAAAGATCATGATCTAAAGCAATTTGTTTATGAATATGGTATATATCCTAAATTAGAAGACAATGTTGCATTTGTTGATGGAATTTATAAATTAGGAAAAGATATTTTGATAGTTACAAAAAAATACATTCATTCAAGTAAAGAAATAATATTTATTTTAAGTGATTCTCTAAAAAAAATTATGTACATAAATCAATCTTTATTAACAATATTAAATAGATATAATATTTACCTCGAAATAAATGAATTTTTACAAGATTCAAATACTTATATGTATGATTTAACAAAATATTGTTCTTATATATATGGAAAAATAAAGAAATTAGAATCAATGTGTAATCCAGAAGAAATTATTATTGTAAATGAATTAATAGAACATTTAAATGAAACTGCTTTAATAAGATCTGCAAGAGTAAGATATCAATTTGTATATTTATTTTCAGTCTTTGATAAAAATTATGAATATTGTTTTTATTCAATTAAACATTATAAAAATAAAAATAAGGGAATTGCAATTAGAAAAGAAAAATCTATAATAAATTGGCAATTAAAAGATGAAGATTTTCAAAGTGCAAGTAAAGAAAAAAGTAAAGAAAAAAATATGAGTAATTTTAATACTATATTTTCTTCTATTGCTTTTGATACTAAAAGTCAAGCTTCTCAAGAAAGTACATCTTCTACTTTATTTTCTGTTAACACTTCAGTAGGAAGGAAAAAAATTAATCCTCAAAATAATAATAATAATAGAAATTATATTATTATTATATTTAATTGTTTATTAATTATTGTTGCAATTTTCTGTTTGGTTTATGAAAATCATGTTAATAATCTTTTAGAAAAAAAAATGAATTTATATAAAACTGCATATGTATTTAATAGATTTATTTTAAATTTAATGAATTCTTATTTATCTTTATTAAATATATGTGATGAGGATAATAATTGTAAAGAATATTTAGCTTTATATATTTCTAAATTTGAAGAATTTAATGGTATTGAAGAATTAATTTATAAAGATATGTTTTTAAAATTGGATAAACTTACTTCTTTATTTAATGATTTAAAAACTGAAATTGAAAAAAGTGGGGTTAAAGAAATAGAAATATATTCTTCTACTTTAACAGATGAAATTTATTTATCATATGTAGATGATGTATTAACTTTAAATAAATTAAGTCCTAAAAGATTTGATTATTTAATGAAAACTTTTATTAATAAAATTATTATGACAACAAACAATGATTTTTATGAAATTAATATTTATAGGATGATTGTTGATCAAAATTATAATCCTGTTAAAATTTTAATGAATGATAAATCTATTAAATTTTCTGAAACCCAATTATATACTTATGAAATATTAATTACTTATCTAGATTATTCAAATCATTTTTATGCTTTACAAGAAGAAATAGAGAAAAATTCAGATAAACAATTAAATTTTAATAAAACAAGTTTAGTGATATTTATTATTGCATTAATATTTTCAAATATATTTATAATGATGACATGTCTTTTATTATTAAAATTTTTTCATGGTTTAATTGATAAAAAAATAGCAGTGTCTGAAGGATTATTAAAAAATCAAATGAATATAGATAAATTATTAGAAAGAATTAAATTAATCAAAGATTTAGTTAAATTTTATAGTAAACCTCCTATTGACACTTTAAATAAATTATCAGAAAATATGAAAAAACATGAGAAAAAAAAGTATAAAAGTGAAAGTAGTATTATTAAAAATGAAGATAATATTGAAAATGAAATTCTAGGAAAATATTCTTTATTATTTCTAATAAAAAAATATTTGATTTTAATTTTATCAATGACATTTATTTATATAACATATAGTTTAATTTTTATGAAATTAGCAGATGATTCAAGTAATAAATTAAAAAATGCAATAAAAATAATAGAAAATTCAGCTTATGGGGAAAATTTAACATATATGATGGTAGGACTTATTCAATTACTTCAATTTATTAAATTACCAGAAATAACTCTTTATGAAATATTTCATTATTTAAATTTATATTCTGATAAAGATTTTTTTAGTGATTTATATAGTCATCAACAAAAAATATTTTTACTTGAAAGAAGAGAAAAAGAACTTGGTAAAAGCTTTAAAACTGATTCTCAAATTATAAATTTTAATTGTGATTCATTTTTTATTGATATTAATAATGAAAGATTTAATACAATTATTGAACAATATCCTGAAAAAAATTATTTACAACAAATGATAAATTTTTGTAAACATATAAATATTATGTCTTATTCTAATGAAGAAATTTATTTAGATATGTTATATTTTTCAATTATGAAATTACTTTTGATTAATAGTGATTCCAATTCTGATTTCCCAGATTATAATGTTGATCATTTAAGTGAATTAATTGCTGAAATATTAATTATTTATAGACCATTAAAATTATATTTAGATAATTATTATTTAGATCATGTTCTTAAAAAAGAACTAAATTCTCATTTTCATACTTTAGTCTTTTTTCTTCTAGGAAATATTATTTTGGAAATTATTTTTTTTATAATAATTAAATTTTCTATTCTTGACGATGTTGATAATAATAATAAAAATTTAAATAAGTTATTAAGGATATTAAAAGTATTATAAATTTATATTATATATATATTATTAGAAATTTTTTAAAATAATTCAATATTTTAAATTATTCAATTTTTATCACTGATAAATATTAATTAAATGTTATAATAGCTTAAATTAATTGTTGGGGATTGGGGATTGGGGATTGGGGATTGGGGATTGGGGATTGGGAACAATAACCAAATTATAGTTTTTCTAATAAATAAAAAAATCAATTAATTTTAAATTATATAAAAAT
>JAEEGL012628189.1_pt1 | contig 10273 bp, 11 predicted proteins | sample 9134231 | NCBI WGS metagenome assembly JAEEGL01 (sample SAMN16246548, study PRJNA631951) | gut metagenome | biome: gut microbiome; feature: rumen; material: fiber-attached | host: Bos | place: Iran: Karaj | collected 2018-10
AACAGCAGGAGGAGCTGCTTTATGATATGGACTAAAAAAATGCAGGATGGTAAACTGTGGAAGGAATGCTGTTACATCTTAAGGGAGGTTCCTTAAAGTCGCATATGAAGAGAATAAGAATTATCGGCATGGTTCTCATCGCACTGGCCGCGCTGCTGTTTATCTCCTGTCAGAAACCTTCGGACACGGAATATACGGAGAGATCTGCAAATACCGAAGTATCTGATCCTGAAGTGCAAAAAGATACCGCCACGGCTGAGGAGGAAGACGTTCCTGCCGAACCGAATATTCAGGGGAATACAGAAGACAGCGGGGATTCAGCTCCTGAAGAAGAATCCGGGACAGATGCAGAAGAAGAGCTCGTGCTCAACGGACCGGAACAGGGAATTCCCTCGTTTGAAGATCTTGCCCCTACGGTAAATATGAGCTTTGAGGAACTCATAGGTGACAATAAGGTCTATGACTCTCCCAAAGCCTATCCTCCGAACGATACTTACAGGATAACGGTCGATCTGTATCACCAGATAGTGGCTGTATACTCAAAAGATGATAAAGGGGAATACACTGTCCCGGTAAGGTATATGATCTGTTCTTCGGGAAGGAACGGGAACAGCACCGGGATAATAAAGATGGGGCAGCACAGAGTAAGGTTCGGGGAATTCAAGAGTGCAGACTGTTACGGACAGTACTGGTCCAACATAACAGGGAGGATATATTTCCATACGATACTATATTCGAAAAGAACAGCCACATCATATATAAAGTCAGCATACAATGCGCTTGGCACAAGAGCTTCGCACGGCTGCATAAGACTTACCGTACCTGATGCAAGATGGATATGGTATCACTGTGCCCCGGGGACCGTAGTCGAGATAAGGAACGGCAGCGCGGACGATCTGGAATTCAACGAGATTAAGGAAAAGCTGAAGATCGCCAAGATGCCCGAAGGAAAAGCCGATCTTGAAAATATACCGTGGACCGACAACTGGACGATAGAGGAGCTGGAGAGATCGCTCGTCACAGAAGGCTGATCTGTCAATGGTATAGAAGAAAAAGGAGAAAGTCATATGAGGATAAAGGATATATCTCTGGCAAAGGAAGGAATGCGTAAGATCGAATGGGTGAAATCTTCAATGCCCGTTCTTTCCCTTATAGATAAAAGATTCACAGAGGAAAAACCGCTTAAAGGCTACAAGGTGGCTGTGTGCGTACATCTCGAAGCAAAAACTGCCTATCTCTGCATGGTGCTGAGAAATGCCGGAGCACAGGTCTCTGCCTGCGGATGCAATCCTCTTTCAACGAAGGATGAGATCTGTGCCGCGCTTGCCGAGGACGGGATCGATGTCAACGGATGGTTCGGAGCGACCGGTGACGATTATCTTGAGAACATAAGGAAGACGCTTGAATTCTGCCCTGACGTCATAATAGATGACGGCGGGGACTTTGTGGAAATGCTCCACGGGAGCCATCCGGAATATGCTTCAAACATCATAGGGGGCTGCGAGGAGACTACTACCGGGATCCACAGGCTGAAAGCCAGGGCAGGAGCGGGACTTCTGAAGTTCCCCATGATGGATGTAAACGACGCTGACAGCAAGCACCTTTTCGATAACAGACACGGAACGGGGCAGTCGGTATGGGATGCGATCATGTTCACGACGAACAATATCATCGCCGGGAAAACGGTTGTGGTAGGCGGATACGGATTCTGCGGCAGCGGCATAGCAAAAAGGGCTAAGGGCCTTGGAGCCAGAGTTATCGTCACGGAGATCAACCCCATAAGAGCGCTCGAAGCTGCGATGGAAGGCTATGAAGTCATGAAGATGGATGATGCCGCGCCTCTTGGAGATATTTTTGTCACTTCGACTGGCTGCAAGGACGTTATAGTGAAGAGACATTTCGAAAAGATGAAGGATAACGTCATAGTTGCGAATGCCGGTCATTTCGATGTTGAGTTCTCAAAGAATGACCTTGAGAAAATGGCTGTAAGGAAAGAAGAGAGAAAGAACTTCATAACCGGATATTATCTGAGCGACGGAAGGGTGATAAATGCGATGGCCGACGGAAGGCTCGTGAATATAGTTGCAGGCAACGGACACCCGGCTGAGATCATGGACATGTCGTTCTCGCTTCAGGCTCTTTCGGTCGAATATCTGGTAAGAAACGGAAAGCAGCTCGATAATAAGCTGTACAATGTCCCTGAAGAGATAGACAGGAATGTTGCGGCCCTGAAAGCTGAAGCGATGGGACTTGGCATCGACTGCCTTACAAAAGAACAGGAAGAATACATAAGCTCGATGAACTGACAATAAAAGAACTTCCGGAATGGATCTTGCGCACTGACCGCTATGGGACGGAGCAAAGGCACGGCCTTTAAGATCATCACATCAACCGGAAGTTCTTTTTATGCCTGTCAGACGATCTGGAAAATGAAGAATTTAAGGTATTCCGTTTCGGGGACCCCGAAAAGAACAGGATGGTCTGGGGACTGACCTCTCATCTCTACGAGTCTGAGAGAGACTCCGGCATCAAGGGATGCGTTCATAAGCATCTTTTTAAACATGTCTGCTGTAGCAAAGTGGGAGCAGGATGCGGTAACAAGGTATCCGCCTCTTGAGACCAGACGCATGGCCTTCTGATTGATCTCCCTGTATCCTCCCATTGCGTTCGATATCGTTTTCCTGCTTTTTGTAAATGCAGGAGGATCAAGTATCACCATATCATATTTTTTCTTTTCGGAAATAAGGTCTTCCAAAAGATCGAACACATCACACACCATATAATCAAGATCAAGACCGTTGAGAGAAGCGTTACGCTTTGCCATGTCGATGGCGGATTCGCTGATGTCAACAGCAGTTACTTCTTTCGCACCGGCTTTCCTCACATTAAGCGCGAAGGAACCGGTGTGGGTAAAGCAGTCGAGGACTGATAATCCTTTGGCAACTGTGGCCGCAGCCCTCCTGTTGTATTTCTGGTCGAGGAAGAAGCCGGTCTTCTGTCCGTTTATAAAATCGACCGCATATCTGATCCCGTTTTCTTCTATAAGTGTTTCCTTTATTCCCCTGACGCCGATATCGTACCATCCTTTATATTCGTCAAGACCTTCAAGGGAGCGGATCCCGGCATCGTTCCGTTCATAGATGCCTTTAAGATCGATACCGTCGTTCCTTATAGTCTCGAAGAGGGAAGGAAATATCATGTCCTTGTATTTCTCGATACCGAAGGAAAGAGTCTGAGCGACAAGAACATCATTGAAAAGATCGACGGTCAGTCCCGGGAAGAAATCGGCTTCTCCGAATATGACTCTGCATGCTCCTATATCATTTCCCATAACGGTCTTTCTGTAATCCCAGGCATATCTGACCCTTCTTTTGAAGAAGTCGGCATCAAAAAGATCATTGGCGTTCCTGCTTATGATCCTTATCCTTATCTTGCTGTGGCTGCTGAAAAATCCTGTGCCGAGGTATCTTCCCTTTTCATCAGTAACATCTAAAAGAGAACCGTTTTCAGGTTCGGCATCAAGCCCCAGGATCTCACCCTCGTAAATCCACGGGTGTCCGTTCCTTAACGAGTCTGCGGCTTTTTTTGAGACTGTAGCCTTTATGTATCCGCGTTCTTTTTTCATTGGGTTATTCCTTATCGGTATCATCTTCAGCAGTATCCAGTTCCTCAAGCTTTTCGACTTTTGAAAGCTCACTGCTGAGTCTTCCTGAGCTTCTGCTGACACGTTCTATGCTTGACTGGGCAGAGTTCAGGCTCCTGCCGGCCTGCTCAAGCTCCTTCTGGAAGATATCGAACGATTTTCTGACCTGTTCAAGAAGGTGATATATCTGTTCGCTGTTTTTCCTTAATGCGAAAGACCTGAATCCTGACTGTATAGTCGAAAGAAGTGCTGAAAAAGTCGAAGGACCGGCAACGATGACCTTGAACTTCTGCCTGAGTTCCGGGATGAGACCTTCGTTCGCGATTATGGAGAACAGGCCTTCTGAAGGTATGAACATAACAGCGAAGTCCGTGGTCTCAGGAGGAAGGATATATTTCGAAGAAATGGATCTGGCACTTTCGGATGCGGCGGTCCTGACCTGAATGACAGCCTTCTGATATTCATCAGTCAGTCCCTTTTCCGAGGCAGCTACGACGGCGGCATACTTATCCATCGGGAATTTGGAATCAACGGGAAGCCATACGGGCTCGGAATCCTCGCTCGGAAGCCTTACGGCGTAGTCAACCCTGTCCCTGTTCTTTGAAAGCATCTTCTCTTTCTCATACTGCCCCGGGGCCAGCATGTCTGCTATAAGCGTGCCAAGCTGCATCTCGCCCCATGAACCTCTGTTCTTTATATTGCCTAGCACTTTTTTCAGATCAAGGATATCAGATGTAAGCGACTGCATATGTCCTATGCTCGTATATACCTGTTCCAGCTGGGCAGAGACGCTTTTAAAAGAAGTTTCTAGCCCGGTATTGATAGAATCGGAAAGTCTCGTCTCGACGGTTTCCCTCATCTGTTTCAGTGCCTGATCGTTTCTTTTTGTGATCTCGGCAAGTTCGTTTTCAACGGATGACTTCAGTTCGCTTATGAGCTTTGAATTGGATTCCGCCATTTCCCTTGATTGTTTTAAAGAGATATCGCTCAAAGCTGAAAACTGGGTGATGATCTCATTCCTCAGGGCGGAAGAGGTATCGTTGTTCGCCTTGATGAGATTTTCAGCCTGAAGTCTGTTTCTGTCTTCCATCATATGGCTGCTTTTTTCGATCGAAGTCCTCAGATTCTCGATGCTTTTGGCAGTATCTGCCGACAGGGCAGCATTCGTTCTTGCATTCATTTCTCCAAGCATGTTGAAATGTGAGACCAGTTCGCGCCTTTCATTGATGCTGTTCTCATCATTCCTTTTCTCGAGGATGTCGAACCGGTCGTCTATGTTCCGCATTATGGATGAATCATCCGAGCGGCCTTTTTTCAATATGACGGCAGCTATTATGACTGCGGTCGAGATAAAAATGCATAGGATTGTGATAATCGTTTCGGTGCCCATATACCGGTCTCCTTTTCGAAACAATTATATCATTACGCCGTTACACTGACAAACGATGCCTATATGTAAGTATTTTTGATATAATCTAATAAGAATAACGGAGATTTGATATTGATATGATCAAGAAAAACGAAACATATGAAATATATATATCCGATCTATCTGAAGAAGGACTTGGAATAGGACGCATAAATGATTTTGTGGTCTTTGTTCCGGGAATGCTCACAGGAGAGAGAGGAACAGTAAGAATAGTAAAGGTGCTCAAGAATTACGGGTTTGGAAAGCTGGAGGAACTTACTGAAAGATCTGTATACAGAAAAGAACCTGTATGTCCTGTATTCGATAAGTGCGGAGGCTGTTCTCTTTTGAACATGAACTATGAAGGACAGCTGAAGCTGAAAAAAAAGAGAGTCTATGACTGTCTGAAGAGAATCGGAGGGATAGAAGCTGATGTGAAAGATGTGATAGCATCTCCCGATTCCTTGAGATACAGAAACAAGATGGCGTTCCCCGTTCAGGCGTCCGGATCAGGTGTCAGGATCGGCTGTTACAGACAGGGATCTCATGATATCGCCAATACTGATGTTTGCTATCTTCAGACGATAAAGGCGCAGGAGTGCATCTCTGTTTTCAGAAAGTGGATCGACAGGAATAATATAAGCATCTATGATGAGCATTCGAGGAAAGGATCCCTGCGTCACATCATCGTAAGGGAAAACATGCGTGGAGAGCTTATGTGTGCGCTTGTCACTGCTTCAAGGCTAAAACATACGGAAGATCTGTGTGAGGAGCTTAAAAAGGCAGGTGCTGTATCTGTTATAGAGAACATCAATAGGGTAGCCGGAAATGTTATACTTGGAAATGAATCAAGAGTACTGTCAGGAAGCAGGACTCTTAAGGAAAACATCCTTGGGCTTTCATATGATATTTCACTCCATTCTTTTTTACAGGTCAATCATAAGGCCACAGAACTCCTATATAAGACTGCAATAGATTTTGCAGAAATACAGAAAAACGAAACGGTCGTAGACCTTTATTGCGGGGCAGGAACGATCAGTCTGTATGCAGCTGCAAAAGCAAAGGAGGTATACGGTATAGAAATAGTCCCTCAGGCTATACAGAATGCAAAGATCAATGCAAAGAATAACGGTGTTGATAATGCTTTCTTTATATGTGCAGACTGTGACGGCGGATTTGAGCAAGTCCATAGATTTACAGATAAAATCGACGTGATCATACTTGATCCACCCAGAAAGGGGATAACTGAGAATGTAGTATCAAGTATTACTTCCTCTGGGGCACAAAGGATAGTATATATATCATGTGATCCTGCAACTCTTGCCCGTGATCTTGCTTTGATATGCAAGAAAGGATACTCACTGATTAAAGTACAGCCTGTTGACATGTTCCCGCAGACAAATCATGTGGAGACGGTGGTATTGATGACGAGGAATTAAATATATGCAAAGAAATGGAGAACCAATGATGTGTGATTTTAAAAATGCGTTAAAAGCAAAAATCAAATCCGTAATTGATATGTGGCAGGAGGAAGGCACTTATGCAATTTCTTTTTTCGTGTATTCAAATGAGTGCTATGAATATAATGGCTTTTCCAATGTCGTAAATTTTTCAATCAGCTATAACACAGAATCCGACTGTCCCGAAGCCGGAGAGTATGATGAAGAACGATGGAATTATGCTTTCTGGCGCCAGGATGAAGTTCCGATTATTTATACCGATGAAAAGAATCCGCTTACTGATCTTCTGTTTGAATGGTATAAAGAATGCGGCTTAGAGAATATCGGTTTCGAATCTGATGACGTATATGATGAAAACTGCAATTATATAGGCAAAGGACCCGTAGGTCATTATGAATTATTATCTGTTGTTTCCGAGATCGCATCGGAATTACAGAATGAGGGATTCATATCAAAGAAATTCGGCAAAAAGCTGCCACTCATTATTCACGGGCTTGAATATGCATGGTTTGATATTGAGGCGACGAAACGCGGAAACCCTAACGGAGAAGCCGATACATTTTTGAAGGCATGTAAAGAACTTGGGCTTTCAGAATAGTTATTTCGGTTTGGCGATATTTATTTTACAGTCTCAACCTTAATCTGTTGAGAAATAACCCATTTCTTCATTGGGACAAGTCAGTGGGTTGAATACAAGCCTTTTTATTTGACCTGCTGCTCCAAGGCACATCGAGACGGTATGCTGCTTGTACCACCAAAAGAAGGAATTCATTTCTGTGCCCTATGAACCAAGCGATTCGGATTATCTGAGGCTTCTTCATTAACAAGCGGGATTTGTAAGGAGATTTTGAAATATGGAATTCAGAAGATTGACATCAACAGATCTGAGATCCTTGCTGGAATTATACAAACAGCTTGATACAGATAATCAGTACTCTGTGGAACAGAGTGAAAACATTTGGAAAGAAATAGAAGCAGATGCAAATATACGGTACTTTGGGGCAGTTGATGATGGCAAGGTTGTATCGACTTGTTATGCGGTTTTCATTCCGAACCTGACACGAAACAACAGGGGTATTTGCTTTATAGAGAATGTTGTTACAGATAAAGCGTACAGGAGACTTGGTCTCGCCTCTCGGGTTTTGGATATGGCGATTGCATTTGCGAAGGACCGTCATTGTTACAAAGTGATATTGCAAAGCGGAATAGGCCGAACAGAAGCCCATCAGTTTTATGAGAACAAAGGCTTCAATGGAGAATCAAAGAAGGCATTTGATATGCGTCTGGACTGACGTATTAAAGATTGTCGATTTGTTTCTAAACTGGTAATTCATCGAGACGGTATGCTGCTTGTACCACCAAAAGAAGGAATTCATTTCTGTGCCCTATGAACCGAAAGACGCAGAGTATCTGAAACAGGATATATGATATTGAAAACAAAACAGTGGGAGAAGAATCATGAAGATCGAAAAGGTCATAAAAGGATCATTTGCAGTGATTGGAAAAGAAGGCTCAACCTCTGATGGCGATGGCTTTATACAGAAATTATGGGAGGACACCAACACACACTTTGATCAGATCTCACATCTGGCAAAGAAAGATGAAAACGGAAACCTGGTAGGTATATGGGGAGCAATGTCTGACTTTACGCATACTTTTTTGCCTTGGGAGGACTTCAAGAACGGTTTCTATCTTGCAGGTGCAGAGTGTATAGACGAAGCGCAGGCTCCTGACGGATGGGTTAAATGGGTCATCCCAGGCTATGAATATCTACGGGTGGAGAACGACGGGAAGAATACTTTTTCGGAGATGCTGCGGTACATGGAGGATAACAGCGTTTCACTTGTTGGCGCAGTTCATGACTTCACATGCCCGCAGACTGGAAAAAACTATATGTTCTTTCCGATCAAAAAGCTTTAAACATATTCTGCTTGTCGATATGTTTCATCCGCTCAATTCCCTGGAGATGGTATGCGCATTGTCCAAACTCTCAGAAGCGAAGCATCATATCAGTGTTCAGATGATTTGATAAAGTGTTTTTTGAAACGAATCATATCTCAGACGCGGCTGATGGGCTACGACGGGGAACTGAAGTTGTAATATGACAAACGAGGCCGATGCATTTTTAAGATGTATCGGCCTCGCTTTATAGGGCTTTAACACAAAAGGGAAAAAAGACTATTGACTAACGAACGAACGTTAGGTATAATAGGCGATGTAATTCAGCATTACTACTATTTTGGAGAGAGGGTGAAGAGGATGGAAAAGAGCAATACACGGGAAGAAATACTGGAGGCAGCGCTGGATCTGTTCGCTGTCAATGGGTACGAAGCGACCAGTATCTCGCAGCTCGCCGATGCGGTGGGTATCCGCAAGGCATCTCTTTACAGCCATTTCGCCAATAAGCAGGACATTCTGGATACTGTCGTCGAAACCGTTCTGAAAGGTTATGCTGACCATTCGATCTTTGTACGTGCAAACTGGGACGATTCGGAATTCACCAAAGATAAGACCGGCATGACTGCAGAAGATGTGGCAAAGCTCATCCAGGGGCAGATGCGCTACATCCTGCATGACCCGCACATCAGCAAGGGCAGGAAGATGCTCATGATCGAGCAGTTCCGCAATGCAGAACTGGCAGAGCTTCAGACGAAACAAAATTATCGGGATGTCCTGAACTATTTTATGGGGATGATGAGATTCCTGATCCGTGAGGCTATTTTGAAGGATGAGGATCCTGAGATTATGGCCGCGCAGTTCTCTTCTCCGATCACCGTCTGGATCAACCTGTGCGACCGGGAACCGGAGCGCGAGGACGAAGTCATGGACCTGGTCAGGAAACATGTGATGCAGTTCTTTAAGATCTATCGGAAGTAGATCCTTTTGAATGGGGATTTACGATGGCCGGTCAGATCGGAGACGGCTGACCGGTTTTCTTTCGGGTATAAAGCTAACGAACGATAGGACGCCAAGGAGGGATTGACGATGAAAAATAAAGCATTTCCAATCTCAATGACAGTTTTATGGGGAATGGTATTTGGATCAGCCATGCATAGCCTGACAATGGGGATCTGTATGGGTCTGATGATGGGAATTGCATTCGGTCTGCTCGATTCCGTTAAAAAGGGCAACCAGGAAAAAGAGTAGAGCCAACTATATAACGCATGGAGGATATGACAATGAAAGAGCAGTTTATTAAGTGGCTGCCTGTTCTGGCGCTTGCCTGTTTTGTGATAGCCGTGTTTATGATCGCTGACGGACACTTTTGGAACGGCGTTGTGTTTATCGGTGCCGGAGCGAGTCTTTCTTCCGCTGCGGTCATTTATAAGAAGAAAAACAATGCCTCTGATGGGGATTATAAAACGAAGTGAGGAATTACCATGCTTAAAATTGAACATTTAACGAAACACTATGGTGAAAAAAAAGCGGTGGACGACCTGTCCCTGCACATCCTTCCGGGAGAGATCTTCGGCTTTATCGGCCATAACGGTGCCGGGAAGAGCACGACGATCAAAAGCGCGGCCGGCATCCTGAAGTTTGACGAAGGAACGATCACGATTTGTGGGAAGAATATCAAGGATGACCCCTTGGCTTGCAAAAAAGACTTGGCGTATATCCCAGATAACCCGGATCTCTATGAATTTATGAGTGGCATTAAGTACCTGAACTTCATTGCAGACATATTTGCCATACCGGCAGATGTGCGGCAGGAAAAAATCAGGAAATATGCGGATCTGTTCGAACTAACACAGGATCTCGGAC
>JAEEGL013288874.1_pt1 | contig 10273 bp, 17 predicted proteins | sample 9134231 | NCBI WGS metagenome assembly JAEEGL01 (sample SAMN16246548, study PRJNA631951) | gut metagenome | biome: gut microbiome; feature: rumen; material: fiber-attached | host: Bos | place: Iran: Karaj | collected 2018-10
CTTTAAAGTTCCGCTAATTATTGAAACGTCGGGACGTTGTGTACTTAATATTAAATGAATACCCGCAGCACGTCCGAGTTGTAAAAGTCTTAATAATAACCCTTGTATGTCTTCATTTTGCATAAATAAATCAGCTAACTCGTCAATAACTATTACATAATAACATAACTTTTCATTTTCTTTTTCATTATATTCTTGTATATTTCTAGAATTTTTTTGTGACAATGTGTTATATCTGTTTGTCATTATAACAATCATTTTATTAAGAATGTCAACTGCTTTTTCAACTGTTGTAACTGTTGGGACTGCTAGTTGCTTTTTGTTCTTATATGGTGTAAATTCAACTTGTTTCATGTCAATCAAAATTAAATTCATGTAATTTTCATCGTACTTATTAAGTAATGAGACTATAATATCATTTAAAATGCAACTTTTACCTGAACCTGTAGAACCTGCTATTAATAAGTGCGGTGCTTCTATTAAGTCAATTGATATTTCGTTGTTGTTTGCGTCTTTTCCTATAGAAGCGGTTAACCCTTTCGATTCGCTGTTTTTTAAGTCTTCAAATTTTAACATTTTACGTTCTTTTTTACTTATTTCAAAAACTATAGAACCATTTAATTTATCAAAGTCAAGCTTAATTTTTTCCGCTTCTGTATACAATTCTAATTCGTTTATTAAGTTTTGAATCTTGCTAATTTTTGCGTTGTTTGTGATTTTATAAAAATATCTATTTACCGAATAACTTTCAACCGTTTTTTGATGTTCTAAGTTTATTTTATATTGACTGTAAAAGTTTATTATTTTATTTTCTATTGTGTTGTTATTCAAAAATTGTAGTTCGTTTATTTTCATTTTTACCACCTCTTTTTTATATGCTATAAGCCATATAGTCAATAACTTTCAACCATTTATTTGCATTTTGTTCAATTTCTTTTTTCCACATGCTTTTTATACCAAAATAATTTAAAAATGCGTTAATATGTTTTCTTGTTGTTTGCGAATAGTAACCGTATATAATAAACTTATCGTTTTTTATTTCAGCTACAATAGTGTTATAAGATACTAAAACATAATTGCTTGTATCGTTTTCATTTTGATACATTAAAGCCTTGTTATAAAATCCTTCAAAGTTTTTAGTTAATATATAATTATTTCCGTCGTTTTTAAATTCTTTTATTATATCCTTTTTATTTCTTTTAAATGTGCCCCATTGGTCAATTGTTTGTCCACCTACATATATATTTTTATTCATTTTAAAAACCCCCTTTTATACAATTATTTTTTTAATTTCCTCAATTTCACAAAGTGCAGTAATTGGTGCATTTTCAGAATTACAAACCGTTTCAATTGCTTTTTTTGCATTTGTTGCTACGGTTGCTATTTTAATTTTGCCGTTGTCATGTTTTAAAGTTATTAGATACTTTTTTAATTCCATAATAAAACCCCCTTTTATTAATAGTATATAGTGCCGTCAAATAAATATTCATTTTGTTGCAAATTTTCGGCTGCTTCTTTATCTGTTACTGTAAAATCTACACAATCCCACCCATAAGCTTCAAACTCTTCAAACATTTTCAAAACTTTGTTGTTTAGTTGTTCTTCTTGTTTGTCTGTTAATTCCCATGTATCAATATAAAAACTTTTTGCATGAGTATACCAGCCGTTATTTTTTATTTTTACTAATTTATTATAGTAATATAATTCGAATTCAAACATTGCGCCGTCACCTTGACACCATGAAAGAGAATAAAGTATATTATTTATTTTTACATTATTATTTTTAAAATATTTTTTTACGAGTTCTTGTGCCTTTTTTGCCATTAAATCATAAAGTGTAAAGTCAATAAAATCTTGGAAAATATCTTGCTTTTCCTTTTCAATCATTTTCCTTTTTATGTTTTCGCTCAATTCATCAAATTTATAAACTTCAATTTGTTTCGTTACTATTCTCATTTTTAAAACCTCCTATTTTATAAGTTTTGTAATGCGTTCCATAATGTACGCCAATAATCTTTATTATATTCATTTTGTGCCATTGCTCGTAATTGATATAAAGCCTCTTCGAGTTCAGCTATTTCCTTTTCTTTTTCCTCTTCGTAGTCTTGTGCGTCCATGTCTTCGCTCAAGTTGTATAGAATCTTCGCTATTTCATCAGGGTATTTTTCAATTTCATATTTTCTTTTCATAACTATTTCTCCTCGCTTTCATTCCATTCTTTCAAAGTTTTTTCTACATATTCGTTACGTAATTTTGCAATTTTTTTCATTGCGTCTTTGTATTCTAAACTATAATCTTTGCATATTTTTTCGGCTTTTTCCTCGTATTCTCTTAAATATTTATATTTGTTGTCAATATTTCCGAAAGGTCTGTAGCCTGTTACAATTGCGGTTGTTCTATTTATTTCGTATACGTCCGCATTCCAACCATAAACGCCACATGTCCAACCCTCTCTCTCTAAGCCTTTCAATAAACATTGTGCGCTACAATAACCGATACTTATTATATTTTTGTAATATTCTTGAACCTCTTTTTTAGTCAATCTTTTTTCCATTTTTACCACCCTCACGGCTGTATGCCGTGCCTTTCATTCTTTAATTTTTTTCTTTTTTTCTTTTTTATTTTTTCTTGCTTTTTATAATTCTTTTTTTATGTATTTTATAAGTTATCCTTGCAAAACTTTCTAAGCCTTTCCACGTTGCTAAACTTATTGCATATATTATTGTAAATTTTTGTAATAAAAATAAAATTATAAAAGTTTTTTCTTCTGTGTTATACATGCCAAAGCCTCCTCTCTCTTTATTCTACTTATATTATACCATTGTTGCGTTACTTTGTCAACTATTTTAAAGAACTTTTTTATTATTTTTTTCTTGTATATATACCCCATAAAAAAATAACAATGCTATATATTTTTTTGTGGTGCGTAATATATAAATAGCTTTTATTTCATTGTTTTATTTTACTTTTATTTTTTGTTTATTTTATTTTGCATTTTATTTTTTTTATTTGTTTGAAAAAGCTTCTTGCACCTTAACGCACCATAATACCTATAACACCCCTACCCCTATACGCCCAGCTACACCGAGCGCCCGTTTTATCCCCCCGTCCGACCGAATAAACGTTTATTAATGCCACCACATAACAAGTTGCATAAAAGCCACCAAATGTGATATAAGGGGGGATGAAAAAGGGCGAATAAAGTCCAAGAGGAAAAAAGGAGGAAAAAAAGATGGAGATAAGGGTAATAAATAAGGAGAAAGCGATAGTAAATGTAAGTAGTTTAAGTATAGTGGCAGAGGGGAGGTATATAGTAGGGAAGAATGAGAGGAATGATGTAATAGTAGTAGAGAAGTTTGGAAGTGAGGAAGAGGCAGAAGAGGCAATGGAGAAGGTAATATGGGTAATAGAGAAAGCGAACGAAGTAAATAAAGAGAGTGTAATACTAGATTTCAGAGACAAAGAGGATATAAGTGAGTATAAGATAAAAGAGAGGTATGACATGCCGTATTAGAGGGTAAAGAAGGAGGAAAAAAGAATGGAAGAGAAGACGATAAAGCGTAGTATGTGGCTGTTCGCAGGTATGCTCACATACGAAAGGAGTAAAATATGGAAGATAGAACGATAAAGAGGAGTATACGTATACCTAATAGGATGCACGAAGTGCTAAGTGAGGAGAGTAAGAGGCGAGGGAAGAGTGTAAATCAGGTGATATTAGAAGATTTAGGGAGGATGTATGGAATAGAAGTAGGAGAAAGGAGGAGAGGTCGACGATGGTATTAATATGTGCTTTTAAGGAGTAAAAGTACATAAGAATATTATTAGAGCGAAACGAAGTTGAGAGGAGATGGAGAGAAGATGAATATAGATTATATGCAAGTAGGAGCACAACAAGGGTGGCAGTGTCCGTTGTGTAAGAGAATATATGGACCATTTGTGCCAGAGTGTTTAAAGTGTAATAATGTAGAGATGACACTAAAAATAGGAGATAAAGGCATAGAGGAGTTAGAGAAGAATATGACGAAGTTAGACATGCCTTATTAGTAGGAGAAAGGAGGTAAAAGATGGAAGAGCAGGAAGATTATGGAAGATTAGAGGCGGAAGTAAAGAAGATAAGGTATAATTTGTTTGAGATAAAGACGCCGATGAGAATGGGGGAGAGGTTAAAGTATTTGAATATACTGAGGTACAATTTAGGGCTAATAGAAGATAGGGATAGAGTAAAGAAGGTAGTGTATAATGCTACTTTTAAGAGGTTAGAGTATAGTGAGAGTGTAGAGATAGGGATAGCGATAGCGGTAGCGATAAATGAGGAGATAAGGGGAGCGGAGAGTGAAGAAGAGAGGAAAGAGTTATATGAGGTAATGAAGGAGACTTATTATTATTTAGCGAGGTATTTATTTGAGTATTATTTAGTAGCGATGGAGTTTGGAATACCGGCGGAGAAGCAGTTTATAGCGCCGAGGACGTGTGTATTGAATAGAGTAGCGAGGGAGATGAGTAAGTTTTATTATAGGGAGGACAGACCGATAATGACGTTGTCGATGCCGCAAGGGACGGGGAAGACGGAGGTAAGTAAGAGGTTTATGTCGTGGGCGATAGGGAAAGACCCGGACTTACCGAACATGATGATAAGTTATTCAGCGGCGATAGCGAAGGACAAGTTTTATAATGGAATAGATGCGTTGATAAATGATGATTTAGGGAATTATGGGAAGATATTTCCGAAGTTAAGGCAGATATATAAGAGTGGAGAGACGTTGTCGTTAGATTATACGAATGATGACAATAGGAAGAGGGCGCATTCGGAGTATACGCTTTATTGTGTAGGGTTTGATGGAAGTATAACAGGGCGTACGAGAGCGCATAACATATTGTATGCGGATGATTTAGTAAAGGATATAGAGGAAGCGTCTAATAAGGACATAATGGATAAGAAGTGGATAGAGTTTACTGGAACTATTAAGAAGCGTATGCAAGGAAGATGTAAGATGTTGTTGGTAGGGACGATGTTTAGTATAAATGACCCGTTAAGTAGGACGATAAAGTATTATGAGGAGCATGAGCCTGAGAGGTTGATACAAATAAGGATACCAGGGCTAAATGAGAATGATGAGAGTAATTTTAATTATAAATATGGGTATGCGATAACGAGGGAGATGTTTCATGAGGATAAAGACTTAATGGACCCGGTATCGTTTAGTTGTTTAATACAGCAGAATCCGATAGAGAGAGCTGGATTGTTATTTTTTGAGGAAGATTTCAAGAAGTTTGATTTAAAAGGATATGAGAGAAATGAGGCAGAGTATGAAAGGACGGTAGCGTATTGTGATGTAGCGTGGGGAGGCGAGGACCATTTGTCGATGCCGATAGTAGATGAATATAAGAATGGAGATTGTCCGTTAGTAGATGTAGTATTTGTAAAAGGGAGTAAAGATGAGACGATACCGATAGTAGTAGGAGCGATAATAAGGAATGGAGTAACGTATGTATGTTTTGAGGCAAATAATGGAGGAGACATGTATGCAGAGGCAGTTGAGAGAGAGTTAAAGAAAAAGAACTATGTATGTTATGTAACAAGTGCGAAAGCACCGACGAATAAAACGAAATTAGATAGGATATTAGCAGCACAAGGTTTTATAAAAGGAGCAGATGCGTCAGATTATAGATTGATAATACCTATAAGAGAGAGTATAAAAGGAAATCCAGAGTTTAATGAAGCGTTAAATGAAGTATTTGCATTTAATCAAAGTACGGCTAAAAATGTAAGGACGAAGCAGCATGATGATATGCCAGATAGTTTAGCTGGATTAGGAACGAATGTCTTAGGTGTAGAGGCGAAAGTAGGAAAAGCAGTAAGTACGATAAGTAGGGACATGTTAGGAATTTAAAAAAAAATAAAGTTGACACAAAAAAAATATTATGTTATATTGAGATTAGGAGAATATTATGAATACGGAAGAAATGGAAGAAATAGAAGATATAAGATGCACTATGTGTGGGAATTTAGTTTGCAGGAAGTATAAATGGGCAGATACCAAAGGGATATTATTTTGGTGTAGGAAATGCAAGAAAAATTTTAAAATAGATAATAGTAGTGCTCCAGTAGCCGATGATTAAAAGTCATTGGCTACTTTTTTTGTTGTAAGGGGTGAAAAAAGAGATGTCTATAGTTGAAGAGCTAACTAATAGTAATCAAAGAGGAAGAAAATTAATAATAATAGATGGAAAAGTAACAAAGGACACTATAAAAGATATAATTCAACAAGCTTGGGATACATTTAGGCAGAATAAAAAAGAAATACAAGATTTAATAGATTATTATAAAGGAATTCAGAACCAAACCTTAAAAGGAGTAACTGAAGATTTTTATGGTAAAGTGTTAGATGGGAAGATAACGGTAAATTATGCAAGTTCGACAGTAAGAACGATAGTAGGGTATACATATTCACAAGGGGCTCAAATAACGCAAAGAAAAGGGGAGCATCAGAAGGATATTGAGAAACTAATTGACATAATGAACTATGAAAATTCAGAGACTATTGACCACGAGGCTGGAACAATGGCTAGTATATGTGGAATGAGTTATTTAGGGATGTTTCCTACGAAAGAGCTTTATAGTGATTATATGCCAGAGTATCCAGTAGTACCAATGTATTTAGACCCAAGGACAACATTTACAGTATGTTCTCCTGAGCTTGGAAATCCGACAAAATTATCAGTATCTTATTATGTATCAAAAGAGTTGAATAAGACAGTATTTTATGCTTATACAGACAATGAAAGATATGTAATAGAATGTGAAGGGCAAGACACATTTAATAAAGACCAAGCAGTTATAACAGATTCTGACATAAATCCTATAGGATTGAATCCAATTGTATTGGTAAAAAACAATCAGTTTATGTTAGGAGACTTTGAACTTGCGATGGATATAAGTGATGCACTTAATTTGTTAGCAAGTGACAGTTTAGGGGATGTTGAGAACGTAATTAAGAGTTTGTTAATAATATTAAATGCAGAGCTAACTGGTGAAGAAGCTGAAAAAGCTAGAAAGAATAGGATATTGCAATTAATAGGACAACCAGGAGTAGAAGTAGATGCTAAATTTATATATCAACAATTAGATGCAACTGGTATGCAGAATTTAAGGGAATACTTAGAGGAAGCATACAGGTCAGTAGTAGGAATACCAGAGAGGAAGACAAGAGGTCGGAGGCGGAGGAGATACAGGCGATGCTGTAAAACTTCGTGATGGCTGGGCAGATATAGAGATAGTAGCAAGAATAAAAGAGCAATATTTTAAGATAGCGAAAAAGAGGCAATTAGCTGTAGCAATAAAAGTGTTGAAATTATTAGGGGAAGTATCAGAAGATTTCAAATTAGAAGATATAGATGTGAAATTGCCAAGAAATAAGCATGATAATATTCAGTCTAAAGCACAAAGCTTTGGAACATTAGTTGGAACTGGAGTAATAGCACCAGAAGATGCTTTAGCAATGGCAGATATGACAAATGACATTACTGGAGTAGTTGATAGAGGAAAGAAATTCCAAGAAGAAAATAAAGAAAATGGAAATGTTGGAATTAAATCTTCAGTAGTTTACCATAGTGGGTATAGGCGAAATGACCGAAACTATTATGGATTAAACGATGAAGTTTAATATAAATTGCCTGTTCTACAGGGCTATATATGTAGATAGGTGTTGCTGAGAGAACAGCTATAAAACTCTACCGAAAGAAAGGAAAAAAAGAATGAACATTGAAGAAATTTTAAAAGAGCTTATGGGAGATGCTTATAAAGAAGATATGTCAAAAAATGATGTATCAGCATTTTTCAAAAAACAAGTATTATCAACAGGAAATTATGAAAATGTTGATAAAAGTAAGGCTGAAAAGAAAGAGTTAAATGATAAAATTGCCGAATTACAAGCACAATTAGAAGAAAGAATGTCAGATGATGACAAAAAGAAGAAAGAAGAAGCAGATACAAAGAAGTTGATTGAAAGTTTGCAAAAACAATTATCTGAAAGTAAAGCAAATCAAAGTAAAATGGCTGCATTAAGTGTATTAGCCGAAGCTAAGATAAAAGCCGGAATAGCAGATGATGATGCAGATTTTGACAAATTTGTAACTGGAATATCTTTTGAAGATAGTGAAAAAACAAGTGAAATCAGCAAATATGTATCACAAATAGTTTCAAGTGCATTTGAAGCCGGAAAATCTGAAGCCGTAAAGAACAAACTTGGTAAAATGGGTTCTTTTAAAGAAGGAGATGGAAATTCTAAAGATAATGCTGATGAAGGAGCATTTGGAAAAGAGTTAGCTCAACTAATGAAACAAGATGTAGGAGAGCAAAAAAATTTTTTTGAAAGGAAGTAGATAAAAATGGCTAACAAAGTAGTTAAAACAGAATTTGGTGCACCAGAAAAACACATATTAATAGCAAATGATAGTTATATGGTTACTTTACCAGCACAAGTAACAAATACTGGTGTAGACGCTGATAGCGATGGAAGAAAAATATTAAGAGCTGGAACTCCTTTAGCTGGAGATATAACAAAAAGAGATACAGCTTTTACAAAAACAAATGGAAGTACAGCAGTTGCAGTATTAATGCACGACGTTGATGTAACAGCAGGAGCTGAAAATGCAACAATAATTTTAGCTGGTTGTGTTGACTTGTTAAAATTAGATGATGCAACAAAAACATTAGTAACAAGCGATGTAAAAAGTGCATTAGGTAGAATAATCTTTGTAGAAGGGAGTGCTATATAATGAATATTTTTGATTTAGTAACAAGTTCAAATTTAGTTTCTTATTGGATTGAGCAAAACTTAAATAATCCAAAAGTAGGAGACCAATTATTCCCATTCAAGAAAGAAATTGGAATAAAATTAGATTGGGTAAAAGGTAAACATGGACAACCAGTAGGATTGAAGTTAAGTGCATACGATGCAAAAGCTATTCGTAGAGATAGACAAGGTATTGAAAAATACGAAACAGAGATGCCATTCTTCAAAGAGTCTATGGTAATTGATGAAAAAATGCGTCAAGATTTGAACACATTAATTCAAACAAACAACATCAATATTATAAGAGCATTAGTTGCAAAAATATTTGATGACCAAATAAATTTAATAACAGCTGCTTATGAAACAGTTGAAAGAACAAGAATGCAATTACTTACAACAGGAACAATCACTCTTGCAAGTAATGGACAAGCATACAGCTATGATTACGGTATGCCAGTAGAAAATAAAATAACAGTTCCAAGTGCTTGGTCAGATGGAAATGCAGATGTAATAAAAGATATAACAGATGCTAAAAATGCTGCAAAAGCAAAAGGAATAACATTAACAAGAGCAATGTGTGCAACTGAATGTATTACTGCATTGTTAAACAATACTGCAATCAAAAACAGAATATATGTATTAGCTCAAGGTAATGTTACTATTACAGCTGATGAAGTTGTAAGATACTTAGAGCAAACAACAGGAATTACAATTTATGTAAACGATAATGGATATAAAGACGAAGCAACAGGAGCATTTGTAAAATACTTTGCACCAGACATTTTCGTATTAATGCCAGAAGGAGCATTAGGAAATACTCACTATGGAACAACACCAGAAGAAAGCGATTTAATGAATGGTGGAACAGATGCAAGAGTATCATTAATCAACAACTCAATTGCTGTAACAACTTCAAAACAAATCGACCCTGTAAATGTTGAAACAAAAGTTTCAATGGTAATGTTACCATCATTTGAAAGAGCAGATGAAGTGTTCATTTTAGATGTTGACCCACAAACAATATAAGGTGGTGTATAGAATGATAACTATTGTTAGAGGACACGAAAAAATAGTTTGTACTCAAAAAACATATGAGGAACAATATAAGCAATTAGGTTATCTTCCAGCTTCTGAAGGAAATAAAGAGGCTACAAAAAAAGTAGCCTCTTCTTTAAAAGAAGAGAAAAATGAGGAAGAAAAAATAACTGAGAAATATGGAGTTAAGAGAAGAACATCTACAAAGAAAGGGAAATAAATATGTTATATGAATTTAATGAAAAAATATACATAAAGCCTTTTTCTAATAAATTAGTAGAAGTTGAAATACAAAAAGATGAAGAAGAGTATACTGTAAAAGCTACCGGAAAAATAGTAAATATAACATCTAGGATGAAGAGTAAGATAACGCTCATAGCTTTAAAAGATGCTTATAAGGTAGCAAACAAAAACAGTAGAAAAACTAAACAAAACTTTAATAC
>JAEEGL013783956.1_pt1 | contig 10273 bp, 12 predicted proteins | sample 9134231 | NCBI WGS metagenome assembly JAEEGL01 (sample SAMN16246548, study PRJNA631951) | gut metagenome | biome: gut microbiome; feature: rumen; material: fiber-attached | host: Bos | place: Iran: Karaj | collected 2018-10
CTCAGAATGGGACGGAATTGTCTCGAATCTTCGAGAAGAATACAAGCGTCGGAAGAATTTCGTGAAGATGCTTGATGGTCTCAACACTAGACGTAAGTCGACAGACAACTCTTCACAGAGGTTAATCATAGAGTGATGTGCCCTCGGTGGCCTCTGCCGCAATTGCGGACGCCGAGAACACTGCGGCGATCCGGTGGTGTGAAACGGGCATTCAGTTAAAACTTACTCAGATTATTGAGTAAGTTTTAAGTCTAATTGACGGCAATGGAGCCGTAGAGTCGAATGATCGCTAGCCCTTTTTTGTTTTGGTATGGATATCATTCACTGATTGCCCATTTTGCGATGCGCAATTTGCGCAATTCATTGCCTTGTTTGCGCAACTCAATCCCCGTTTTCCCGTGAGTGGCTTCGCCTCGGTTTCGCATGAGAAAGGACCAGGTGAGATGAAAGCCCATCTGCCGCTTCAAGCAGGTGGAATATAGCGGGATGGACGAAGACGGACCAGAATGTTCACAATCTGACCATCTGATGAAATTCTGAAAGGCGAAAGGCCGGGGGATTGCGCGCTCTCCGGTCTTTTCTTCATTGGCACGGGAATTGCTAGAGAATCAAGCGAGATGAAACAATCCGGCAATCAAATCCACATGCAAGATACCGCCGCGCTTTCGACTAACCACGAGGTTGTGGTAGCTGAACGAGAGCTGATGGAATGTGCCGATCCGGTTGAGTTGGGGCGCAAGGTCAGGCTCGCGTTCAAGCGGCTACCGGGCGAGGCTGCGCTTGCCAGTTTCGCCAAGCTGATCACGGCGGACCTGCCGCATCCGCTGAAAGTGGCCGTGTGGGATGCCGTCCGCTACTCGCACATCTGGTGGGGTGTGGACGAGGTGCTCAAGGGCGACGTGATGAACAATCCGCTCGTCCAGCAGGCGTTCGCGGATGCGGTTCCCATGCGGCGGTTCCGTATCGTGAACCGTCTGCCGGGATGGGAGATCACGCGGATGACGGTGGATTTCTGGATCGGCATCCAGTGCGACCTGTCGCCGTATTCGAATCTACAGCTGTTGATTCACGCCATTACCGCACTTGCTGATGTCGCTGGCGAGAAAGCGGTACGGGAGATGGCGGCAGACAGGGAGAGGGGCGAACGGATACGCACGTTTGTCGATGTTCATGGAAATAATCTGCTCTGGTATCTTACCTATCGTGATGACCAGAACGCAGTTGGGGGCTTCGCTTGTCCATGCATCGAACGTGAGTTGCTGCGGCTGGGTGTTGATCCCGACAACCGCAACAACCTCGGTCTTTGCTGGAACGATGTCAGGCGGCGCTTGATCAGGCCAGAGGTGTGAGAAAAGAAAGGAATGGAAATGGCAAGTGAAGAAAACCCAAAACAGGTCGGTATGGAAACAGGGGTGCCGTTCGATGACCTGTGTGTTGAAGAGATCCAGCAACTGAAGATTGTTCGCGTCAAGTCTGTCCGCGAAGGAGCAGATCCGTCGTGTTCGTATCATTTCAGGCCAGGCACGCGTGGTTTGCCGGATGATTTCTTGTGCATGGACGGCATCACATGGAAGTCGTGCGACGAAGCAGCCTTATCGCGCACGGTACGCAATTGGGTGCAGCACTTGAGGGAGAAGGGGGATCTCGTGGAGCTGTCCTCGTCCCCCGTCGGGATCTTGCGTTTCCGTCTGAACTTTCACGGCGAACATATCGTCTTGTGGTTCAACGCCTGGACCTCGACGACGGTTGTCATCGGCGGCGACGGCAAGATTCGCACTCCGCTCTTTTCAGAGGAATAAATGTATTAATTCAACAAGGAGATTGAGCATTATGTGCTTTCCAGATACAGAAGATGATGAAGATGTGGATGTCATGAAGAATGACAAGCTTGGAGCTGAGGTACAGTCGCCAACTCCAGAGAGACGCCGCGTGTCGTATCACGATATGATGTTCGATGTCTTCTACGGCGAGGTGGGCGACGCGAACCGGAAGATGGCGTTGCCAATGGTTCTCGGGAAGATGCCTTGCGGGAGCAGTCTTGTTCGGAATCTTGCGAAGTTGCCGCAACTGCTGATCGCCGGTGCAACGGGGCGGGGGAAGTCGGTGTTTCTGCATTCGCTTATCTGTTCGCTGATTCAGAACAAGTCGCCGGAAGAGGTACGGTTTGTGTTGATGGATCCAAAATGTGTTGAGTTCAATACGTATGCCGATCTTCCACACCTCCTTACTCCACTCGTAACTGATGCGAAGGGAGGGTGCAAGGCATTGAAGAAGGTTGCGGAGGAGATGGATCGACGCTTCAGAATGTTCACGGAGGCGAAGTGTCGCGACATCGTTACCTTCAATGAAGGGAACGACAAGGAGAAGTTGCCGTACCTTGTCGTGATTGTCGATGAGCTTCCAGACTTCATGATTCAGACACACGAACGTTTCCTTGCACTTTCAAGTCGCATAGCGGCCTTGGGTCGGGCGGCAGGCGTCCATTTGGTCATGTCCACATCGCGTCCGGATCAAAATGTCATCCCTGCCGAACTGAAGGCAAACTTCCCGGCCCGTTTGGCATTTACGGTCAGTTGCCAAGTCGATTCGCGAACGATACTCGATGCCGATGGCGCCGAGTCGTTGAACGGGTCCGGTGATGCGCTCTTCCGGGATAACACCGGCGAACTCATCCGCTTGCAAGCCCCATACATTGATTGTAAGGACGTCGAAAGGATCGTTGCCGAGACCATCCGCAAGTATCCCGGAAGGAAGGTGGCATTCCAATGCAAGAAAATCCGGGGAAGCCAGAAAGAGATTCCTGCGCCCGCCAGTCAAGATGCAATCTACCTACGGGCTGTTGAGTTGATACGCAAAACGGGCAGGGTGTCAATCTCTCATCTCCAGCGGCAACTTGGAATAGGATACAACGATGCCGTTAATACAATAGAACTTCTTGAGGCGCGTGGAGTTGTCGGCCCCCAAACTGACGTGAGCGGACAACGCAAAATCTTGAATTAATCGAGATCCCTTCACACAAACCTGTCTGGATTTGGTAAACTACAACCACCTTCGGCAAAGGCAAGTGGCATGAGCGAGTACTGCAAATACTGCGGACAGGCGTATGGGGATGCGCGGACGCTTCTCCATAACACCTGCACACGCCATTCGGGTGGACGTGGCAATCACGCCTTGTTCGAGGGCGACACCAACGGCCCGTTCTACTGTATTCACTGCGGGCAGAAGTACACGAGTCTGCGGGCGCTTCTTCTGAACACGTGCATCCACAATCCAAACGGGCGCAACCACGAGCCGTTCAACGGCAACGTTTCCGGCGATTTCACCTGCAAGTTCTGCGGGCGGACATTCAAGGACATTCGCACGATGATCATAAACACCTGTATCAAAAACCCAACTCGCGGCGGCCGCCACAGTCCGGCGAGGTGAAAGGAACACAATAAGCAGGGACTACTAAACTGATCGATTCATGGCATAGGAGATTCTTATGAAAATGATAAAATGCAAATACTGTGGAAAAAGTTATGCTTCTCCAAGCGAGATGCGGAAGCGCAAGTGCCATTCGCACCCTAAAGGAGCGTGGGGCGGATATTGTACTCCAAGTCCTTTGGAGGAAAGCAACTGGAAGGTTGAAAAGTTTTCTGAGTCTCAAATGTCTCAATTAAGGGAACTTGATGACATCATAAATGAAAGGAAAAGGAAAGAGTCGGAGTTTCGGCGTGAGTATAAAAGACACACGCCTTTGCTCGACTGCATGTTGGGGAAGGATTTGGTGGGCGATGAGCCAGATGAAGATAAGCTAGAAATACGGAACTCGGATTTACATCAACTGGCTCTTGACTTGGCGAATGGTATTAATAAAGGAAAAGAAAATCGCGATGCAATCAATACGATTTATGCTTTGAGAAATGGTTGCGATTATGTGTTGAATAATGCAGATGCCCAGAAAGATGGGCCATTAAATTCTTGGCTTGATGAGGTCAAACTACTCAAGGATGAGGTGATCAGTTGGGATTTCTGGGTTGCTTTGTATTGGTTGACTAAAACAATAAAGGAAAAGGCCGATGCGGCTAAAGATGATTTTGAAGACAATCGCGACAACTTTAATTATTGGCAATTGAACTCGATAGCTCAATTGTTTTACGCGAGGCAAGTCATGCCGATGCTACGCGTCTTAGGTGTTGTGAGAAAAGACAACGATGTACAAGACAAGAAGATAAAGAATGCAATAGAAGTTTATATTCGTAAATTGAAATTAACCGAAAAGGGGTTTTCAAGAATCCTCGCGATGCTGGAACGGCGGATCGCAGAAGGATCTTTTTGGGGTGTATTATACAGCCTACATTGGATGAGGTTGCGTCCAACGCCTTGGAATGATCAGAAGGTATGGCCGATTCAAGCGGCGTGGTAAAAATCCCAACGAAACAAGTGTCTATATTTGATTCAGAAGCTAACTCGCGGTGACTGACACAGTTTGGCGAGGTAAAGAAAGGAAGAGAAACATGGAAACAAGAACACCAGGCCATGAACGTCAACCAATGAGGTTCATAAGAAGCGAGTGGACGGGCCAAGAACCGGTGAAGTTGGATTTCTTTCCGTTTGAGAAATACGGTCCCGACTATTTTACCCGGTTGGATTCCGACGAGGATAAATCGCGAGAATTGACCGAAGAAGATTGCAAGAATTTTGTCCCGAAACGTGGTGGTGTCAAGGTCGTTGGCAATAATTGGATGGGATTTTGGTATGTTGGGGAGTTTGTCCTACTGGGAACGCAGATATACGATGACAATGGAGTAGATCGAAAGGCTTTCATTTATGAGCTTTGGCTTGAAGGGAATGTACTAGACCCACACATGTATCTTGCTACATGGTCAGATCGTCCCGAAGATGTAGCCGCAACAATTAAATCTTATCAAAGTAATTCTAATTGACAATGATGAAGAATGCCAGAAAGATCTATGGCGGCAAATACATTCCTGCGAGGTAGAGCATTTACGAAGTAGCGAGGAAATGGGACATGGGCATAAAAACAACAATGGCTACGACAAAACAAGTACTTGGACGAAAGCTGGCGATCCCGGATTATCAGCGTCCTTACCGTTGGACAACAAAAAATGTCATGCAGTTGCTGGTGGATATCAGTTCAAGTATGGCGGCGGGTAAGCGGGAGTATCGTATCGGGACTATAATATGTTACAAGTCTCTGACAGAAGATGAAAATTATTATGTAGTAGATGGTCAGCAGAGATTGACGACGATTCTTCTGGTCCTCCGCGAGTTAAATATCAGAAAAGATGTGAAGAGTGGTTGGATTGTGGAATTGGAGAAGCTGGTTGAGTTGAAGCTGTCACAACTTTGTTACAGGAGTGATTCTGTTGCCACAATATCCGAGAATAGAAAGTTCATTCATGATTGGTTGCAGGATAATGTGTCGGATGATGGAATGGAGATGGCCGGGTATATTCTCAACAAATGTAAGTTCGCCGATATTATCGTTGATGATTTGAGTGAGGCTTTCCAGATGTTTGACACGCAAAACGGTCGAGGAAAGAGCCTTGAACTTTACAATTTGCTGAAGGCTTATCACATCCGTGCTATGGATCAGAATACTCAAGATGAAAAGATTCAGTGTGATAGGAATTGGGAAGGCGCAACACAGTATGACGCGACTCCTGACATCCCTAATGATCCTAATGTTGATATTCTTGGACAACTGTTTGGGGAGCAACTTTTCAAGAGTCGCCTCTGGTGCCGAAACGAGGATGCTCGGCCATTTAGTAGGGATGACATCGAAGAGTTTAAAGGCCTTACGATTGACAAGAACCACTCTATCGATCATCCGTTTCAGAATCCGTTCTTGTTACAGTATTTGACTGAGAAGTTCTACCGAAATGTGCTGGCGGGAACCATTGGTACCAAGCCTCGCTTTGAGGTTGGTGAAACTGAGAAGGTAAATCCCTTTGTTAACGTCAATCAAACCATTATTAATGGAAGGGCGTTCTTTGAGTATGTCGAAACATATGTTGAACTTTATAAGAAGATGTTCATTGAGATAGGGAGCTATCAGCTGGCAGAGTTCAAGCGATTCTTTTACCTTCATTGCCTTACGTACAGAGGTGACGATCAGAGCAATCCAAATGCTCAGAAGACATGGGATGAAGTTAGGACTAACTCTGAAGCGTTCCGACACAAATTTGATGGCGCGGGGCGTGCAGGGGATACATATTTGCGAGAATCGTACAAGTCACTTTGTTTTATACTGCTCGACAAGTTCGGAGAGAGGGTATTTCTAAAATACTACAAAACGCTATACCGGCTAATATATCGGATTCGGATTCAGAAGCGTGCTGTAAAATTCCAAACCGCAATGTCTATGCCGACAGCGCTATTCGCCATCATTTATCGTGCGAAGAATGAAGTGGAACTATTGGCGCTCAATAGCAAGCTTTCAGCCGCGTTGCAGAAAGAAAAGTTTGAATGGCCAGGCAAATTAGAAACTTTAGAACACTTTATCAAGACAGGAGCGTACCATGCCTAAAAATGACACCAAAATGGACAAAACAGTTGCTGAAATCTTTCAGGACAGATATGTCATACCATTGTACCAGAGGAACTTTGCTTGGCGTATTGACGAGATACAACAGCTTCTTCAGGATGTCTACGATGCGTACAAGAAGAACCCTGATGGAAACTATTACATCGGTAGTCTAGTTGTCTTAAAGCGCCATACAGGAGAATATGAGGTTATAGATGGGCAGCAGCGACTTACCGTAATCTCGTTGATTGTCACTCTCATTGCAAAGAATGCAAAGATTAAGAGTATTTCGCTGTCCCCGATTCTGTTCTATGATTCGCGGCCAGAGGTACAAGAATTCTTTGGACTACTTTGTGTCGGCAAAGAGGATGAGGCGTTGGCGCTTGCCGCACCAACGCTGTTTTATTTAAAGGAGGCGTATGAGTTCCTGCCAGAGGCTAGTGTCGAACAACCGATGCAAGAGAATAATGACAAGGTCAATTTTTTTGATGATGCGGGTGCTGTCGATTACTTTCTGAATCATGTGGTACTTGTCCGAAATGAGATGCCTGAGGATACGGATGTTGCGGCATATTTTGAGATCATGAATAATCGCGGTGAGCAGTTGCAGAAACATGAGATTGTTAAAGCACAACTGATGGAGAAGATTAAATGCCCCGAGAAACCGGATGATTACGACATTGCCAAGCAGCATTTGTTTGCGAAGATTTGGAACGCATGTTCACTGATGGATGTTCCCATACAACGGTTATTCTCAACTACTGACAGAAGGAATCTCTTTGGAGAAGGATACGATTCTTTCTCTTGTAATGATTTTTTATGTGAGCGAGATAGGGACTCATTGGAGGCCAGGGAAGAAAAGATGTATTCTTTGGCCGCAATCCTTAAAATGGATGCTGAAAAATCTGATTTGCCTAAAGGAGAGGATGACACAGAGACGGAAATTTATACATACAGTTCAATCATTGATTTCTCAAACTTCCTTATGCATGTTCTGCGGCTCTATCTTAATGTCCATAGCAAAGGCCTTGAGGAGATTAACATTCCTCTTAATGAGAAGGATTTATTGTCTGCTTACAATCAAAATATTAACCGGATCGACTCTATGGATTTTATAAAGGTGCTTTTGTTTTGTCGAATTGTATTTGACCGTTTCATAGTGAAGACTGCAGATGATACCCATGATGCTGAAGATGGTCGAAAATGGGTTCTGCTGAAGCCGACTAAGTATACTGATAGTTGGAAATACATATCCTCGTTTGAAGGTATTATAGGAGAGCATGTCCTTAAGGCGCTATCTATGCTTCAAGTTACCTTCCGCCAACGTATCTACAAGAGTTGGCTTTTTAAGACGCTGGAATGGCTTTATGCGATGTGTTTCGTAAACGGAGACCTGTCTGCTGTTTCAGCTGAAAAGTATCTGGCTTTTCTCAACGGATACATCTTGGATTATTTTGAGAAGCAAAAGTACGAAATCTCAAGAATCCCAGACAATAGAACTCTGACATTGGAGAATTCATATTCTAAGGGTACGAATACTCCACATTTTCTACTTAACTTTATAGACTACCTCTTTTGGTGCGACTGGAAGAAAAGACCTAACAAATATAGTGGATTTGCTCTTAGGGATTTTTCGTTTAAATATTGGAATTCAGTAGAGCATCACATGGCACGTGAATGGGCTGCGAGAAACGGTATTAAGAACAGTGATGATTTTATCGATAATTTGGGGAATCTCTGTTTAATCAGCAAGCGTTCAAATTCAAGGTTAAGTGATCGTGACGTGAAAGAGAAAGTGGATATGTGTGGTGGCGGAAATCTTGGTCCGAATCGACAAATCATATATGCCGTGACAAAATCAGAATCAGGGAAAGAAAAATGGGTTTGGGAAGAAAAGCAGATTCGTGAGCATTACCATGAAATCGTCGAGTTGTTAAACAGGCGTACGGCGATTCTTGATTCGTCTTTAACAGACGAGTGTGGGCATATTGATTTCTCTGAAGATATTGATGCTCTTGGTGTATTTATCGAAAAGAATTTCTTTGATGCTCAATTGCCCAATGGATGTTCTATGTGTATCGCTGGTGGTGATGATGCAGAATTGAAAGGACAATGGTGCGGGCGATATTTTCTTATAAAGAGATCTGGTTCTGAACCTATGAAGTGTTGGGTTGGATGGCGCTATGGGGGAAGTGATAAGATTGCGTATCGGGAGGAAATAGATTTTTCTACTAATCCGTCATTTGCTATTCAAATTCCTCCAAATGCGTTCTTGAATGTCGGAAGTTCATGGTATAGAACCATTGTTATTGGGAAATGGCGAAATAAAGAGCTTGGTTTTGATATCCTTAGTCGTGACTCATGGTCAAGAACGGCTGAAGAATTCAAAGCTGAAATCAAACGACTGTGCGAAGAGGGTTTCGACTTGTGACAAATGGCGGGTCGGAAACAAAGTTTGGAAGGTGTGTGGCATGTGATCTCGATGGATTTCAATGGGTTTTGTTGATATTGACAGAGAGTCGATTCCGTTGATCCTTGAAGCGGCTCGGAAGCATTGTGACGGGATGTAGTCGTTCGCTTGGCATTACAGATTGAATTTGTGACTGACATTAGCGTGATGACGGAAAAGAAAAGGTGACTATGTAAGGGGCGTGCTATTTTCCGATATGGTCGGCGTCCATCGTTTTCACGGTTGGCGGGATGAAGGAATTGTTGTAGGCCGATATGACATTGCCGTATGTGGCGCGGGAGAATGTTGGCACTCTCATGCAAGAGGAGCCGCCGGGGTGGTTTGATCGGATACTTCGCGCCATTGAGTCGTCTGCGTTGTTTGTTTGGTTCATGCGGCGGCGTTTCCGGGAGTTGAAGGCGCGTCGGTGGGTTGCGGATTGGACCAGGGGCCATTATCCCGACAAGGATGTTCAGATTTTGGATTGCGATGTGCGCGCGGGCCGGGCGACGATTTGCGTGAATGGGGGCATGTGATCATTTGATGGGGCGTGCCGGGGTATGCGGAGGGGGAATGAACGGGCTGGCAGCCCGTTCTACGATGCGGCGCGCACGACTGCATGTCCTGCCAATTCTTTGGTCGTTATGAAGCGTGGCCGTTGTAGAGCGTGTGGTGCCGGAGATGTATCGGACTTGTTACATTATTTTTACAATTATTTTACAGTTTCACATCTAGGAATCTGGTTCGGAAGATGATAACCTATTCGCGTGACGTGCCCGTGGGTACGCTCCGGACGGTTCGGGGTGCGCGGGCGCGTGGGACTGAGGGCGGAGTTGCAGCTCTGCCTTTAGGAAATGAAAGGTTCTGGGCATGGCGAAGAACGATGTGAGGAACGGAAAGATTGATGGCGTTTCGTCAGGTGAGGTTATCAAGTACGAACAGGACGGTATGCCGTCGCTTGAAGTTTGGCTTGAAGACGAGACAATCTGGCTCACGCAGAAGCAGATGGGTGAGTTGTTTGGCGTTAGGGAACATACGATAACCTACCACATCAAGGGTATTGTCGAGTCGGGCGAGCTTGAGGGCATGGCAACTACTCGAAAAATTCGAGTAGTTCGACTTGAAGGTAACCGACAGGTCTCTCGACAGATTGATTTCTACAATCTTGAAATGATCATATCGGTTGGATATCGAGTGAATTCCCGTCGAGGCGTGCTGTTCAGAAGATGGGCGACGGCGGTGCTGAAGGAGTATCTGCTTCGTGGAAGCGTTCGTGACGTGCGACTGTCAAA
>JAEEGL013812389.1_pt1 | contig 10273 bp, 8 predicted proteins | sample 9134231 | NCBI WGS metagenome assembly JAEEGL01 (sample SAMN16246548, study PRJNA631951) | gut metagenome | biome: gut microbiome; feature: rumen; material: fiber-attached | host: Bos | place: Iran: Karaj | collected 2018-10
ACTTGTAAGACACGGAGAATCCGAATGGAACAAACTCAATCTTTTTACCGGATGGACTGATGTGGATCTGTCCGAGAAAGGACATGAGGAGGCGAAACAGGGCGGAAAGATCCTTAAGGAAGAAGGTTATGATTTTGATGTGGCTTACACTTCATATCTTAAGAGAGCGATCCATACCCTTAATCACATTCTCGATGAAATGGACAGAAACTGGATCCCGGTACATAAATGCTGGCAGTTAAATGAGCGCCATTACGGAGCTCTCCAGGGACTTAACAAGTCTGAGACCGCTGAAAAATACGGCGAAGATCAGGTTAAGATCTGGAGAAGATCCTTTGACGTAACTCCTCCCGCGCTTGAAGAGACTGATGAAAGAGCACCTCAGAATCAGGAAATGTTCAGGGATGTTGATAAGAAGAATCTTCCTCTTACAGAGAGCCTTGAGATCACCATAGAGCGTGCAGTTCCTTTCTTTAACGAAGTGATCAAGCCTGAGATGCAGGCCGGTAAGCGTGTTATTATCGCGGCTCATGGCAATTCCCTCAGAGCTCTTGTTAAGTATTTTGATGACATGACTCCCGATGAGATCCTGGGTGTAAACATCCCCACCGGCGTACCTCTTGTCTATGAATTCGATGATAATTTCAAGGCAGTTAAGCATTACTATCTTGGTGATCAGGAAGCTCTTAAGGCCAAGATGGAAGCTGTAGCAAATCAGGGAAAGGCAAAATAAAGATTAAAGGAGGATCTGAAATGAACTGGAAAAAAATAGCTGTTTTTGCATGTGGTGCTCTGTTTGGATCTGCAGGAATAAAGATCCTGTCAAGCAAAGATGCGAAGAAAGTATATACCCACTGTACCGCAGCAGCACTCAGAGCTAAGGATTCAGTCATGGATCAGGTGACTATCCTCACTGAAAACTGTAATGATATTTATGATGCCGCTAAAAAGATCAATGAAGAGAGAGAGGCTGAAGAAGCCGAAAACAATATTTCTGAAGAATCATAAAACTAAAAATGAGTATTCCAAATCGAATGGAGTCATGAGATGAAAGCGGTCATTAAGCATGAGATACCGGGCAGGATGCGTGTCCATCTGAATAAAAAAAGATTTTCTTTCAAAGAAGCCGACACACTTCAGTATTATCTGCAGGGATTTAGCGGAATAGAAAAAGCGGTGGTTTATGAAAGAACAGCGGATGCGATCATTTACTATTCCTGCCCGCGTGAAGAACTCCTTGGAATAATTGGGAAATATTCTCCGGAACAGGTAATGGTTCCGGAGAGTTTTTTTGAGTCGTCTTCCAGGGAATTGAATGCCGGTTATTATGAAAAGATAGTAACGAATATCGTATGGCATTACTTGAAGAAACTTATTCTTCCGATACCGGTCAGAAGTGTTATTACCTGCACTAAGGCGGTTCGCTATGTTTATCGCGGGTTGAAAACAATTCCCGAAAAAAAGCTGAAGGTTGAGCTTCTTGATGCTGTAGCCATAGGTGCTTCCGTTTTGAGCGGAGATCTGTCCACAGCCTCTTCTGTAATGTTTTTACTTGATATAGGCGATGATCTTGAAGAATGGACACACAAACAATGCGTGAGTGACCTTGCCAGACAGATGTCACTGAACATCAGTCGTGTATGGAAGATTGATAACGGAATTGAAACTCTTACAGAGGCTGATGACATACTGGTTGGCGATAACGTTATTGTTAGAATGGGAAATATCATTCCCTTTGACGGAGAAGTGATATCCGGAGATGCCATGGTGAATCAGGCATCCATGACCGGTGAGGCTGTGCCTGTGAGAAAGGAAGAAGGCAGCAGCGTATTTGCCGGAACTGTCGTGGAAGAGGGAGAAATTACTATCCGTGTTAATGCCGTAAGCGGAAACGGACGATTTGACAAGATAGTCCGAATGATAGAGGAATCGGAAAAGCTTAAATCAGGACTTGAAAGCAAAGCAGAAAATCTTGCGGACGGACTTGTTCCATATACTTTTGCCGGAGCTGCTCTTACATATCTGTTCAGCAGAAATATTACAAAAACCATCTCTGTTTTGATGGTGGACTATTCCTGCGCTCTTAAACTTGCCATACCCATTTCCGTACTCTCTGCCATCAGAGAGGCCGGTGACAGAAATATAACGGTAAAGGGTGGCAAATATCTGGAGGCCGTTTCAGAGGCAACCACAGTTGTATTTGATAAGACAGGCACGTTAACAAAAGCCCAGCCAACTGTGAACAGAGTGATCTCCTTTAACGGAGAAGACAGTGATGAGCTTCTCAGAGAAGCTGCCTGCCTTGAGGAACATTTTCCTCATTCCATCGCCAACGCTGTTGATAATGCCGCACAGGATAAGGGACTTGATCACGAAGAGTTCCATACAAATGTGGAATATATCGTTGCACACGGAATATCGTCGACTATTGACGGAGTCCGGACCTTGATCGGAAGTTACCATTTTATCTTTGAAGATGAAAAAGTAACCGTCAGAGAAAGTGAAAGAGACAGATTTGATTCCCTTCCCGATGAATATTCGCATTTATATTATGCAAAAAACGGTGAACTTGCCGCAGTGATCCTTATAGAAGATCCCATCAGAGAAGACAGTAAGCAAACTATAAACCGTCTGTATGAACTGGGAATTGAAAATGCGGTCATGATGACCGGAGACAGTAAGAAAACGGCTGCCAGGATCGCCCGTGAAGTCGGAGTTAGCGAATATTTTGCCGAAGTTCTTCCTGAGGACAAATCTGCCTTTGTAGAAAAGAGAAAGAGCGAAGGTGAAAAGGTCATCATGATCGGTGACGGTATCAATGATTCACCTGCTTTGTCCGCTGCTGATGCGGGAATAGCAATAAGCGAAGGAGCTGAGATTGCAAGACAGATTGCTGATATCACTATCGGATCGGATGATCTAAGCTCCATTGCCACTTTAAGAGAATTGAGTGATGCGCTTATGGACAGGATCAGATTTAATTACAGAACGATAGTCGGATTCAATACATGCCTGATAATATCAGGACTTTTCGGCTTGCTGACTCCTTCAATGTCAGCTCTTTTGCATAACGCATCGACTATCGTGATCGGGGTGAACAGTACTACAAAATTACTGGATGATAAAAACAGGAAAGGAATGTGATCATCATGGGTTTATTTAAAAAGTTCGTTAGCCAGACAAGAAAGCCTGAAGGATTTTTAGGGAAAATGATGGTAAACGGCATGAACAACGGTCATGCCAAAATGGCTGACTGGGGATTATCTCATTTAAGAAACGTTTATCCAAAAGAGATTGCTGAACTCGGCTGCGGCGGAGGAAGAAATGCGGGAGAACTTTTAAGAAGATATCCCGACTGTAAGGTTACAGCAATTGATTATTCCGAAGTGTCTGTTTCCATAGCAACGGAATACAACAAGGATATGATAAATGCCGGAAGATGTAAGGTACAGCAGGGAGATGTTTCTGCCCTGGATCTTCCTGAAGGATCCTTTGACCTTGCAACCGCATTTGAAACAATATATTTCTGGCCCGGTCTGGAAAAGTGCTTTGCACAGGTTGCAAAGATCTTAAAACAGGACGGTTATTTTCTTATTGTATGTGAGTCGGACGGTCACGATGAGGCAGGACTTAAGTTTGAAAAGATCATAGACGGAATGAAGTGTCACAAGACTGAAGAGATAGAAGCAGCACTTCTTGCATCCGGTTTTAATAAGGTTAAATCTTTTCATCACAAGGCAAAACCCTGGATTGCGGTTGTGGCGAAGAAGTAAGGATTAATATAAAAACACTGGACAATTTCTTTGAAGTATAGTAATCTATGATAGCTATCATTGATAACTTAAAGAGAACATTATGCCAAGAGATAAATCAGCAAGTCATATCAGAGTCAATGCTGCAATCAAGGAAGAATTTCTTGAAAAAGGGTTTGAGGGTGCTTCCATAAGAAGCATCGGAGAACGTGCCGGAATGACATCTGCGGGATTGTACCGTCATTACCGTGATAAGGAAGCAATGTTTTCAGGCATTGTAGATCCTTTGATAGAAGAGATAGAAAGCTGGACAAGGCAGCACAAGAAAAAGAAATATGATCTTGCCGATAAATCTGCCCAGCGTGATGAACTGTTCGGTGAATCATTTATAGATCTAATATTTGAAGTGATCCTGCCTCACAGGGACGAATTCAAACTTCTGATCACATCATCCAAAGGTACGAAGTATGAAAACTTTGTTCATGAATATGTTGAGATGAATCAGAAGGATTTCCTTGATGCATTTAAGGTGTTGAAAAAGCAGGGGTATCCCGTAAAGAAGATAGACGAGGACACTCTTCATGTTCTGCTTTCAGCATATTTGACAGCCTGCTTTGAACCCATAATACACGATTACAGCGAGAAAAAGATAAAGGATTATATGAATACAATACAGGAATTCTTCATGCCGGGATGGATGAAAATAATGGGATTGAATTAAGAGCCGCAAGGCTCTTTTTTCTTTGGTTAGTTATCATTTGTTAGTTAGCGATAGCTTACCGAAATACACACTTAGGAGGATATGAAAAAGTGGGAAAAGTAAAAAGTACAGAGCATATGAAGATCATCAGACAATATGCCGGGGGCCATGCGAAGCTCATAACGCTTGGGCGGTTTATTGCGGGGATCAGTGCGGTTTTGTCGCTGCTTCCTTTTTATCTGCTCTGGAAGATCATCGGTGTTGCGGTAGAGGGAACCGATCTTGAAAGGATCAAAACCCTTGCGGGTATTGCGGTGGGGCTTACGGTCCTGGCACTGTTAGTTTACATCGTGGCACTTTTATGTACACATATTGCCGCATTCAGGGTACAGGCCAATATGAGGAGCGGTCTCATGAGAAGGATAATAACACTTCCTCTCGGCGTTTTTGATGACGAGGGCACGGGTAAGATCCGCAGGATTGTCAATGATTCAACCGCTGCCACAGAAACCTATATCGCCCATAATCTGGCAGACAAGACGGTTGCTGCCGTTACTCCGGTGGGACTTATGGTCCTTATATTTGCTTTTAACTGGAAGATTGGACTTATATGCCTGATTCCCGCACTCATTGGCTTTATGTGCATGATGAGCATGATGGGAAAGGGAATGCAGGAGAAAATGAAGGAGTACCAGACTGCTCTTGAGACCATGAGCAGTGAGGCTACGGAATATGTCAGAGGAATTCCGGTAGTTAAGACTTTCGGTCAGACTGTTCATTCCTTTAAGAGATTTAAGAAGACCATAGATGACTACGGTAAATGGACTACCGACTATACACTGCATCTGAGATTCCCCATGATAGGATTTATGACATGCATCAATGCGATCTTTGCATTTATTGTCATTGCCGCTTATGTATTGATTGGGGCTGATGTTACGCCCACAGCAGCTGATATATTAAACATCATGTACTACATAATCGTAACACCTCTTATAACGGTGGCACTTACCAAGATTGCTTATTCCGGAGAGGCTGAAATGACACTTATCGATGCGGTTGAAAGAGTAAACTCCATAATGGAGATTGCACCGCTGTCTGAAGAAGGTTCCGGAAAGCCGGAGCATACTGATCTTGAACTTAAGAATGTCAGCTTCCGATATAAGGATGCTTCTAAGGATGCTGTAAGCAATGTATCAGTGGAAATATCTGAGGGAGAGCATGTGGCATTTGTGGGCCCTTCAGGGTCCGGAAAAACCACCATATGCGAACTTATGGCAAGATTCTTTGATGTGTCTGATGGAGAGATCCTTATCGGAGGAGTAAACATTAAAAAGATCCCTCATAAGGACCTGATGGAGATGATATCCTTTGTATTTCAGGACAGCAGACTGCTTAAGACATCTATTCTCGAAAATGTGCGCTTGTCAAAACCTGAGGCATCCGAAGCCGAGGTGATGAAAGCCCTTGAGAAGGCACAGTGCATGGATATCATAGAAAAACTTCCTCAGGGTATTCATACCGTTATCGGTGAAAAGGGAACCTATCTTTCCGGCGGAGAGCAGCAGAGAATTTCCATTGCAAGAGCTATCCTTAAGGATGCACCTATTCTCATACTTGATGAAGCTACCGCTTTTGCGGATCCCGATAATGAGGTAAAAGTTCAGGAAGCCTTTGAACACTTATCTGAGGGAAAAACTGTCATAATGATCGCACACAGACTGAGTACCGTTACCAATGCAGATCGCATATTTGTAATGGATAAGGGAGAGATCGCGGAAGAAGGAGATCACAATACCCTTATGCAGAAAGACGGTTTGTACCGGAGGATGTATGAAGAATACAGCAGATCCATCGAATGGAAGGTAGGTGCTTAAAATGATAAAGAAACTTCAACATAAATATGCACTTTCACGCGAGGGTGCCATCGATATGATAAAGGCCTGCATCAGCGTGACTGTTACGAATTTCTCGTTTATGATGTCAGCCGGAATCCTTTATATGCTCATAAGCGATATGCTTTCGGGAGGACTGAAAAAAGACAGGATACCTTTTTATATTGCGGCATCCGTTGCGATATTGATCCTTATCGCCATCACCAATTTTATCCAGTATAACTGCACTTTCCTTGCAACATACAAAGAAAACGGAGTAAGACGTACAACCATTGCTGAAACCCTAAGAAAGCTTCCTCTTTCATTTTTCGGAAAAAAGAACATCGCCGATCTTACCACCAATGTCATGGGGGACTGTGCGCAGATTGAGACCGCATCCAGCCACTGGATCCCTGAAATGATCGGAGCTCTTATTTCAACCACTCTGGTTGGCATAAGCTTGTTTTTCTTCTTTGATTGGAGAATGGTACTGGCCAGTTTCTGGGTAATACCTGTGGCATTTTTAATTGTTGCCACCTGTTCCGGTGCGGAAAAAAGAACCGTAAGAAAACTGGCAGGTGTGAAGCTTGATCTTGCAGACAGTGTTCAGGAATGTCTTGAAACAGTCAGAGACTTAAGAGCAAACAATGCCCAGGACAGATATATGGAAGGGCTGGAAAAAAAGATCCGCAATGTGGAAAAAGAAGCTCTTTTTGCGGAGCTTCACATGGCAGTATATGTAAATTCCTCTGCACTTATCCTGAAAATGGGAATTGGAACCACCGCACTTGTGGGAGGAATCCTTTTTGCAAAGGGAGAGATCACGCTTCTTACTTTCTTTATGTTCCTGATGCTTGTTTCCAGACTGTATGATCCTATGCAGATCACTTTACAGAATTTTGCTGCAATAATTGCCTGTGGCATACAGTGTGAGCGACTGGATGAAGTCCTGTCACACAAGCAGCAGACCGGAAGCGAAAAGCTTACTAATGAAGGTTTTGATATAGTATTCGATCATGTGGGATTTTCCTATGAAGACGGAGAGCAGGTGCTTTCCGATGTAAGCTTTACCGCAAAACAGAATGAGGTGACCGCGCTTATCGGACCTTCCGGCGGAGGAAAGACCACCGTATCAAGACTTGCCGCAAGATTCTGGGATGTCACAAAAGGAACCATTACTCTCGGAGGAATGGATGTTGGTAAAACAGATCCCGAAACCCTTCTTTCCAATTATTCCATAGTGTTCCAGGATGTAACTCTTTTCAATAACAGCATCATGGAAAACATAAGAATAGGTAAGAAGGATGCTACGGATGAAGAAGTAATGGCCGCTGCTAAGATGGCTAACTGTGATGAATTTGTGAGCCTGCTTCCAAACGGATATAACACAAATATCGGAGAAAACGGATGCGAACTTTCCGGCGGTGAAAGACAGAGGATATCCATCGCAAGAGCATTTCTTAAGGATGCTCCCGTGATCCTTCTCGATGAGGCAACGGCTTCACTTGATGCCGAAAATGAAACAGCCATTCAGGAGGCTCTGTCAAAACTCATAATCAATAAGACTGTTCTGATCATTGCTCACAGAATGCGTACCATAGCAAACGCTGATCACATTGTTGTACTTAAGGACGGCGTGGTTGCGGAGGACGGAAGCCCTTCAGAACTTATGGAAAAGAACGGAATTTACAGGCATATGAGCGAACAGCAGAAGTTATCCGCAAACTGGAAAATGTAATTAAATAGGGCTATTAACAAAAAAACCGGAAAAATCACTGGAGGATAGTGGAGAGTGGAGACCATTCCGAACTTATGAATATGAACGGACTGTACGCACATATGGTTTCTCTTCAGGGATAAAAATAAGCAAATTAATTAAATGCGGTTATTGACAAATAGCTTGGGTTAGCCTATGCTAACTACATTCGGAAATACTTCTGGCCGAATAAATCATGTATAGACTCCCGGGATACCTATGAATTCCGGGAGTCGCTTATGAAAACGAAAGGACGGATCAGAAAAATGAACTATTTAGAGATTGAAAAGGTAGTGGGAAGAGAAATCCTCGATTCCAGAGGAAATCCCACAGTTGAGGCTGAGGTTACTCTTGTTGACGGCACCGTTGCAAGAGGAACAGCTCCTTCAGGTGCTTCTACCGGAGAATTCGAAGCATTGGAACTTCGTGACGGAGATAAGGGCAGATATCTCGGAAAGGGCGTAAGCAAGGCTGTTGCTAATATCAACGGTCCCATTGCCGATGCAATAGTAGGAATGGATGCTTTTGACACTTATGCCGTTGATGCCGCAATGATAAAGCTTGATGGAACCAAAGATAAATCAAATCTCGGAGCAAATGCCATTCTTGCTGTTTCCATCGCAGTAGCCAGAGCTGCCGCAACCGCACTTGATATTCCTCTTTACAGATTCCTCGGCGGTGCACAGGCTACAGATCTTCCTGTTCCCATGATGAATATCTTAAACGGCGGAGCTCATGCGGACAGCGCTGTTGACACCCAGGAATTTATGATCATGCCTGTAGGTGCTCCTTCTTTCAAGGAAGCTCTCAGATGGTGTGCTGAGGTTTTCCATAATCTTAAGGCTCTTATTAAGAAAATGAATGACGTCACTGCTGTAGGTGATGAGGGAGGATTTGCTCCCAACAGCTTAAAGAGTGATGAAGAAGCTATTGAGAAGATCCTTGAAGCTATCAAGGCTGCAGGCTTTGAGCCCGGAAAGGATTTCATGATCGCCATGGATGCAGCTGCATCCGAGTGGAAGAGTGAGAAAGGTAAGGGCTTCTATCATCAGCCCAAATCAGGAAGAGATTTCACCACCGATGAGCTCATTGCACATTGGGAAGCTCTTGTTGATAAATATCCCATTATCTCCATTGAGGACGGCCTTGATGAAGAGGATTGGGAAGGATGGAAGAAGATGACCGAGAAGATCGGATCCAAGGTTCAGCTCGTTGGAGACGACCTGTTTGTTACCAATACAGAGCGCCTTGCAAAGGGAATCAAAAACGGTGCCGCTAACTCAATTCTTATCAAGCTTAACCAGATCGGTTCAGTTTCCGAGACACTTGATGCCATCAAGCTTGCAAATAAGAACGGCTATACCGCTATTTCTTCACACCGTTCAGGCGAGACTGCTGACACAACCATCGCAGATCTTGCAGTAGCACTTAATACCCGTCAGATCAAGACCGGTGCACCTTCACGTTCCGAAAGAGTTGCCAAGTACAATCAGCTTCTCCGCATTGAGGAGCAGCTTGGTGATGCTGCGGTCTATCCCGGAATGGCAGCTTTTAATGTAAAGAAGTGATCTTAGTTTAATGAAAAACGGCGGCGGGAGCTCGTCGCCGTTTTTTTTACGGGTTGCACATATGGAGAAGGTGGGAGAATTGTTAAAGGAACTGGCGGATACCGGAAGCACGGTTCTTGTATCTACCCATGACCCTGAACTTATCGAACAGTGCTGTGACTATGAACTGTGTATAAGAAACGGAAGGGTGGTATTTTTAAGAAAAATATGATCCGGGAGTTGACGTGTTAGTGAAGACTAACTATAATATCCTATAGTTAGATAAGGCTAACTAAGCGTTTTCGGATTTATTAATTTGGAGGAGAAGATATGAATACAGCAGTTTTGGCGGGACTTACAATCCCTTTTGTGGGAACCTCACTGGGGGCTGCATGCGTATTCTTTATGAAAAAACAGTTCGGTCCCAAGGTTCAGAAATGCCTTACGGGCTTTGCCAGCGGAGTAATGGTTGCGGCTTCCATATGGAGCCTTATCATTCCAGCAATGGATCAGACTGAAGATATGGGGAAGCTGAGTTTTCTTCCTGCGGTTATGGGGTTCTGGTTCGGAATACTGTTTCTTTTATTTTTGGATTCCGTAATACCTCATTTACATTTGAATGCGGAGAAAGCAGAAGGCCCTAA
>JAEEGL014081300.1_pt1 | contig 10273 bp, 7 predicted proteins | sample 9134231 | NCBI WGS metagenome assembly JAEEGL01 (sample SAMN16246548, study PRJNA631951) | gut metagenome | biome: gut microbiome; feature: rumen; material: fiber-attached | host: Bos | place: Iran: Karaj | collected 2018-10
TAAAGATTATTTTAATTTAATCGCAGCCAATGAATCCTTTAGATTTTGCTCATTGGAGAAATTATTCACGATATTCTCTAAAAATTCCTTGTCATCTGCCTTTCCGGATTCCTTGAATTCATTTGCTATTTGAGTCATCAACGGAACTGCCCTGACAATATTGTCTACAATGCTTATTGTGGACATTTTAGCAGTTCTTGAGAGAGGATTCAAGTCAATGCATATGATCTTTTTGCCGTTTTGAACCAATACCTCTGCCCTGTCCCCATCTTCAAGAGGAACAAGCATAACATCGGCGATATAGCTTCCTTCCTTGCTTGCAGTTGCTCTTGGGCTGTTTAGATTATCTATATACAATAATTCATCATCATTTGTACCGAGAATGTCTTCCCATCCTCTTTCCTTAAACATTCTTGTTATTATTTCAACTCTTTCTGGAGTTCTGTAGAATAGGTTGATTTCAATTTTTGAATCTGTTGCCTTTGCAAGTTCAATGATTTCATCAATAGCTAATGCAGTTGTATTCCCATTCACTGACAATACAGGGTTTTCAGCAAGCAATATGGTTGCAACTGCTGCTTCGCATGCCTTTTTAGCAGTTTCTGTAGTCTTTTCTCCAATCAAGTAATCGAATGTTTCCCCTCTTCCATGGGCAATCATTCCAGAATCTGCCAAATATCCTTCCTTAAAGGCATTTTTCACTTTATCTCTTAATAATAATGATTTATAACGTGGATGAGTTTTAGGTATCATATTTAATAATATAGTTAAATTGATTAATAAAATTATAGTGTGTTAAAGATGATTTAAAATATAAAATATTATTAATGATAGTTAACATAAATATATATGAATAAATTAGGAATAATTTTTTATTAAAGGGGGTATTGTTTTGAAGATTTGTCCAGTTTGTTTTTCTAATTTTGATGATAGTTTTATTTATTGTGAATATTGTGGTACAGAATTAGTTTCTGATGAAAGCTATTCTTCACAATCAGAATATGCTGATATTAGTTATTTAAATGATTTTAATGAATATGACAATATGGGTACTGAATTAATTATTGTTTCAGAGAATTTAGATACTTATCCAGATTTTTCAGAAAATTCTTTTGATGAATTTTCAGATATTTCAGACCAAAATGATGATATAAACATTTATTCTCAAATAAAATATGATATGACTACAGAAGAGTCTGAAGAACAAAAAAATAGGAAAAGAATTAGAAAATTAAAAAAGAAAACTAAAGAATATTATAAATCTAAAGAATATGAAAATGCTTTAAATTCAATCACAAGGGTTATTGAATTAGGAGGTGATAATTATAAAAATTGGATATTTAAAGGATCAATTCTTCAAAAAATGTTTAGATATGATGAGGCTATGGATTGTTTTGATAAATCAATTGAATTATCACCTTATTATAAAGCATATTATCATAAAGCTGAAATTTCTTTTATTTTAAAAAGATATGAAGATGCACTAGATTTTTATAACGAATCAATATTATTACATAATAAAAATGCAAAAGCATGGGTCGATAAGGCTTTTTTATTATTTTATATGGGGGAAAAAGAAGATTCCTTACAATTTATTGATAGTGCATTAGACTATTTTAATAATTCTTCATTCATTCTCATCAATAAGGGAAGATTGCTTTCACTTTTAAAAGAGTATGATAAGGCCATAGAAATTTTTGAAAAGATTTTAATTGATTATCCGAATAAATCCATTGCTTATTATGAAAAAGGAAAAACCTTATATAAACTTAATCAGTTTGAAAAGGCCATAGAATCTTTTGATAAGTATTTGGAATATGAAAACAATGCCTATGCTAATTATTTTAAAGCAAAATGCTTATCTAAATTAAATCGTTATGAAGAATCCTTGGAATATTATGATAATGCTCTTATTGCTAATCCATATTATAGTAAAGCAATTATAAATAAAGCCTTATCTCTTAAAAGTTTAGGTAGGTATGAGGAAGCATTAAACTTCTTTGACAAGGTAATTGAATTAAGTGGTGAAAGTTATCTCTGTATGTATAATAAAGGATTATTATTAATGAATTTATTTGAAAATGAGGAAGCAATTGAATATTTTGATAAATGTTTAAAAATTAAACCGAATGATGTGTATGTATTATATAATAAAGCTAAAGCATTAAATTTCATTAATCAGAATGAAGAATCTTTGGTTTATTTCAATAAAGCTTTAGAACTTTCTCCTAATGATAAATATTCCCTATTGGGCAAATCTCTGGTTTTAATTAAATTAAATGATTATGAAGAGGCGATAAAATTTTTGGATGAATTCTTATATTTTAAGCCATATGATAAAAGAGGTCTATATAATAAGGGGATTTGTCTTTATCATTTAAGCCATTTTACAGAAGCTATAGAACTTTTTGATTCAGTTTTGGAGTTATATCCAGAGGATTATGCATCATTAAAGTTTAAAGGGAAGTCCTTTTTTGCGCTGAAAAATTATGAAGAAGCAATCAAAGCTTATGATATGGCAATAGATTTTTCCCCTAAAAAAGCTAATTTATATAATTTAAAAGGCTCTGTGCTATTAGAATTGCAAAAATATGATGAAGCGTTGAAATGCTTCAATAATTCATTGGAGGAAGAGGAAAACTTAGTCGCTTGGGCAAAAAAAGGTAAAGTTTTATTGGAATTAGGTCTTTTAGAAGATGCATTAATATGTTATAATAATGCATTGAAGATTAATCCGGATAATATAGGTGCCCTAAATAATAAAGGATTGACCTTGTTTTATTTAAATAATTTTGAAGATGCATTAGAATGTTTTGATCATTCTTTATCTTTAGATTCTGAAAATGTTTATGCTTTGAATAATAAAGGAATGTTATTTTTTAAATTGGGAAGATATGATGATGCTTTAAATTGCTTTAACAATACTTTATTCATTGATAAGGAAAATTTATTGGCATATAATTATAAGGCTCAAACCTTGTTTAAATTAGAAAAGTATGATTCTGCTATAGAATGTTCGAACAGTGCTTTAAAATTCTTCCCCTCAAATCTATATATTCTAAACAATAAGTTTAATTATTTATATGCTTTAGAAAAATTGGATGATGCAATTGGAATATGTGATGAAGTTTTAATCATTGATCCATTTAATATCAGGGCATTATATAATAAATCCAAGGCATTATTTGCTTTATCAAGATATCCTGATGCTATTTTATGCTATGATAGAATTTTAGAAATTGATTCGGAAAATTATCATATTTTATATTTTAAAGCAAATGCATTGTTTAGATTATCTTATTTTAATGAAGCATTAGATTATTATGAAAGGGCTTTGCAATTTGATTTCGATAATGTAAATCTTTTAAGAAATATGGGGAGGACATATCTGGAACTGAATCAATATGATAATGCATTAAAAGTTTTTGATAATATTTTAGAAATTGATTCCGACGATAAGAAAACTTTAATTATCAAAGGGAAATCATTATATGAATTAGGTTATTATGAGTCTTCCATTGATTTTTATGATAGGGTTTCTGAATTGTATCCTCAAGATACTTATGTAATATTCTTAAAATTCTTATCCTTAATAAAAATGAAGAGATATGGGGATGCAATTGAAAACATTAATTATGGATTATCAATTGAACCAGAAAATATTACTCTTTTAAATAGCAAAGGAAAATTATTGTATCACTTAAAAGAGTTCTATTCTGCTTTAGATTATTTTAATAAATCCTTAGCATTCAATGCAAAAAATAATAATTTTGCTTTATATTACAAAGGAAAAATATATTATAAATTAGCTTATTATGAGGAGTCTATTTCAATCTTTAATCGAATATTAGAAAATCAGTCTGAAAATATTCCCGTTCTATTTTCATTAGGGCATGTATACTATAAGAATAAGGAATATGATAATGCTATAAGTTGTTTTGACAATATTTTGAATTTGGATAAGACAAATACTAATTCATTAATATACAAATCCAAAGTTCTTTATAATACATCAAAATTTGAAGAAGCTATTCATTGTTATGATAAAATTCTAGATATCACACCTAATGATATAGTTATTTTAACTTTTAAAGGAAGGGCTTTACATAACTTATACATGTTCGATGAAGCCATTGAGTTATATGACCAAATTTTAAAAGATTTTCCAGACAATACTCGTGTTTTGAATTTTAAAGCCAAGTCTTTAACAGAACTCAACAAATTTAATGAAGCATTAGAGTATTATAATAAGACTTTAGAGTTAGACCCTAATGATTCTTATGCGTTATATAATAAGGAGAACTTAATTAATTATTTATTTGAAAATAATTATGATTTGGATGAATTTTTAATTAAAAATGAGAGAATGGAATCAAATTATGATGATTTGTCTGATTATGATAATTTAATAAATGAAGAGATTGAAGATAATTATCTTAAACAAAATAGTAATAATGGCTTTTTAATGGAAGATGATTCTGAATGTGATTATAAGTTGTATGAAAAGATTTTACAACTGGAAGAAAATCAATCTGAAGATTATAAAATACTTTTAGACCATTATAATAAATTTTTGCAATTCAATCCAACAAATTTAAGTGTTTTAGATAGTAAAGCGACTTTGTTATATAGATTAAATTTATTTGAGGAGGCTATTGATTCATTTGATGAGTATTTAAAATTAAATCCTAATAAAATAAGAATTTTATATCAAAAAGCAGTTTCATTAGAAAAATTATCCCGATTAGATGAGGCTCTTTCATGTTATGATAAAATATTGGATATAGACTCAAGGCATATTAATTCATTATATAATAAAGCACTGATTTTTATGAAACTATCTGATTATGATGAAGTGATAAGGATTTATGATGAAATTTTAAGAATAAAACCTGATTGTGAAAAAGTAAGAATTAGTCGAGATTTAGTCATAAAATTATGTAAAACTAAAAATTAAAATAAATTTTTATATTATCAAAATATATATTTATATATTTAATAGATGGAGAAATATTTATGGATGATAGAGTTGAAAATCCAGAACTTAAAGAAATCATGAAAACCAGACCTGAAGAAATGAATGAAGATCAATTGGAAGCTTTTGTAGACGCTTTTATGGAAGCTACTTTCATAATTCCAGCTGAATTGAATTCAGATATTGAAGCTCTTGAAGGAAAAACCGATGAGGAAATAGCTTTAGATGAAGAGATTGACCTTGAAATCATGAGACTTGAAGATGAGGAAGGAAATGTACTCTTTCCAATCTACACTGATGACGATGAGCTTGAAAAATTAGCTGCAGAAGAGGATTTTGATGTTTTCGGCTTGGTCATTTCTGCTGAAGACCTTGCAATGCTACTTTCTGAAACTGAAGATGATGACTTTGATGGTGTTGTAATCAATCCATTCCATGAAAATGCTGTAGAACTTCCTTTGGAAGCTATTTTCGAGCTTTATGACTTTGAGGAATGTGATGATCCTAATTGTGATGACCCAACTCATAATCACTAAATAAAATTACAAAGACATGTTGTTTAGCAGATTTAGAAGAAAGAACAATGATCTAATGGTTAAGAAGCCATCTGAAGAGGTTTTAAAAGCCCATAATGATGCTGAAATCATCATTAAGGAGAACAATGTAGACAGATTCCTTTTGAACATGTTTATGGATAAGAAAGGAATCAATAAGTTCCATACCACTCCTGAGCTTGTCAATGAGTTCCTAAATTCAGATTGGTTCCTGAACCTTGACTTGAAGTGCCTTCTTCAAGTAAACGATGAATCAAAAAGAATTCGCACTAATGCTTTCTTAACTAAAAAAGAGATATTTTTCAAAGGAAAAGAGAATATAAAAATAAATTTAGAGGATATCATAGATTGTAAAATCGATGGAAAAAAAGTGGATATGATCTGTGATGATGTCGCTTATAAGGTCATGTTTACCAACAAGAACCTGGCAAAGCTATTCTTTGATTATATCTCAAGCCATATTTAGTCATTTTTTTCGTTATGGAAATAGTCATAAACATTAGTTGCTGCTTTTTCATTCATTCCATTAACTTCTTTTATTTCATCAATGCTTGCTTTTTCAATAGCTTCTAAATCTCCAAAATGTCTTAAAAGCTCTATTTTTCTTTTTTTGCCTATACCTACGATATTATCCAATGGAGATTCCTCAATCTTTTTGGACCTTAATTTCCTATGGTATGTAACTGCGAACCTGTGGGATTCGTCTCTCACTTGCTGAAGCAAATGCAACGCTTCATTGTCTTGAGGAATCCTTATTGGGAAACTGCTGTTTGGAATATAAATCTCTTCAAATTCCTTAGCAAGACCGATTATAGGTATATGTGTAAGCTTGTATTCTTTCAATACATCAACAGCCATGCCTAATTGTCCTTTTCCACCATCGATAACGATAAGATTTGGCTCTTCCCCTAATTTTAATGGAACGATTCTTTCAGTTTCTGCTTCGTTCTTTTTCAAGTGTTCCTCATTGATTCTAATCTTGTCATAATGTTCCTTAAGAGGCATTAGTCTTCTCTCAAGAAGTTCCTTCATCATGGCAAAATCGTTAGGTCCCGGAGTGTTCATCTTGAATTTCTTATATTGCTTTTTGTTTGGCTTTCCATCTAAAAATGAAACCTTGGATCCAACTGCCAATTTTCCGGAAATGTTTGAAATGTCGTATCCTTCAATCACCCTTGGAAGCTTTTCGAGCTTGAGGTACTTCTTAAGCTCAATCATTGAGTTTTCCATCTTTTGCTTTTGATTCTTTATGATGTCAGCATTTTTTCCTGCCATTCTAACTAATCTAAGTTTATTTCCTTTCTGAGGGACTTTTATAGACACTTTGTTTCCCCTTAAGTCACTTAGCCATTCTTCAATTAGTTTGTCATCGGGTATATCCTCTTCAATTAAAATCTCTTTAGGAATGTGTCTGTTTATTCCATAGAATTGTTTGATGAATGCTGAAATGACCTCATCAGAGGTTGTGTGCTGTGAACCATCCATAAGGAAATCGTCTTTTCCAATGATCTTTCCATTTCTAATGTTCATTACAACCACTACTGCATTTTGAGTGGTGTATGAGATTGCAATGATGTCTTGGTCAAGCTCGTTGTTCAATTCAACGAATTGCTTGTTCATGACTTCCTCAATTGAACTTATTTGGTCTCTTATGACTGCTGCCTTTTCAAATTCCTGATTTTTAGCAGCTTCTTTCATTTCTGATTCAAGGTCCTTGATGATCTTATTGTACTTTCCTTGGAAGAAAAGGTCTATCTTCTTGATATGCTCATGATATTCCTCTTTGGAAATGCTGCCGTTGCATGGGGCGTAACATAAGTCAATCTGACTGTTCAAGCATGGACCATCCATTCTTTTGCAGGTTCTTATTCTAAAGAGTTGCTTTAGGAACTTTACGGTTTGTCTAACAGCAGTAACATCTGTAAAAGGGCCGTAGTATGAACCTTTTTTGCCTATATCCCTTGTTATGACTATTTTAGGGAAATCCTCATCTGTTATCTTAACATAAGGGTACCTTTTGTCATCCTTTAGGTTGATGTTGTATCTTGGCTTATGCTTCTTAATCAGGTTTGCTTCAAGAATAAGTGCCTCTTTTTCAGTATTTGTAACTATGTATTCGAGGCTATTGAAATGACTCATCAAGACTTGAGTCTTAGGTCTATCAAGGTTTTTTTGAAAATAGGATCTCACTCTGCTTCTAAGTGATTTTGACTTGCCCACATAGATGATTTCCTCATTCTTGTCCTTCATTATGTAAATTCCAGGCTTTCTAGGAAGTTCATCAGGTGAGTTAACTTTTGTTGACATTTTAATACCTTGATAATTTTAATTAAATAAATTTTTATTTAGTCTTGATTTGTAAATTTATTTTGTAAAATTTGTTAATTATTTTACTATTAATATTTTTGATTATTCTTAATTTATAATAATTTTTATTTTTTATAAATCTTTGCTAATGAATAGCCTTATTTGAAAAATTTTATATAAATTGAAAACATATACTTATATGATTTATTTTAAGGGGGAATCATATGGAAAATTCTGCTTTTAGCACTTTAGAAAAAACTTTTTTGATACTGCTTTCATTCTTTCCATTTATAAATGGAATGACTTTTGTCTATATGGGGTCAAAAGAGTCCAATTTTAAATGGATTATTGAAGGTTTAGTCTATGAACTTCCTTGGTTTTTACAATTTTTATTTGCTTATAACGATGACCTTGCCACTACATTTGCAGGTTTTGGAATATTATTCATGTTCATATGCATTTTAAGAACAGTATATGTCTCTTTCACCTATAAAAAAGAAATTGACAATAGTTTTAGACCAATGAGGAATATATCAAGCTCATTTTGGGTAGTGTTTTCTCTAATCATGTTCTTGAATGGTATAGGATTGATTATTGTAGGATATAGGAGAAATGTCCAAAGATGGGTTTTAGAAGGGGCATTATTTGAATTCCTTTGGATTCTATATTTCGTTACATATAGTATAAATGATGGAATTATAAATTTCTTCATTGCAATAGCTGTGATAGGATGGATATTGTCAATCGCAAGAACAATCATGATTTACTTTGAGGAAAAGAGAATGGATAATCTCTCATTTAGCCCATCACCTCAACCTGTAGTCAGCACACCTGCTCCAGATATCAGTCCAAAACCAATTGAAAATGCTGTTATTGATATTATTCCTGAATTTAAGCCATATAAGCTTGAAATCGATAATCAAAAACAAGCATTTGATAAAAAGGAAGAGAATATCACTGGCTTAATCAATAAACGATTTGAGACTGGGGAATTAAGTCATAATCGTTTCATGTCAGTTATAGATAGTTGTCATAAGCTATTCTATCACCAATCAGATTCTGCTACAAGCATTATCGAAATGGCTCCAGAATACAGTGAAAGACTGGATGAAACCGTTAAAGATAAAATAAGCATTATGGAATCAATCAATGATGAGATGAATAATCTTATAGAAGAGCTCATCATTCATGATGGTGACAATGAAAAATCAGAAGAGGACCTAAAGGAATTGTTCTCAAATATGGATAATTTGATAAATTCAGTAAAGGATTATAAGTGAATAATCCTTTTTATCATTCATAAAAATAGATTTTTTATTAATTTAATTATTTTTTAAGTTTTCATTTAAAGTTTCAATCTCTTCTTTCAATTCTTTATTAATTTCTTTCAATTCAATTATCTCTTTTTTAAGTGATTCGACATCATGATCTATCTTATAGACTTTGCTATGAACTTCATAAAGATTTTTCTTGTTTGACCTTAAAGTCTCTTTTAAAAGTTCAATGTTGTCGTCATTTTCTGTAATGTTGAAGTCTTCATTCATTAATATTCTTCTTGCAAAGTAAGACGCAATAGCTCCTGTAACTGTACTGAATATCAATACTCCAATAATCAATGTTATAAGACCAATTATCTTTCCAGCACCGGATTGGGGTAGAACGTCACCATAACCTACTGTTGTAATTGTTGAAAGAACAAACCATAGGCTGTCAAATAAGCTGTTTATGCTTGGATCAAATAGGTATAATCCAAGTGTGGAAGCAAGTACAACAAGTAGTGTTATTCCGAATATTTCATCCAAATGAGTCTTTTTAAGGAAAAAGTCAATTGTTTCAAAAAACTGTGAAAAGAGAGCAATAACCTTGATGAATTTCAAAACCTTGAACACTCTTAATAGAGAACCATTTAAGACAAATGGCAACATGATCAAATCAAATGGAATTGCAGCTATCAGTTCTGTCCAGTTTTTGATTAGGAAATGCTTCTTATCATCGCTATCAGATAATCTTGTAAAGAAGTCAATAAAGAGAATTATACATAAAGCTGTATCAAAGACAATTATGCTGAAATATAGGTTTTCCCCTACATCTGAAATCAATGTAAGTGTAATCAAGATTAAATCTATTATAATCAATATTGATAAAAAGTAATTAAACTTGCTGTTTTGATAAAAGCTCATGTTTTGCCTCTGATATAATTTTTAATTTTACAATGAATTAAAAAAATTTTCATTCTTAATTAAAATTATTGTTTTATTCATTATAAATTTATTTAAAATTTTCATAAATATTCAAAATATATCCAAAATCATAAATTTTTCCTAATTTTTTTTAAAAATTTCAAAAAAAGTATACATTTTTGAAAAATAAATACAAAACCTTATATACTAAAAATATTATAGTAACTTTAGGATATGAAAATGTCCTAACAAATACA
>JAEEGL015176691.1_pt1 | contig 10273 bp, 11 predicted proteins | sample 9134231 | NCBI WGS metagenome assembly JAEEGL01 (sample SAMN16246548, study PRJNA631951) | gut metagenome | biome: gut microbiome; feature: rumen; material: fiber-attached | host: Bos | place: Iran: Karaj | collected 2018-10
GAATGGGACCTACAGGGCTCGAACCTGTGACCCTCTGCTTGTAAGGCAGATGCTCTCCCAGCTGAGCTAAGATCCCAGTCTTTGACCGACTTGATTAGTATACAATGCCGACTTTCTTCTGTCAACACTAATTTAGCAGGCTTTTTTTATAATATATGATATGCACTCCGCAAAGCGGAGCACATATTCATTACTATTATCAGATACTATTATGCAAGCTTGCTCTTAGCAAGTTCAGCCAGTGTTGTAAAGCCTTCAGCGTCGTTAACTGCCATCTCTGCAAGCATCTTACGGTTCATGTCAACACCTGCAAGCTTAAGACCATACATAAATCTTGAGTATGAAAGACCGTTAAGTCTAGCTGCAGCATTGATACGAGCGATCCAAAGCTGTCTCATCTGACGCTTACGCTCTTTACGGCCTGCATATGAGCTTGTAAGAGCTCTCATAACCGACTGCTTAGCTACTCTATACTGATTAGATCTGGCTCCTCTGTAACCTTTAGCCAGCTTTAATACTCTGTTGTGCTTTTTCTTAGCGTTCATTCCGCCTTTAACTCTTGCCATTTTTATCTACCTCCGGATAATAATCTAATTCCAACTACACTCTATATCTTAGAGGTATGGAAGAATCTTCTTCATGTTCTTTACATTTGTTGAGTCAGTCATAGCTGGCTTACGAAGATTTCTCTTATTCTTTGTTGTCTTCTTTGTTAAGATATGACGCTTGTACGCCTTATTTCTCTTAAGCTTTCCTGTACCAGTTGCTTTAAATCTCTTAGCAGCTGCTCTACTTGTCTTCATCTTAGGCATAATTGTATCCTCCTGTTAACAATCAAATAATCTATTCAGACTGCAGAATTACTTCTTTGCAGCAAGAAACATTGTCATACTCCTACCTTCAACCTTAGGAGCCTTCTCAACTGTGGCTATATCTTCAAGCGCAAGGGCAAAATCGTCAAGGATGTGCTTGCTGCTCTGCATATGAGCCATCTCACGACCACGGAAACGAAGTGTTACCTTAACTCGATCACCTTTGCTAAGGAACTTTCTTGCCGAATTGGTCTTTGTATTCAAATCATTTGTATCGATGTTGGGAGAAAGTCTGATCTCCTTAATCTCAACCACGTGTTGCTTCTTCTTAGCCTCTTTCTCCTTGCGCATCTGGTCATACTTGAACTTACCGTAGTCCACGATTCTGCACACAGGGGGCTTGGCGGTCGGTGCGATCTTCACAAGGTCAAGGCCTGCCTCATCAGCAAGTGCCTGCGCTTCTTTGCTGGACATGATACCAAGCTGTTCTCCGTCCTCACCGATTACACGTACTTCTTTGTCTCTGATCTGTTCGTTAATAAATAAGTCAGCTATTGTTTTACCCTCCATAAGAATTAACAATAAAAAATGGATGACCAAGCGATCATCCATTAATCTTTCACAAATCATAATAATTCAATGAAAGAAAACTCTTGGCTCTGGAGACCCGATTGTCGCCAGGCGAGGTTGGATAACCTGCTTGTTGTTTTCATACTCGGATAATATATCATCCTATCAATAACATGTCAAGAAAAATTTAAAACTTTTCTTATTCCGACAGATCCACGTCGGGAACAATGACAAAATCATAGTCCGGATAGAGTTCCTTCATATCCGCCCGTACGATCTCCAGTCCTTCTTTGGCCGGAATCTTAAAGCTGAAGACTACGTCAAAGCGCATCTCTTTTCTTTCCATATCAATATAGAAGCCGTGAACCTGCAGCGCCCACTCATGGGAAAGTATCTTACTGCAGACCTTCTCTCTGATATGAGCGGCCTCATCATTGTTGGTATTGTAAGCATAGACACCGACTGCCGCAAGGGAGATGCCCATCTCCATGTAGACCTTGTACTCCAGCTTTCTTGTAAGTATATCAAGCTCGTTGGCTGTCATGGTATCCGGCACTTCTATGTGTACTGTCGCATAATTCCTGTCGGGACCGTAATTGTTGATTATCAGATCATATGCGCCTCTTACATCCGGTTCTTCGGCTATAAGACTTTTCACTCTTTTGGCAAGTTCAGGGTCCGGTCTTTTTCCCAGTATCTCATCAATGGTATCCTTCATAATCTCCACACCGGATTTTATGATGATCACACCGATTACAAGACCCACATAGGCTTCCAGAGATATGCCCGTCAGCAAGAATATGATTGCCGATGCCAGCACGGAAGCAGATACAATTGAATCCAGCATTGCATCCACGCCGGACGCTATCAGTGAATTGGAATTAACCTCTTCACCTTTTTTCTTAACATATGTACCAAGCAGAATCTTAACCACTACCGCTACGGATATGATTACAAGCGAAAGTACACTGTAGTCTGCTTTTTCCGGGTTGATAATCTTCTTAATCGACTCAATGATTGATGTGATACCTGCATAAAGCACGATGCCCGATACAATCATCGCTCCCAGATATTCCACACGACCGTGTCCCAGAGGGTGCTTTTTGTCGGGTTTTTTACCCGCAAGTTTCGTACCTACTATGGTAATGATGGATGACAGTGCATCCGATAAGTTATTAACCGCATCAAGGGTTATTGCAATCGAATTGGTAAGCACACCTATCACGGCTTTAAAAGTCGAAAGCAGAAAATTAGCCGCAATTCCCACTATGCTTGTTCTTATTATTACCCTGTCTCTTCTTACCGGAGTAAGCCTTTTTTCTTTATCGTCCACAACCAATTCCCCCTTTCAATCAGTTGTCTGCCCGATTAAAGCCGTTCTTCATATGAGTACTGGCGTCTTTGAGAACTTTGTTAAGAGTATCGATAGTCTCCTTCTTGGCCATAGCGCTCAGTTTCTCATTGGCTTCTTCGGTAAGCTTGTAATTCTTAGATTTAATCATCTTCTTATCATATTCAATAAGAAGTTTTCTTCCTTCTATAAATACCGCATCCTGATATCTCTCAATATGCTGAATACATGTTGCATAATTGTGATCCGCCAGAACTGCGATGAGACGGCTGCCCCAATAGAAATCTTCCGTGGATGCATCCAGAGTCACCTTGCTGAGATATGCAGGCATCTTCTTAACATTTGTATATACGGGAAGTAATGCATCGAAAGCGGTTGAGCCGAAGCATACCCATTCGATACCCTTAATCTCATCCGGTACATTATCTCTTATCTGACATACTGCCATTACGCCTGTTCTGTTGATACCGATGGAACGATACATACCTCTCTTACCTGTATCCTGTGAAGAATAAGGATTGTAAGGTGTACCCTGATAATGACCTGATAAGAGGTATTTTACATCTTCAACCGTCACCTTCTTATCCGGAACAAGGGACCAGGGAATATTGTCACTCTCGGGTCCGAATTCCGCATCGGGCCCCTCCCATTTGTGTGAGAATGGCGTAAGGTATCTGCCCATGAACCAAGCTCTGGGAGTGTTGTATACATGATCCGAATCGGAACGTGATCCGAATATGAATCTGGGATTGAATACTCCTTTTTCGTTCAGATCAAGATCGTTATCCTTGATAAACTCCTTCAGATCCTTGGAGCACATATTCTCCTTCTGTTTTCCGAAGGCATCCTCAAGATCAAAGGAATCCATACCAAACTGGTTGGGATTGATAACCACTTCATTGTCTTTGACTTTTCTTGCCATCCAGTGATGACCGCCTATAGTCTCAAGCCACCATACTTCGTTAACATCATTGAAAGCAATTCCGTTGGACTCATATGTTCCGTATTTCTCAAGAAGGGATGCGAGTCTCTCCACTCCTTCTCTTGCGCTGTGTATATAAGGAAGAACCAGAACAACTATTTCTTCTTCTCCGATTCCGCCGATCTTATCTTTTTCCTTACGGCTCTTGGCCTTCTCATATTTTACTAAGGGATCCGCCGCGAGAACTCTGGGATTGGATGTAATAGTCTCCGTTGCAGTCATTCCTACATTGGCTTCGTTGATTCCTGTTGCCGCCCATATACCGTTCTTCTTATCCACGCTGGGGCTGGCCGTATATCTCATGGGATTGTCCGGAAGTTCTATCTCCAGATGAGAAAGTACACTTTTGTATTTCTTAGGCTGTTTTTTCGGCTCCACAACAACAAGCTTCTTTACATCAAAAAAGCCGTCATCGGTCCTTGCTATCATTGTTGATTTGTCATTGCTGGCCTTCTTGCCCACCAGCACTGTTGTACATGCCATGTCACATGCCTCCTGTAATTTATTCCGCTTTTATCCCGTACTTAAGATTGTATCACAGGGTCCCTGCATTGTTAATTGATAAAAAAGGCCGTAGATTAACAATCTATAAAATATCCGATAAAAAAAGATTAATTGGCATTTCGCCAATCAATCTTTTTCTGCCCCTACCACTCTGTGATATCCTTGCGGAAGCCCATAGAAAAATAATAATGACAATAACATTACCGTCAAAGGCTTGATCGCGACAGGAATGTCCGGAAGAACTCCCATGTCCGCTCCGAAATTAATAATAGCCAGTATCAGTACATGGTAGAAATAGATATTGGAAGAAGCCTCTTTGCCAATCTTCCAAACTGACTTTCCTTTTTCTGAAAGAGATTCGGACATAAGAAGAATACCCATCACCATGAAAAAGGAGCCAAAATAAATGTCTTTATCTCCGATAAGGTAAGTCTCTATACAGGTTGAAACAATACCCAGAAATAAAGAGCATATACCTATTGTTCTCATTCGAGAGAATGTCTTCTCACAGTCCTCTTTTGACCTGTCCTTTTTAAGTCTGTCAATTACATCAGCCCAAAGCACTCCAAGCAACACATAAGGAATACCTGTAAAGAGCCAGCTCCTTAATACATACCAGGTGGTAAGGCTGAGTCCCAAGACTCTCACAAGGCTGTAGTCCTGCATCCATGTCAGAATATGCAGACTAAGGAGCAGCAATACTGTAAGAGGCTTATATATCTTCTTAAGTATCGGAGCCATTATCACAATAAAGATCAGTACGTAAATATAAGCAAACAGATACCACATATGGTCAAACACATAACTGCCATCGTAGATTACCATGCTTGTATTAAACAAGATGAATCTCTTAATGGAAGCAGCATTGAACCTGTCGGCAAAAACTGCCGGCAGATCAGCTTTGATAATAAGATGATATATAAGAGAATACAGCTGGTAGATCGCATATACTACAGCTGTGGTTTTAACAATCTTAACAAGAGATCGTGCTGCCTTAGCCCTTATCTCTCCTGTCGTATAGACTCCGGACAATAGATATCTTCCCGATACAGCAAAGAAAAAGGGCACCGCAAATCTCGCAAGAGCCGCAATATACCCTCCGACAGGATCCGGGAACTTGGCATGAATCGTAATGACCGCAAGGCACGCTATTAACTTAATGGAATATAAGAATCTGTTCTGCTTCATACCGCTTTTAGTATCTCCCAAAACGAATAAAAAATCCAGTCCTAGATTGCTGCTGACACAGGATATTGTGTGCCTACCGCCGCAACTAAGACTGGCTTCTTATAGTATTTCATATTGTATTAGATACAATAATCAGTGTTTTGACTTGTCCCTATGATATTTAATTTTGAGAAAGTCCATAATGTCTTGCTGATCTGCCTTTGTTAAATTCCCATAATAGAAAACTAACTGCTTTTCAATATCTGACAGCTGACTGTATTTCTTACGATTCGCCTCCTTGTTAATGAATGTTAAATACTCTCCCAAATCCATACTTTCCTGTGATGGAGATGGAGCATCGTAAAATTCTTTCTCATCGAGTTCAATACACAGATGCATAAGATCTGCCACATCCATATTGTATAAACCGGCAAGCTTGTATATAACTTCCGGTCCGGGAGTACGCTTCCCTGTCTCATAATGGCTGTATGTCTGTCTGACAATCCCAAGAAAAGAAGCCACATAATCCTGCGTATAGTTTGCTGCCACACGTAATTCTTTAAGTTTTGTCGAATATGATGATTTCATCGTCGTTTTTTTCTTACTCATCGTTATCACCCCGTAAAATTGTAATAACTTTTTTCAGTATAAATGTTATAAAGTGATAACTTTCTGCCGATATATGTTAATATATGTAGCATATGGATAAGATTATGATACAAAGCGTTACGATGAGGGGATTGTAATGGTAATAACAAGCAATATCATAGCTATGAATGCCCAGAGACAATACAATATAGTAGGCCATAACAAGAAGAAGTCTTTGGAAAAATTGTCTTCCGGCTATAAAATCAACCGCGCATCGGATGATGCCGCCGGTCTTGCAATCAGCGAAAAGATGCGACGTCAGATTCGTGGGCTTACTCAGGGCGTTAAAAACACTCAAGATGGCGTGTCAATGTGTCAAATAGCGGATGGTGCACTTGATGAAGTCAGTGCAATGCTCCACCGTATCACTGAACTGTCGGTAAAGTCTGCTAATGACACCAACACTCCGGAGGACAGGCACGCAATACAAAGTGAAATAAATGCAATTCTAAAAGAAATCAATAGGGTTTCCGCTTCCACAACCTTTAACGAACAGAAATTATTCGGTTTGGGCCTTTCAACTGAAAGCGGGTCATACGCGCTTTCTTCTATGGCGCAACTCACAAATGATGAAATAATCGAAAAAATTATGAACGGTTCATTCCCTACAGTTACGAAAGACATTGAACTTGATGATGTAGGTGGAATCCTAAAAGTGGATAAAGCAAATGATATCGTAGAATGTTTAGGCAAATCTTTTATTTATATGGATGAAATGCTGGGGAACAAGTATACTTTTCCATCAGATAAAGCCAAGATTGAAACGATATTTTGGAAAGCTCATGATGATGAGTATAACTATGCAAAATCTGAATATGAACAGAACTCAAATTATAATTGGGAAGATTCATATTATTACCAAGAATGGCAACAAGCTGATGCCAAAGCAAGAAACGGTTTTGAAACAAATGATCGAAGCCAGTTTTTTAACAACACTACTCATGTGACATACTACGGCAGTAACTGGGGGACTGCACTCTGTTCCATTGCTGCCTATATTGGCACGGGAGATGCAGGCAATATGATGTTGACAGCGTCAGCACTAGCCGGTCCCGTATATGGTTATTCTTTTGGAGACAATGTAAGCAACGTTGCTGGCAAGCAGAAACGTAATGGAGAGTTTTATGACCTATGCTATCAAATGAATATTACTGGCTATGCATCCAATTATGAGTCCAAAAAGAGTGTCGTTTGTGACATATACAGATATATATATTCACGTCAGGAGGCTTCTAGTCAATCCACGACACCCGACAATGAACATGAAGGCGTTTGGATTCAGTCAGGTACAGAATCCGGCGATGGTATATGGCTTAAAATTGAATCTGTCAATACAAGCATACTCGGAATATCAGGAATTGATGTATCATCTCAAAGCGGAGCGCATAGTGCAATAGAATTAACAAAGGAAGCTGTTAAAAAAGTCTCTGAAGTTCGATCAAATATTGGTGCCCAGCAGAATCGTCTTGAGCATACCATTGCCAACGAAGAAAATATCGTCGAAAACACAAGTGCTGCAGAGTCGCGTATTCGTGACACCGATATGGGCAAGGAATCGGTAAGTATTGCCATTCAGAACATTCTGGCGCAAGCAGGAACTGCCATGATAGCACAAGCGAATCAGACTCCTCAAAGTGTCCTACAATTATTACGGTAAAGCATGTTTTCATTTTACACAGAAAGAACAATTTAAAAGCTCTAAACCATTTGGTTTAGAGCTTACTTTATATCTCATTTCTATTCTAATGCTTTATCTAAATCTTGCAAATCATGAAACATTCTATCTATAATTGCAAATTCTCCTTCAAGACGATATATCAGATAATAATCATGCCTACGCAACCTAATCTTCCTGTATTCCGAAAGTTCAGGGTCATCTAATGCTTTAAGCATGCCTGCAACTTGAGATAATTCTTCAACAGTTTCGTCATAATCATCCAAAACTGCTTTAGCGGCTTGCACATTCAATTTTTCAACCAACAGATAGTATACAAAATTGTCCAAATCATTTTGTACGTCCTCAGTTGAAATCACTCGCCATTTATTCATAAGCCATACTTCTCTCTTACATTTGCTGAAGCCTGAAGCGCATCCATCACTTTACCTTCCTTGGCATGTTTTTGGGCTACTGCTAACTGCTCCACAATCTCCTCACGAGTCATAGGCTTATATGGATTATACATCTCGTTCTTTATCTCTGATTTTGAGATCAATCTGTTTACAAATTCCTTGATTAACAAAAGATCTGTTTCCGGCAAACCGTTCATCAAGGAAACGGTTGATTCATATGTATTCATAAGGCGTCCTCCTTCATGATTACATTACTTACTCTATAATAATATTATAAAAGAATAGGAATATTATGCAATAGTCAGCGTTTTGGTCCGTGGGTAAATTTGTGGGTAAATTTTATAAAAAGGACCTTTGAACCCTATAAAAAGCGTTTATACTTCTCCCACATAAAAACAATAAAAAAGCCCTAAACCTTGATTTTATAAGGTTTAGAGCTTACAGGGGATGAGAGAATCGAACTCCCACCAAAGGTTTTGGAGACCCCTATCATACCATTTGACCAATCCCCTACAATGTTGGCTTTTCGCCAACATTCAGAATTATATCAGAACTATTTCGTTTAGGCAATAGCCTTTTTTCTTTTAATTATTCCGCATACGAGATTACTCTTCCATCAGGTAATGTCATACCGTTTTTCATAGTGCCATATCCTGCGAAACCGCCCATGCCATCGGCAAAACCCGTCTGCCCGTCCATTGTCAGAACACACCACTGATGCTTATCCTTGCCCTCATTGGCATGTACCCATGTATAGCCCATATAGTCCAGAATCCTTCCGAGAGCTCTGGTAGAACCTGCACAGGTATATATTCCCATCACATAGACTCCTGCGGGAGAACAATAATAACCCTGAGAATCTTTTCCATATGTACAAAGGCTGCACATATACTGTACCACTTCGGAAGCCGCCTGTACTCTTTGAAGATCTGTTTTAAACTGGGGATCAGACATTATAATCCCTGCAATCTCTTTGGCGTAAGCATCTGAAAATTTCACTACGCTGTCAGGCATACCTTTGTAATAATTGTGAGTTTTATTTGCTGCCGCTAAGGACTTTTCCGAAACCGTTTTGACGGAGGCAACCGGAGTGGCAACGACATTGCTGTCAGCAGTAGCTTTTCTGCCTTCAGCACGTCCGTAAGCTACGTAATGAGCATACAAAGCAGATTCACTGTTGCCATATACTGCCACAACATCCGGATTGTTCTGTGCATAATATTCAGCATCAAACAAAGTACCGTCCGGCATTGTCTTGGGAGCGGCATATAAGGGTTGCGTAGCGCATACTGCCATCACAAGAGAAATCATTACAGCTGACAAAAGTTTAATCTTTCTGCTCATACTCCATACCTCCTTTTCGGATTGTTTGGTTACTCTATATATTCATAATAAGCCTGTTCTTTGTTAAAGTGAAGCCTTATGGGTGATGAATAAGTGTCTTCGGACTTGATAACATCTCCCTCTACGCTGAGCCAGCTGCCGTTTCCGTAGTAATTGAGGATGTAGGCATAGGTTCTGCCATTCTGTCTGCTGAGGACCGCGATTCCGGAATTGCCCATATTGAGGATAAGTTCCGACTGGCCGTCTCCGTTAAGGTCGGCAGACTTGGTCATCTGTACCACCGCATCATCCGTTGCATATTCATAGAGATTGCCGGCTTTCAGAAGTTCCGAAAAAGCCATAGCCTCAAGAGGATTTCTGAAATGCTCCGCGTGAACCGGAACAACTTCTTCATCTGCTTTTCCGCTTGCAATATCATCCAAAAACTTTTCAACCTCATCAGCCTTCATACTCGGATCAACGGTAGTTGTTCTTCCTGCGTATTCCGCAATAGGAAGGTCCGATGAGAACGGATACTGTGACAGATATTCCGCACCTGCAACAACATCACTCACTTTAGTATATTCCGCATCATAATCCGCTGTCGAAAGATCTTCCGTGAATAATTCCTTTTCATCTATAGTCTTACCGTCATAATAGAAGGAATCTATTCCCTGGTATCCCATATGGCCATATACTCTGACTGCTCCGGCTTCATTAGGATTGCTGTAATATACAGTATGACCTGCTCCATACTCTTCGCTGCTTACGACTTCTTTTCCGTTATAGGAATATATCTTGTCCATATATGCAGCTTCACAGTTTCCTGTTCTGACAATAAGTTCA
>JAEEGL016197910.1_pt1 | contig 10273 bp, 7 predicted proteins | sample 9134231 | NCBI WGS metagenome assembly JAEEGL01 (sample SAMN16246548, study PRJNA631951) | gut metagenome | biome: gut microbiome; feature: rumen; material: fiber-attached | host: Bos | place: Iran: Karaj | collected 2018-10
ACCTCGACAAGAACCTGGGCCGAGGACAGGTATTTGACCCCACGAAGCCCGTATATACCAGCATGTCATCCCGCCAGCGCGACCTGAAAGATATTCCCGCTAACCATCGCCTGTCGGCCTATGCCGAGGAAAGCGTGAAATGGCCGACCGCCATCGGCACCTGGGAACTGACGGCAGGTGTGCGTGCAACCGCTATGTTGAATGTGGGCCATGACTATACGATGAACGGCAAGTTCTATTGGGATCCGCGTGCCAATATCGGTTACTCCTTGCCCCGCCTGTCGATATGGGGCAAGCCCACCTTTATCCGCATTGCAGCGGGTATTGGCCAGCATACCAAAATGCCCACTATGGAGCAACTCTTCCCTGACATGTTGTACATCGACTTCATCCAGTTGAACTACTATCACGATAATCCAGACTATCGGCGCATCAACCTGATGACCTATATTGCCAATCCCCGCAATACTGCTCTTGAGCCAGCCCGCAACCTCAAGAAAGAGGTGTCGCTTGATATCAATGTCGGAGGCAACAGGTTGGCGGTAACGGCTTTCCGCGAGAAGATGACATCAGGATTCAGGATGCAATCCCGATACCAGACCTATCAATACAAGCAGTATGATGCAAGCGCGATCGATGCCGCAAGCCTTACAGGGCAACCAGACATCAATGTGTTGCCTTATACCGTCATCAATGAACTGGCCGGATACGGTAATTACACCAATGGCAGCATGACGCTCAAGGAAGGTATTGAATACACCCTTGAAACCATGCGTTTCCCCGTTATCCTGACCCGCTTGACCATCAATGGCGCCTACTTCCGCACGACCTATAACAACTCTATCGTGGATTCCTACCGTCCGAGCCAAGTCATCGACAACCGCCAGATTCAATATGTGGGACTGTATGCCAACGACGACGGTTCGGTGAGAGAGTCGTTTAACACCAACTTCACACTCGACACCGATGTGCCCCGTCTCAAGTTGGGTTTCTCCCTGTCCGCTCAATGCCTGTGGTTCACCACATCGCAACGCAAGGAAATCAGCAACTACCCAGTCCAGTACATTGCCCCCGACGGCAGCATCCACGACTGGAAGGATAGCGATGCCAATGACATGTACCTACGTTGGCTGGTGAGAGACTACACCCCGTCGCAGTTTGAGAAAAACCGTGTGCCATTCGCCATGAACGTCAACATGAAAGTCACCAAAAAACTCTTTGGTGACCGGCTCCACATTGCCATGTTCTGCAACAAGTTGTGGGACTACACGCCCGACTATGACAGCCGCGGCACGACCATCCGTCGTCATGTTACCCCTTACTTTGGACTCGAGATGAACATCAAGCTATGAAACATTTTTTCCAATCCATCATAACAATCGTACTGGCAATAGCCATCAGCGCCTGCGCTCCCGTGGAGGACGATATTTTTACAACCGCCCAGATCACGGTAGCGGCAGGGGACGGAGTGGTCATCACTCGTGTGCAGGCGCAAGTGAAACTGACCAACGTGAATACCCGCCAGGTGACGACATCGGCCGACTTTGATGGCGCGACCCTTACTGTCGAGGTGTTGCGCGGTGCCTACCAAATCGACATTGAAGGTGTCGCCACCTGTCAATCACCCGACGGAAGCGTGCACATGCATCAATTCCGTTGTCAGAGCGACTATACCGAGTTCGCCAGGGATGGGCAGAACGACATTACACTTAACATGATTATCCTTGACTGACATGCGACGCCTATACTTCTTTATACTCCTGTCCATAACGATTACAGCGGCAATGGCTTCAAATGCCGATTCTGCCCTCGTTGAACACACGTCGCTGGGAAAGTTGACGCTACAGCAGGCGCTGCGTAATCCCGCGTTGCATGGCAGTTGCTATCAGATGCCGTTTTCACAATTGGCATTGGGCCTTGACTGGCAACATCAGTCCACGGCTTTCATTCCCGAGAAAGGCGATGGCTACACCTTGCCCTATCTCGAAGTGAACACCTATCATCACCTGGGCCAGCGCTCCACAGTATGGGGCGAAGCCTCCTACATGACGGGTAAGCAGCACGGCGTCAAGTGGAACTCTACCAGTGACTATGACCTGTTGCAACCCTATATCCTTGCCGATACCCTGGGTGGGGATACACGGCGCGAAAGATATTCGATTTCCGGAGGATATGCCATGGCCATCAACCGATGGTCGCTGGGAGCCGATATGCTTGTCAGGGCTGAACAGGAATACCGGAGCCGTGACCCTCGCATGAGGGGCATCGTCACAGACTTGACACTGCGAATCGGTGGTGGTTATGACTTCAAGCGCTACCGTATTGGCGCTGCTATCGAAGGCAATATCTACAAGCAAACTAACAGTGTCGCTTTCTATCGCGAGGAGGGTGTTATCCCCGAGTACCAGATGACAGGATTGGGCACAGAATACAGCCGTTTTTCGGGAGACAAGCGGAGCCTTTATTACGATGGTGGAGGGCTTGCCGTCATTCTGCACGCTTCCCCAGTCAACGGCTGCGGCCCCTATGCCGATGTCATGCTCGATCAACACCGTTACCACCGCAAACTCGCTGAATTCAACTCCATGCCCTTGACCGACCTATACAACGAGCACGTTGGAGCGACGATAGGATGGAAACAAGAGAAGGAGCGCAATATGGCAATCTTCGGACATATTGACTATACAAGGCGGACTGGCAATGAACACGTGGGCGGTACATCCGATGCCCGCTATTTCCCTGTCATCGCTTGCCTGACGATGTATAAAGGTCATCTGCTGGATACCTATGCCGGAGCTCTCTACGGTAACGGGAAATGGCATGTGGTCCTGGCGGCGGGATACAGAGATGGCCGTGAGGAATATGTCTATCCGCATCGGCAGATGGATGCCAGCCACCTTTACGGCAAGTTACAGGGGCAATGTTTCGTCCGTCCGTCCGGCAAATGGCTGCTGACGATGAATGCCGATGTGTCATACCGGGCCAAAATAGGAGACAAGTTGCAAATGCCGTTTGCCAACATGGATGCCGCAATCACCCGATTGATACAGCACAAGTACAAGTTTGCTACAGCCGACTATACCGATGTCGGCGCTAAGGTTCGGGCCGATTACGCCTGGAAGCAGTCACGTTATGGACTCTTTGCCGAGTTGGGCGGCGGAATGACCTTGTGTTCTGCACGTGAACATCAAGCTGTATTGCATAGTTCAATAGGAATTACATTTTAAAACAAATAATTAATAATCAATCAATTAAACTCAAACAAAGAAAATGAAAAAGTTAATCTTGAAAGGCGTCATCATGATGCTCTCAATGACCCTGTGTTTATCATCTTGCAACAGCGATGACCCGATTCCCGTCATCCCCACGACAATGGTTACCCTGGAAGTCCCTGCCAACCTGGAAAATACCGTTCTGAGCAACGCCAACGCCAAGTTGACCAACGTGGAAACCAAGCAGGTTATCACCGTTGAAGGTTCCAAATTTGTCAAAGATGGCAATGGCTACAAAATCATGTGCAATGACATTCAGGCCGGTACCTATAATGTCACTGTGAACGGTCATCTTGACTTCACCCTGAACGGTGTTGCCGGACAAAAGGACTTTGAGGTATCTTCTGAGAATGTGACCCTCTCGGAGACGTCGCATGACCTGAAAATGGTTGTCTCAACGTTTACTGCCCAGGGCGGTTTCGTTATCAGCGAAATCTTCTTTACGGGTACCTCGACAGCCGAAGGAAAATCCTATAGCGGTGACCAGTACATCATCATCACCAACAATTCAGATGTCACCTTGTATGCCGACAGTATCGCTGTGCTCGAATCGGCTTTCCTGACCACTACCAAGGAGGACTACACCCCTGACATCATGTCAACACACTTCTCGGTGCAGGCATGCTACATGATTCCCGGTGATGGCAAGAGTGTCCCTGTTGAGCCCGGTGAGAGTCTTACACTGGCTGTCAACGCCATCAATCACACGATTGAACAGCCTAACTCCATTGATCTGACAGACGCAGACTTTGAATTCTATGACGAGACCTCCAACCCCAATTTCACCGACACTGACGGCGAGGCAGACAATCTTGACAAGTGGTATTGCTATACCGCCACGATTTACCAGTTCCACAGCCGTGGCTTCAACTCGATGGCGATTGCCAAGATGAAGACCAGCAAGGAAGACTGGCTTGAGAATTACGTCTATGACGCCACCTACATGTTTGTGTTCGGCGACTTCTCCAAGGAGATGACCAAGACAGGCATCTATAAAGTGCCCAACGGATGGATTCTCGACGGTGTAAACCTGAGCGTTGAATCGGTGCGTGAGTGGAATGTGCTTGATGCCTCGATTGACGCTGGCTGGACCTACTGCGGCAAGGTGGACCGTGACGATACCCGCTTCAACAAGTCCGTTATCCGCAAGCAGGATGCTAATGGCAAGTACATCGACACTAACAATTCTACCAATGATTTCATCCCTGAAGCACCCGCTTCACTGCTCAACAAATGAGAACGATGAAACGTCACACTATTTTATCCCTGATAGCACTGGTGCTGCTGCCCTTGTGGGCGGCAGCCCAGTTGCCTCAAGACCCCGATGTACGCACGGGTAAACTCAAGAACGGAATGACCTACTACATCCGCCATAATGCCAAGGAAGCCGGTCTTGCCGACTTCTACATCGCTCAGCGGGTGGGGTCAATCCTTGAGGAACCCCGTCAGCGTGGCCTGGCCCACTTTCTGGAGCACATGGCCTTTAACGGCACCAAGAATTTTCCGGGCAAGAACGGGAAACTCGGTATTGTCCCCTGGTGTGAGAGCATCGGCGTCAAGTTCGGTGCCAACCTCAACGCCTATACTTCAATAGACCAGACAGTCTATCACATCGGCTCGGCCCCGCTCGTGCGTGAGGGTATCATCGATTCATGTCTGCTTGTACTTCATGACTGGAGCCACTACCTGTTGCTCGAGGACGGGGAAATCGACAAGGAGCGTGGCGTCATCCATGAGGAGTGGCGCACCCGTCGTGCCGGCATGGCCGTGCAGCGCATGCAGGAACAAGTCATGCCCAAAATCTATGCGGGCACGAAATATGAGGATTGTATGCCCATCGGCTCGATGGACATTGTGGACAATTTCCCTTACCAGGACTTGCGCGACTATTACCAGAAGTGGTATCGTCCAGACCTGCAGGCTATCGTAGTCGTGGGTGACTTTGACGTGGACAAGATGGAAAAGAAAATCAAGAAGACTTTCTCCTCCATTCCCATGCCAAAGAAGCCTGCTGAGCGTATCTACTACCCCGTAAACGACAATGAAAAGATGATTGTCGCTATTGAGAAGGACGCTGAGCAGCCCATCGTGCTCTGCCATATCTACCAGAAACGTGACGCGACACCAGACAACGAGAAGAACAGTCTCGCTTACCTGCGTGGCGACTACATCGACAACCTCATCAGCACGATGCTGAATGACCGCTACGCCGAGTTGCGCCAGCAGCCTGGTTCTCCCATCCAGAGTGCCACGGGACGCGCCTCCACCTTCTTCATCAGCCGCACCAAGGAAGCGTTCTCGATGAGCATCAGCTGCAAGCAGGATAACATCCTGGGCGGCATCATCGCGGCTGTCGGCGTTGCCGAGCAGGCACGTCAACACGGTTTCACCCAGAGTGAACTTGAACGTGCCAAGAGCCTCTACCTCAATGCCGCTGAGCGCCGTTACAAGATGCGTGAGGACTTCCGTAATTCCCACTATGTCAACGAGTGCGTGAGCAACTTCCTGTCGTGCGAACCGCTCATTTCGCTGGAATTTGAGATGAACAACACCCGTCGATTGACTGACGAGGTGACTCTTGACGAGGTCAATGCTGAAGTAAAGGAACTGATTACTGACAAAAATCAGGTGGTTGTCATGTATGCCCCCGACAAGGAGGATGTCGTTCTTCCCGATGAGGGACAGATCGAGCAGGTCATCCTTGCCGCCCAGAAACTGCCCTACGCCCCGTATTCCGAGGCTCAACTGGCTGAACATCTCGTGAGCAACCTGCCGCAGGCCGGTACTATCGTCAGCGAGAAACCCTACAGACACGGTTTCACCGAACTGACTTTGTCTAATGGCATGAAAGTCTATATCCGCAAGACGGATTATAGTGCAGACGTTGTATCCCTGCGCATGCAAGCCGATGGCGGCACGTCACTCTATGGCGATGAGGATATTCCCAACTTCAGCCTTATCTCAAGTTGCGTGACCGAGGCCGGCGTGGGCGACTTCGATGCCATCACCCTGCGCAAAATGCTCACGGGTAAGAGCGTGAGCGTCGGCCCCTCGGTGGGCTCGACAGGACAGAGCATCAATGGCAGTTCGTCCATCAAGGACATGAAGACCATGTTTGAACTGGCCTACCTGTACTTCACCTCGCCTCGCCGTGACACAACGGCTTATAACGAGTTTATCAGCCGTAACCGCGCTTTCTTGACGAACCGTAATGCGTCCCCCAAGGTCGATTATAATGACTCCATCAGGGCCATCCTGTACGGACATCATCCCCGCATGGCGCCTGTCGTGCAATCTACGCTTGACCACGTGAGCTATGACCGCATCCTGGACATTTATCAGGAACGCTTCAGCGATGCCTCCAACTTCAAGACGGTCATCATCGGCAACTATGATGAGCAAGAATTGCGTCGGTTGCTATGTCAATACCTCGCCGTTCTTCCCGCGACAGGCAAACACGAGCAGACCGACTACAGCAATGTGCCGCAAGTTGTGGGAGGCCAGTCAGTACACAAGTTTACCAAGAAAATGGCGACGCCGCTGGCCAACGTCAGCATCTTCTATACCGCCGATGTGCCGTTTACCGCACAGAGTGACTTGGAGTTGGACTTCCTGAAGCGTTGTCTCTCCATCGCCTATACTGACTCGGTTCGCGAGGAGAAGGGTGGCACCTACGGCGTCGGTGTGGATTTTGAGTTGGCCAAGGATGACCGTCCCAATGCTACCTTTAAGATTTCGTACAATGCCGATCCTGACCGTTACGAAGAACTTAACCCGATTATCTATCAGCAGTTGCAGAATATCGCTGATAATGGGCCGCTCGAGTCCAGCATGGCGAAGGTCAAGCAATACTTGACGAAGCAGTATGCCCAGATGGCGATTACCAACGATTACTGGAGTTATATCATCTGGCATGAACTGGACGATGATGTGGACTTTGACCGTGACTATTGCAAAATGGTTGAAAACATGACCGCAGGTGATGTGCAACGCATGGCACAGCGTCTATTAGCCGCCAAACGCTGTATCGAGGTTACCATGCTGTCAAAGTAACCCATGAAAGCATCAGCCGTTTGACTGTAATAGAATGCCCCCATCATTTTTGGGGGCATTTCTTGTCATAAATACCTAATAATGATGATTGCAAGGCACGATAGTGATGGCTAATTTTGCCCCAGAATAAAAACACAGGCAACGATGAAAGAGCAGAAGATATATGAAGCAGAAGACAAGATGATATCGCTCATCGGCGATAACTATAACCTGCTTCAAGCGCTGGGGGCTTTCGGCATCAGTCTCGGTTTTGGCGACAAGACGGTGAGAGAGACCTGCGAGAGCAACGGCGTGGATACCCATACGTTTCTGACCGTGGTCAACTATACCATCAACGGCATCGAAGTAACAGAAAACGACAATCAGATCTCTGTATCCACGTTGCTACAATATCTTGATGCCAGTCATGCCTATTTCATCGACTTTCAGTTGCCTTATATCCGTCGAGAACTGGAGGAATCGCTTATCGAAGGAAACTCGCTGGCTCAACTGATTATGCGGCTCTATGATGAGTATGCCTGCGAAATACGCCGTCACATGAATTATGAGCAGCAGACTCTATTCCCTTATGTCAAGTCCCTGCTAGACGGCCAACCTGCCAGCGACTACAATGTGGAGACTTTCTCCAAACACCATGATGCGGTCGATCAACAGCTGCATGAACTCAAAATCCTCATCATCAAGTATCTGCCACAAGACGGGCTTCATAACAACCAATTGACAGCCACGCTGCATGACATCTATGAGAACGAGGTGTGGCTGCGGCAGCATGCCATGGTCGAGGATCAAATTTTCGTCCCTGCCATTCGACGCTTGGAACACCGTGTTAAACATGGCGATGTGACCAGGAACATCAACAAAATGGTGGCAAAAGGAAAGAATCAGCGGGCCGAAACCCTTTCAGACCGTGAAAAAGATATCATCATCGCCCTCGTACAGGGAATGGCAAATAAGGAAATTGCCGACCACTTGGCCATCTCGGTCAATACAGTCATCACACACCGTCGCAACATAGCCCGCAAACTACAGATTCACAGCCCTGCCGGATTGACCATCTATGCCATCGTCAACGGACTCGTCGATATTAGCACCGTGAGAATGTGATGGGCGGAAGCATCTGATTACGGGTTTCTTTCAGGAGAAAATCCTATCCCCTTGGGTTGAAGGCTCTGCCGGTATTCGCTGGGAGACTGGCCAAGGTGCTTGGTGCAGTAGCGGCTGAAGTAGGAGAGGGAGGTGAAATGCATCCGTTCGGCTATTTGCGTCAGCGACAAGCGTTCGTCTCCCAGGAGGTCCTTCAACATGGGTATGGTGTGGCGGTTGATATAGGATGTCACGCTGTGTCCTGTCACACGCTTGACGGTGGCCGACAGATATTTGGGAGAGACGTTCAAACGTTCGGCGTAGTAACTCACATCGCGCTCTGTGAGGCTGATACCCGTGGAGAGCAGTTGCATCAACTGCTTTACGATGTAGGCGGTGCGGTCACTATGGGCTGCCGTTGCATCGCGCTGGGAGTGTGGCTCAAAAATGTCATACATCATGGTCAGGCACAGGCTGCCCATCATTTCCTGGTAGAAAAGCAAGTGGCGGTCGGCCATTCGTTCCTTCAAGCGGTGGAAATCTTCCAGTAAGCGGCTCGCCTGGGCGTCGGTGAGTGATATGACCGGATTCTGGTTCAGGCTGATGCTGCCCCCGATGCTGTAGTTGTTTGATGGCAGCAAGCTCTGTAAGTAATTATTGCCGGCTGCAAACCATTCGACTTGCATGTCGGGAGCCGCGGCAAGGTTTTTTGCCCGATGGGGAAATGGTATCACGACAAGGTCGTTTTTCATTATATGGTAGCACTTCTCGTTGAACACGAAACTGCCCTCACCGGCCGTGCAAATCAGATGCATGCAGGTGTGGCTCAATTCGCGGGCATTCATCCCGTAGAAGTCGGTGGAAAAATGAAAATCTACCTTCATTGCCGAATAATTGTTATTTAACGTGAGTTCGATGAAAATAAACTATTGAAACTTAGCTCCCCCTCTTGGATAAGAGGGGGGTGGGGGCGTCGATGCAACCCAAGGCATGCTCCCTCGCGGTAGCATCAACGCCCCTGCCCTTCGGTGACCCCCTGTAAGATTAGAGGGGGAGATGCTAACGTATTGATTCTTAGCGAACGATTTTCATCGAGTTTACGTTTTTTATAGTGCAAAATTACACTATAAAAAACAAGTAATCAAAAAAAATGTGCAAAAAGTGAAAATTATGGTGCTTTTTGTGAAAACAAAACATCAGATAAATATAGTTACTTTGCGGTGTAAATCAGAACAATCACGATTATGGATATTTTCAAGCAGTTAAGTTCAGGGGCTGACGTCGATATGGCAACGCCCGAGTATGCGGTAGCCATCCAGGAGATGGGACGCAGTAATAACCTTTGTTTCCGCATCAACACCACCGAGCCTGACATGGAAAAGATTCGCCCATTGGAGGAGGAACTGTTTATCGGTGGATTAGACAAGACAAGTTACATCATGCCGCCGATGCAGATTGACTTCGGCTGCCAAATGAAAATCGGCAAAAGCGTATTTGTAAACCATTCGCTGACGTGTATGGCCGCTGGTGGCATCACCATTGACGACGGTGTGATGATTGGCCCCAATGTGCGCATTGTCACCGATAACCACGACTTTGATAACCGTATGGTGTTGCGTTGCAAACCCGTCCACATCGGCCGTAATGCCTGGATTGGCGTGGGAGCGATTATCTTGCCTGGTGTAACCATTGGCGAAAATGCCGTTGTGGCCGCCGGTGCAGTAGTTACCAAGGATGTGGCTCCGAACACCATCGTAGGCGGAAATCCCGCAAAATTCATTAAGAACATTTAATCAAGGAGGACATAATATGATTTTCGACAGAAACGAACAGAAAGCAGTAGTGGCACTCTTGGGTGCCGGCAG
>JAEEGL010019078.1_pt1 | contig 10272 bp, 4 predicted proteins | sample 9134231 | NCBI WGS metagenome assembly JAEEGL01 (sample SAMN16246548, study PRJNA631951) | gut metagenome | biome: gut microbiome; feature: rumen; material: fiber-attached | host: Bos | place: Iran: Karaj | collected 2018-10
ATTCGGAGGCGTTCGGGCGGAACACGGTGGTGAAGTTCGAGGGGACGGCCGGCACGATCCAGCTGGACGCGGGCGTGGTGCTGAAGGTGGCCGGCCTGGAGGTGGACGGCGTTCCGCTGCCTGGCGGCACCTATGGTGGCCCCGAGTCGAGCGCGCACCGCAAGATCTACTCAATGGTTGGAGAGGAGAGGGTCTACCGCTTCTCCGGCACGGGCATGCTACTTGTTCCCGGCGGCGGAATGACCATCATCATCCGGTGACCTGTCGGACTCACCTGGTGATTCCTGAAATCTCGACTTCATACCAGACCGTCTTGAAATCAGGTCCGAGGCGGAGCCTGGAGGTGTCTCCGACGGCATCGATCCGCAGGGGCGCTTTCCGATTGCCCGCCTCGTCGAGCGCCCACGCCTTCAGGCGCGCCGCGCGGACGGGAAACGTCACGGCGGCATTCACGCCCTCGCAGACGGTCTTGCCCGTCCCCCAGTCCGCGCCACGCGACGAGATCGCGTCGCCGGCCTGGCTGGAAATCTCGCGGGACATCGGACGGTCGTCCGCCCCGCGCCCCGTGCCGTCGTGGGACACTAGGCGGAACCAGTCGCTTTCCTGTCTGGTGAAACGGGCGCCGCCATTGTGGCAGAGTCCCGTGGCCGTTATCAGGACGGAAGCGGGCTTGCCGTTTTCTCCAAACCCGTTTCCCTCGCGGGAGAGCATGGAAACCGTGGCCCAGCCGAGCCTGGTTTCCCCGAAATGCAGAGCAATGCCGCCCAGCCGAATCTCGCGTCCGTCCGAGAAGCCGGTGAAGAACTTGACGTTCGGCGCATCTACAGTCCAATACCCGCGCCGTTCGCGCTCGAGATTCCAGGTGATTTCTCGCGTGTCGCTCACAATGACATTCCCTACGGTCTCCTCTTGACGGTCAACTGCGCCCGAAAGCCCTGCGATATCGACAGCGACTTGATGGACGAGGCCTAGTTTCGGAGACATCCCGGCCTGTGTCCTGGCGATCCCCTGCGAGATCGATCCCTTTTCGAGGTAATTCGCCATGTACCGCTCGAATGGCAGGCTGCCCACGCGGCGTACCATGCCTTCGCGCACGTCGCCTCGCAGGAAGATGGCCGCGCAAGCCGGCAAGTGGGCAAGCACGTCCGTCCGGGCCGCGATGCCGAACGGGTAGGGCGTGAACGGGAGCTCGGCGTCGACGTTGTTGTTGTAGGCATGCACGAACACGCCATCCCAGCCCTGCAGCGCGCCGTATGCGTGGAGCATGGGCTGTCCCTCCGCGCCATAGAAGTTCGGATAGGGATGGTTGTATTCGCTCACAGTGTATGGACGCCCCGCCACGCGCCGCGCTGTCAGCATCGCCACGCATCCGCCCCAGCGGTCGTTGACCATTGGGGCGTTGCGCGTGGTGTTCGCGTCGGGATGGCACCAGTAGGCATGGTCGTCAATGTAGTCCAGCTCGGCCTGGACAATCGGCGACGAGAACCCAAGCTGCGTTCCGCTGATGGGGACCTTGACGCCTAGGTCGGACTTCAGAAAACGCTGCATCTCCGTCCAGTAGGCGCGTTCCGTGTCGAGAAGGAACTCGAAGAACGCACGACGCTGTTCGGGCGGGAGCGTCTGATCCGAACGAGGCAGGGGATCCTCCCCCTCAAGGCGGTGCCGGCGGCGCCAGCCGTTCCACAGCTTCGCGAGAGAATCGGCGTAGAACGCGCCCATCTTGTCGAGCGAGCCCGAAAAGTACATGTGGAAGAGCGAATCCTCGTTGTTGATCTCAACGACCGCCACTACGGGGTCGTCTACGTAGTTCTGTCCCGTGTACGGGTTCACGTGCAGCAGCAGTTCTCGCGCATAGTCCTTCTCGGCGACCATCAGGCGCGGGTCGAACAGGTCCACGCCCTTGTTCATGAAGGGCGAGCCTTCCGGAAAGCCGTCCCTCGCGTCGAGCCGTCGCGCCACATGGAGGTTCATGTCCACGAAAACGCCCCGCCGCTTGAGCTGCGCCACGAGGTAGTCCTGCCGATCGCGCTGCGCGGGATCGAATGCGTTCCCCTTGAAGATGCCTGGCTCGTTCTTGACCTTGAACCAGGGGTAGGAAGCATACCAGCTGTCAAAATAATGGAGGCGGACGCAATTGATTCCCAGCTGGGAGAGGCGCCGTGCCACTCGTTCCGCCTGTTCGTGGCTGGGGAAGTTCGCCGGCCCCACAAGATTCACGCCATTCAGGCGAACACGGCCGCGATCATCTGCGAAATGGCCGTCCTTCACCCGGATGCGCCCGTTTCTGCCCGCAGGCGCGGCCAACAGGGAACTCATGTCCACGATAGGGGCAAGTTCGCCGAATGACGGAACGAACGGGAACATGCCCGCCTCCATGCCGCAATCGTCGCGTACGTTCTCGCCGGACGCGGGAATCGGCGTTCCAGATATTGGCTTACCGGCGGCATTCAGGCCGAATGCCGCCAACACCACAAGTGCCTCAACAATCAAAGTAAAACGCAATGCCTGTCATCCTTTCGTTGTTTCGCTCTGCGCGTACATGATAGCACATTGTGCGCTGTACTTGCCACCTCCAAGTCTGCGGCGGCTCCAGCGCAGCGAACCTGCGAGCACGCATGGCTGAAGTTTACCTATTTTCTTGAGCTTAGAGATGCATCATGCCCCTGAAAACAAAGGTCAAAGTAAGTTTCGGCAAGTGGTTTTCTGCGGATGCTTGGAAGAGAACTCCGAAGGATTGCAAAGAGGGCTCCGCCTGATGCTTCGCGCTTTCAATCCGCATGGTAAGAGAATACTCACACGGAGTCACAGAGACACAGAGAAGATTTACGGCTGGGGCGCTGCCCCAGACCCCGAAAGCTAGCCAATCAGAGACGATTGACTGGCATTTGGGGCATGGGGTGAAACCCCATCTTCAAATCTTTTTCTACACGTTCTTGCCTGTAACTTCTTTATGGTTTCACTTATTTGCTTTCGCTGCTGGGAGTTTTGGAGTTTAGGAGGCTTGGAGGATTTTTATAATCTTCTCCGAAACTCCGAGTCTCCTAATCTCCCAGCAGCGAAAGCAATAACAGTTATCCTCATGTTCATTCCTGCGCGAAGCGCGGGCGGCGGGCTACACGGCTCAAACATCGCCCTATCGACATGTGGCTATCATGTGCGAAGCGGAAGCGAAACGGTAGTGAAGCGCCATTTTGCGAGCCATCGGAGTTCCTGTATCGTCGGCGGGAGCTAGAAAATGGATAAACTATGTGAGCACGCATGGAGATTGGCGGCGGAACGATGGATGTGCTATAATCGGGGCATGGGAAAGAAGACAATTCTCGCGGTGGCGCAGGCGGCGCTTGTCTCGGTTGCGGTTGCAGGCGTGGCGGATATCGCAGGGGCGCAGTTCCCGGTACGCGTACTTTACGCCAGGGGCGGCGTGGCGGCCGCAGAAGACGGGATGCGGACAGGCGACGGAAAGTCCGTGACGCTTGCCTGGAAGTCCGGCGGGGAGCAGCCAGTGGTGGCCTACGACTATGGCGGACGCACCGTGGGCGGATATGCCGTCTTCAACGTGACCGGGTTCAAGGCGCAGGGGAAGGATGCCGACGGGAAGACCGTCGGCTGGCCCGTCCTGCGGCTTTCCTACTCCACGCATCCCGACGGGTTGCGCGCGACGGGCGACTTTACGCGGCGCGGATGCGCGGACTACCTTGGGCAGTTCTTCGACAACCCGGTGCTGCCGGCGAACGTCAACCGCTACGAGCTCTACACCGTCACGCGCACGGGCACGTTCGTGGCGCCGCTCCTGCAGGGCCAGGAGCGCTATGTGCGCGTGCAGCTGGATACGCCGGGGACGGAGGTCGCCGTGGACGCGTTCGAGATACGCAACACGGGCGTGTTCTCGCGCGAGGCCCCCGTCGGCTCCTTCCGCTGTTCCGACGAGCGCGTGAACCGCGCGTGGGACACGAGCGCCTGGACGTGCCGGCTGGCCAGCTTCCCCAATCACGACGCCTGGCGCGTGGTGGACGGCAAGCTGCTGCCGCGCAAGCTGGAGCACGGCACCGAGGCGGGGCTGTGCGCCGGGCATACACACGCCGGCAACGGCACGTGGAGCATGGACTTCGAGCTGCGCACGAACCCGAACTTCCCCTCTGCGGCGGGGATGATGCTACGTGCGCAGGGTGTTGACGACGGCGTGGTGGTGGCGGCCATGCAGCCGGCTTTCCTGCAGATCGTCCGCCGCAGGAAGGGCGCGAACGAGGTCCTTTGCCGCAAGGTGCTGGACGAGCCGATCATCGACGGCGTCCGCTGCCGCCTGGAGGCGAAGGTGTCGGGTAAGAACGTGGCAGCCTGGTTCAACGGCGTGAAGATCGCAAACGTGGACGTGCCGGATCTCGGCAACGGCGGCAGGTTCGGAATATACACCGAGAAGGAGTGGTGGCCCGTGGTGTACGGCTACTCCGTGAAGGACGGAGAAGGGCACGAGCTGTTCCGCGAGGACTTCTCCAAGGCCGATGACGAGGGACGGCTCTCCGGATGGGACTACACGCGGTCGTTCCGGTTCATGGCCGACGGGGCCAAGCGCGACCGGCTGGTCTGGATCGGCGACCTGTGGTGGGCGCAGCGCACCTGCTTTGCGGCCTTCAGGCCGGAATGGCCCTACTTCCGCGAGTCCCTGAAGCTGCTGGCGTACAACCAGACTCCCGAGGGCTACGTGTGGGCGGCGCCCTACGCCGAGATGGGCCGCCGTCCGGGACCGGGCGAATACGGGCATTTCCCGAGCGACGAGTTCTCGGCATGGCTCGTGCCGATCACCTGGGACTACTATCTGCACACGGCGGACGCCAAGACGATGGAGACGCTGTATCCGGCCGTGAAGCGCGACCTGGAATACCTCACGGGGCATTGCGGGGAAGACGGCATCTTCCGCCAGCGAGTGGAGACCTCCAGCCACGCCTGGTGCATGCCGCCGAAGGATCCCCGCACGCGCGCCTACATGAACCTTGTCTTGTGGCTGGGCTACCGCGACGGCGCGAAGCTGGCGCGCGCGCTGGGCCATGAGGAGGACGCGGCCGGCTGGGAGCGCCTGGCCGACCGTCTGGCGAAGGCAATACGCAACCGTTTCTGGAGCGCGGAGAGGCAGGACTTCGATGCAGTACTGGGGCAGCCCGGGTCCAACATCAAGGTCCGCGGCATGGCGCTCGCCAGTGGCTTCGCCACGGATGCCGAGGCGCTGGCGATTGCGCCGAAGATCGCCGTCGGCTCCGGCGACAAGTTCCATCTCCTCGCCCTGCGCGGCAAGTTCGCCTACGGGTTCGACCAGGCGGCGTTCGACATGCTGGAGGGCGGCACATGGTTCAAGCTCTCGGATCCGGGGTGGGAAGGCGCGCAGTGCTGCACGGAATGCGGGTTCCTCACGCGTGACGGCTGGTGGGACGAATCGCACCCCGATACCACGGTGGCCGGACCGATCACCACCTACCTCCTGGGCGTGGAGCCTACGGAGCCCGGCTTCGTCCGGTTCCGGTTCGCGCCGCACGTGATAGCGCACCTGTCGCATGCCGAGGGACGCGTCCCCACGCCGCACGGGTTCGTGGAAGCCCGCTGGGAACGGGCGGGAGACACGGTGAAGGCGTCGCTTGCGGTGCCGGAGGGGACGGCGGCGGAAGTGGGATTCCCTCGTGCCTCGAAGGTGATGGTGGACGGAAAGCCCCACGCTGGCGGGGCGCTGGGGCCGGGGCGGCACGAGATCGTGGCCGAAGGCATGGACGAACATGCGCTTGAGGACAAGTCCCTCGCGGCGGGGTTTAGCGTCAAGTCGGGAGAGCAGTGGCTTTCCGTGGTCCCTTCGCTGTGGAACTGGGACGGCAGCCCCGACTGCGAGTTTGTCCAGAAGATCGATCTTGGCGCGGTCTGCGACGTCCAGGCCGTGGAGTTTGCCGCAGAGAAGATGGTGTGGTTTCCCTCCGAGGTGAGGGTGGACGTGTCGTCCGACGGCGTCGCGTGGACGCAGCAGCGCGAGCTGACCGGACTCAAGTGGCCGGGGGCGGGGAAGGGTCTCCTCGTGGACCTGCGCACGGTAGGATCCGCGCTGCCGGCGCGCCTTGTGCGCCTTCGCTTCCGCCGTCCGCCCAGGATGAAGAGCTCATATGACGACATCGCGTACTACCTGGTGCGCCTGAGCTCCTTGCGCGTGAAGTGCAGCCTCGAGGCGCGGGGGCCGGAGCTGGACTTCAGGGGATGCTTCCCCAAGGAGATACGCACCGTGGCGCTCGTGATGCCGGCGAGCATCCAGCCGAAGGCGAGATTCGACCGCGGCAAGGCCGCGCTGGAGGCCGCGGGCTACAAGGTGAAGGTGATGCCGCGGCTGAACTTCGGCAAGGTCGCGCCGGTGGAGGACCGCGTGGCGGACTTCGAGCAGGCGTGGATGGATCCCGAGGTGGACCTGGTGCTGTGCGCGCGCGGCGGGACGGGCGCGGAGGACCTGCTGCCGAAGCTCGACTGGGCGAAGCTTCGCACGCGCAGGCAGCGCGTGCTGGGCTTCAGCAACATCACCATGATCCTCAACGCGATGCTGAAGGAGAAGGCGGGCCGGCCATATTCCGGCTCCACCCTCAGCCAGTTCCTCTACGCTAAGCAGGAGACGTTCAAGTGGCTTGCGAAGGCGCTCGCGGAAGACGGGGCGATGCCCGAGGTCAAGCTTACGCCACTGCGGGCGGGCGCATGCAAGGGACCGGCCTGCGGCGGGCACGTGTCCCTTGTCCTCAAGGGCGTGAAGATGGGCTGGGCGGCGGACACGAAGGGGCGCATCGTGTTCCTGGAGTGCGTGAGCCGTCCGCCGGCGGAGGTGCGCAAGATGCTGGACGAGCTGGTGGACAGCGGATACTTCAGGGATTGCTCGGGCGTGGTGTTCGGCGACCTTACGCCGAGTGGCCCGAACCGCACGAAGCTCAAGGGCGAGGCCTTCAAGGTGGTCCGCGACGAGATGGCGCGGATCCGCAGGGACTTCGCCGCCAAGGTCGGGTGCCCCGTCTTCGAGGGGTATCCGTACGGGCACATACCGAAGAGCTTCGCCATCGACTTCCTGCGCGAGAAGACCATCTCGGCGGATGGTGTCATGAAACAGTGAAACGAAAGGAATACCATGATCGCAGCATCTCTGGCAGTCTTTGCAGCGCTGTCCGGCAATCCGTTCTACGATGAGATCCGCGCGCCGAAGGTGGTGGCGACGCAGCCCATCTACGCAGTGTTCGACCTGTGCCGCACGGCCGACGGCGAGATACGCCACTACGGCTGGCAGATGGTTGGGGGCGAGAAGCGCCGCGTGTACATCGCCTCGCGCGACGAGGGCCTGAGCTGGAAGACCTTTCTCGCGTCGCCGGGCGAGGCGGGCTACATGGAGAGAAGCCCGGAGAGCGGCGACTGGATTGGATTCGAGAAGGAGGCGCACGTGCCTGGACGCGAGTTGCGCCGCCTCGTCGTGCTGCGGTCGAAGGTCGGCCCGGGCGATCCGAATCCCGAGCGCACGCCGTTTCCGTGGGATCGGCATTTCGTGCGGCATCTCTTTCACATGAAGACGCGCGCGCGCTGGATCGCGGCCCTGTCGGACGTGCGATGCATCGGCAAGGAATGCTACCACAGCGCCGTGGCGTGGTCGGACGACGACGGCCGCACATGGAAGCTCGTGCCGATCGCGCCCGTGAAGGGCGTGCCGCGCATGCATCCGGGCGACAAGCGGCCGCACTGGTACAACGACGGATGCGAGCCGACCGTGGCGGAGCTGAAGGACGGAACGCTGTGGCTGTGCGTGCGCACGAGCGGCGAGCACCACGCGTTCTACACCTCAAGGGACGGCGGCGAGACGTGGAGCGACGGAAAGCCGCATCCCGCGTTCTGGGCGGCGAACACGATGCCATACCTCTTCCGCCTCTCCGACGGCCGGCTGCTCTTCTTCTGGAACAACACGGCCATGCTGCCCACGCGCGACCTCTCAGAGTATCCCGAGCTCGACAAGTTGACGAGCGAGGGAGTGTGGGAGACGGTGTTCACAAACCGCGACGCGCTGCACGCCGCCATCTCGGACGACGACGGCAAGACATGGAGAGGCTTCCGCGAGATCGCGCTCACCGAGCCCCGCAACGCGGGCGACTTCCGCGAGCTGGGCAACGACCCGGCGCAGGAGCACGACAAGTCCGTCCACCAGACGCAGGCGCTGGAGCTTCCGGGCGGCAAGGTGCTGCTGGCGTACGGGCAGAACGCCGCCGCGCGCCGTATCGCCATATTCGATCCGGACTGGCTTCTGGAGACGACGCGCTCGGAGGACTTCCGCACCGGGCTCGGCAACATCTCCAACCACCTCTACGTGTGGTCCCTCGCGGGGGGATGGAGAGGTTGGGCCGGGCACTGCGCATGGAACAGGATGCCCGGCGCCACGCTCGTGCGCGACCCGCGGCTCGTCTCCGAGCGGCAGGGCGTGGTGTGGAACTTCCCGGCGGCGCGGAAGGGCAAGGTGACGATCGACTGCCGCATCGTCGGGTCCGGCTTCCGCCTAACGCTTGCCGACCACTGGATGAACCCGTGCGACGAGGTGGGGCCGGGGCGCAGCCCGTTCAGCATGCCGATCACCTCGAAGGAACTGCCGGGCACCACCGTCTGGCACGTGCTCTCCGCGTCATGGGACGAAGACGCCGGCACCGTGACGCTGGCGGTGGACGGAAAGGACGTCTCCACGCATCCCCTCGCGTCCCTGCCGCCGTTCGGGCTCTCCTACCTGCACCTCCAGACGCTGGCCGAGGAGGCCGACGCCGAGGGCACGTACTTCCGCTCCTTCCGCAAGGAATAAGATGTTGCGGCGCATGGCGAGGAAATGTTGGCTGGCCAGGGGAACGGTTGCCGTAGCGACCGTCCTCCTGTCCGCCATGGCGGGTGCGGCGGAGATTCGCGCCGTGTGGGAGCAGTCGGGGAAGGGGCTCTATCCGGGCGACTGGCCGCGCACGTTCCGCGTGCTCAAGGCATACGGAGTGACCGACATCTTCGTCAACGTGGGGGGCGTGGACTTCGCACACTATTCCTCCAAGATCCTGCCGCAATCCTATCTGTTCAGGACATCCGGCGACCAGCTCAAGGCGTGCCTGGCGGCGTCGCGTGGCACGGGCGTGCGCGTGCATGCCTGGCTGTTCTGCTTCAACGCCACGCGCGCCACTGCGGCGCAGCGGGCGGCGTTCGAGAAGAAGAAATGGTATCTCAAGGACCCGGGCGGCAAGGCGCTAACCTATCTCGACCCGTCCAATCCAGATCTCCGCTGGACGCTTCTGAAGGTGATCGAGGAGATTGCTCGTGCATATCCGGTGGATGGCGTGCACGTGGATTTCGTGCGCTGGTACGAAAGGGTGGACGTGGCGCAGGCCACGCCGGCGGTCGTGGCGCGGTTCCGGGCGGAGACGAAGAACCCGGCGGTGCACGAGGGGGCGTTCCTGCAATGGCGGGCCGCGAAGGTGGCGTCGTTCGTGTCCCTGGCGCGCGCGCGCGTGAAGGCGGCGCGTCCTTCGGCCTGGTTCACGGTGGCGGTGCTGGGCAAGTATCCCTCGTGCATCGATGCTGTCGGCCAGGACTGGAAGGCGTGGCTCAGGAAGGGGCTGGCGGACTACATCGTGCCCATGAACTACACGGCGGACGCATCGAAGTACGCGTCGTTCGTGGCGGTACAGGCGCAGACGAAGGCCCAGGCGCAGAAGACGATATCCGGAATCGGGGTGACGGCGAACGGACTCAGCCTTACGGCCCGGCAGGTGAGGGGGCAGATAAACGTGGCCAGGAGGTCGGGTCTCGCGGGTTTCGCGCTCTTCGATCTTGACGCGTCTCTCCTGCGGCGCTTTTCCGCCGGCCTTTCGCTGTACTGACGCGACTTGTCACGCATTGTCGCCCTTCGCATAGATAGATATGGTACAATGTTCGTCGCGTTGGGCCGGCATGATGTCCGGCCGGAAGGAAAGAGAGTGTAGAGACATGTCAAATGGCGTGAAAGCGGCTGTGTTGCTGCTGCTGGCAGTGTTGTGCGGCGGCGGCTTCTTCGTTGGCTCGGCCTACATGAAGAGCCGTCAGATGGAGCTGTCTGCGAAGGAGAGGCAGATCACACTGGCGACGGCCGAGAAGAAGCGTCTCGCCGCGGAGGCGGCCGCCAAGGAAAAGATGGCCGAGCAGAAGGCCGCCGAGGCGGCAAAGGCGCGTGCGGCGGCCGAGAAGGAGAAGGCCGTGGCGGAAAGGGAGTCGAAGCGCCAGGAGGCGGAG